>Ga0315280_10004345_pt1 | contig 21018 bp, 28 predicted proteins | sample YL17G06_40_MG_FD_203697 | JGI IMG/M metagenome (GOLD analysis project Ga0315280, IMG submission 203697) | Sediment microbial communities from Yellowstone Lake, YNP, Wyoming, USA - YL17G06_40 | ecosystem: Environmental > Aquatic > Freshwater > Lake > Sediment | place: USA: Wyoming | collected...
AAGGGCTGGAGGCTGGCGAGAGCTTGCCGGAATTGACAGATAGGGTGAAGCAGGTTTATGAGTTCTCGGATGAAGTTAGGGCGGAAAGGGTGGCGAGAACTGAGGCGTTTGCGGTGGCGAATTCAGCGACCAAAGAAGCGTGGAAGCAATCGAAGGTGGTTAAGAGTTTAAAATGGTTCACGGCTCTGGATGAGAGGGTCTGCGAATTTTGCGAACCGATGAATGGAAAGGTTGTCGGAATTGAGGAAAACTGGTTTGAGAAAGGCGATAGTTTCACTGGGAAGGATGGAGGGAAAATGGATATCGATTATTCGGATATCGAGAATCCTCCGCTTCATGCCAATTGTCGTTGTTATATTAGGCCGGAAGAAATTTCGGTTGAATAAATTGAAAGGTCGAAATCTTAATTAAATAATTTGCAGGAAAAAAATGGCAAATTCTAATCAAAACAAAAATATCATTGATATTTCAGAAGAAAAAAAGAAAGAGTTGGGGATTTTGAAAATCCTGAATATTATTATTTCGGAAGATGGAGAAGATAAATATAACTGCATAATGGAAGACGGGAATATCAAAGCAATTCCTACTTCTGAATTAGAATAATATGGACAAACTTCAAACACTAAAATTAGGTTCAGATGGAAAGTCCAAAATGAGTTTCAGGATTTGGCGGGCAAATAAACAAAGATGGGAAGTGCCAGGATTATTGTGGAATATAAAGCAGTTATTGAGAGAGTTGAGAATACAATTCCTTAATCTGTTTAGGACAGCAAAAGGATATGCCACAGTTTTGACAAGTGTCGGAGAAGCTTGGATTGTAGATAAGTTAGATGAAACAGTCCAAACCACTGGCGATTATATCGGCTGGGGAACTGGGGCTGGAACTGCGGCTAAGGCAGATACTGCTTTATTTACCGAATCAGCCGAAACAAGAGTAACAGCGACCAGAACTCAACCTTTGGCTGATAAAATTAGATGGGTTGGAACTTTAACTTCTGCTTCTGCCCAGACAATTACCAATGCTGGAAACTTTACCGCTGTGACTGCTGGGACTTTAATTGTTCACGGGGACTTCACTGGGATTGCTTTGGCGATTGGGGATAAAATAGAATTTACGATTGATATAGAAATAACCTAAACTTTTATTGGTTTGGGTTATTTTTAATACTGAATATGATTCAACCCAAATGTTTTATTTGCGATAAGGATTTATTGGGTGGATACCAAAGAATAATCTACTCGGAAGTAGATACTTCTGATATTCCGCAGGAACAGAAAGACGAATTAAAAAAGAAACCAGAACAGATGTCTTATTGGGCTCACGACCCGAATGATATTCACCGAGATATTGAAGTTTTCGTCCACAAAACTTGTTTTGACTTAGTAAAGAAAGTGGCAAAGTATAAAGATTTTGATTTACCAACAGAAAAAGATTGGTATAATCCAATTTACCCTAAAATAATAGGCGGGATAGTCAAATAAAATGCCAACACTAATTTCAAAAGCAACAGGGAATTTTACAGCAGCTACAACTTGGGCTTTAGTAGATGCAACTTCAAAATTGGATTCAGAGGCGGGGTATACTACCTTGACCACCGCTTATGTTTATTCTTCGGCTTTCACTCCTGGAGCGATTACGGTTGATGGAATTGCTGTGAAATTAGCTGCCAGAGTTGCCTCACCAACTGGAACGATTTCGGTTTGCTTGTATGACTCAACTACTTTAACAATCGTTAAAGAGGTGACAATCAATGTTTCAGATTTACCAACTTGTTCTACTACTAATAATGAAGGTGGCTGGATATTTTTCAAATTTGATGCACCTGTCACTTTATCGGCAACAGATAGTTATCAAGTAGGGGCTAAATGTTCTGTGGCTTCAGAAGCGACGCTTTACAGAGACGCAACCGCAGGAAACTGGTCAAGGATGTTAAGAACTACTACTGAGCAAGCACCAGCCGCAGGCGACCAATTAGATATAATGGGAGAACATACAGGAGCAGGGACTGGGAATGATATTACTGTTACAATGGATAATATTCTGACCACTGATTTTGGTCCTGGGACTGATGGTGGAACGGCAATGGTTATTTGTAAAAGAGGAACTCTGAATTATGCTTATGCGGCGGCAACTAATTATTACCTGAAACTTTCTGGAAACTTAATAGTTTATAATGGCGGCACTTTGACAATTGGAACAACTACTAATCCTATTCCAAGAGATAGCACAGCAGTTCTGGAATTTGACCCAGTGGCTGATGGCGGAATGGGATTGATTGTTAGAAATGGCGGAACTTTTACGGCACAAGGACTTTCAAGAACTGCTTTGAAAAATATCGTCTCTTGTAAATTAAATACGGATGAGGCAGTAGGTTCAACAGTTTTAGGAGTAGATACCGATACTGGCTGGTTGGCGAATGATGAAATCGGTATTGCTTCAACAACAAGAACTGCTTCCGAATGTGAAAAAAGAACCTTATCAGTTAATGCTTCGGCAACCGAATTAACAATAACTTCTGGATTAACCTATGCTCATTCGGGAACTACGCCAACGCAGGCAGAAGTGATTTTATTAACAAGGAATGTAAAAATCAGAGCGGCAACTTCTTCAATAGTAAGTTATTGTAATTTCAAGGAAACCGCAACCATAGATATTGATTGGGTAGAATTTTATTATTTAGGAGAAAATGTGGCTGGAAAAAAAGGAATAGAAATAGGAACTACAACTGGTTCTTGCAATATTCAATATAGTTCTGTTCACGATACTGAAGATTGGGCTATTTATCATTCGGGCTCGGGTAGTGGAGCTAATACAACTATTTCAAATAATGTTCTTTACAATGTTTGCACGGCATACAATAGTTCTGGAGCAATTTCTCATACTTCTATGGCTAATCTTATTATTACTAATAACATCGTAATGTATTGTCCCCTTGCGAGTAGTTATGGATTCTATTCAAACTCAAATTCTGGTTCTTTTGAAGGAAATACTGCGGTTGGGGTAAACGGACAAGGAACTTATTTGATAAGCTTTCAAAAAAGTATTGCTGGTCTAACTTCTCATAGTAATGCATCTTATGGTCTCGTTTTATATATTGGAGCAACCAATGCTGCTATGATAACTTGGTCAGATTTCAAAATTTGGAGAAATAGTGCTGCTGGAATATACTTTTCTACATCTAGCAATTATCCAATGGCTAATTATACGTTTCTTAATGGTAATTTTTTTGGGAACGCTAATGATAATATTCTGCTTCAAGCAGCTAGCGGCATAATGGTTATTGAAAATTTAATATTTGATAATTGTAATATTTCTGCTGATTCAACTTTTGCGACCACCGATGGACTTCATCTTGGGGGGGCAGGAAATTATAATTCTTTTAACATTACTTTTAAGACTTGCACTTTTGGAGTAGTTTCTGGCATATATAGGGCACATACAAATGATATAAATATTGCTTCAACATCTACTTATGTTCGTTTCTTATTAGAAAATACTGCATTGGCAAGTGCAAATGAAATAATAACTCTTCCTACTAATCTTTTAATTGGTTCCTTTATCAAATCCACCAAGCACGACCAAACCGCAGGATTACACAAAAGTTGGTTCAAATATGGAATAATCCAGACAGATATAACTTATTACAAAACAGCCAGCCCATCACAAAGATTAACACCGAATAATGCTTCTTATAAATTAGAATCGGGAAGTAAAAAGGCGGCTTTGAATAGCGGGGCGACAGCAACATTTTCTGTCTGGGTCAGAAAATCAAGCGTGGCGGCAGGCGGGGCGGATTATAACGGAAATCAACCAAGATTAGTTTTAAAAAGAAATGATGCCGCAGGAATAACAGCTGATACGGTTTTGGATACGATGACTGTTGGTTTGGATACTTGGGAACAATTAACTGGAACAACACCCGCAGTTACAGACGATGCAGTTCTGGAAGTTGTGATAGATGTAGATGGAACTGCAGGATTTGTAAATGTGGATGATTGGTCAGTAACTTAAAATGTCAGCAATAAACCCTGCGGGGAGTGAAAAGTATTGGTTTGAAGGTTTACCAGCCGAAATCCTTAAAAAAGAAGATGAGGGGGTTGAGAGATACTGGTTTGAAGGATTAACTGGGGAGAGTTTAGTGCCGATAACAGGACAAACTTTCTATCAGACTTTAGCGGCAACAGAAGTAGCAGTTCTTTCCTTATCAAAAATAATGATTTGGGCGAAATTGCTCTCGGTGGTAGAAAGTAGCGTCGCTTCTTTGTCAAAAATAATGACTTATCTAAAGTCATTGCTGGTCACGGAAATATCTGTTATCACGATGGCTTTAGCTAAGACATTTTATCGGACGCTTTCGGTGGTGGAGAGTTCAATCGCAAGTTTAATCAAGGGAATGTCCAAGACCCTGTCGGCGGTGGAAAGTTCGGTGGTGAGTTTGGCAAAAGCACTTTTCTACACAATTTCAATGGTGATTACAGAAGTTTCAGTGCCTGCGATTTCAAAAATCATCACCTGGTTGAAATCCCTTTCAGTAGTGGAAGTTAGCGTGGCGGGGCTATCAAAAATTGCTACTTTTTTGAAAAGTTTATTAGCGACAGAAATAAGCGTGCCAAATCTGGGGAAGATAGCGAGCTATTTCAGGAGTTTGTCGGTGGTTGAGAATAGCATCGCAGGATTGGGTAAGGTGGTGTCGTTTTTCAGGAACTTAGCGGCGACGGAAGTTTCAATACCAGCGATGAGTTTGATTAAGACATTCTATCGGGCGCTGAGTTCGACTGCGGTTTCTGTCGCCGGGCTGATAGCCAATAAGATAGGAGGAGTGGTTCATTATGTGGAGATGGCAGCGACGGAAGTGTCGGTGGCGACGATGGGGCTGGCCAAGAGCTTCTATCGGGCATTATCGGTCGTGGAGAGTTCGGCGGTCTCTTTGACAAAGGGATTATTCAAAACATTGGCAGCAGTGGAGGTTTCGATCGCCAGTTTGGTCGGGCAGTTCATTCGGGGTTTTCTGAGGCCGTTTGTAGAGATAATGTGCCGGCTGCCGATTTCGAAGACAATACTGGATCGGGTCAAGGCATTCACAATTTTGAGTTCGGCAAAAAGTTTCATTTTAAAAAATCCGATAACGAACTACATTTTAAAAGGTTATAGCAAAAGCTATATTTTGAAACAAAAAATATGACAGAAATAAAAGTGATTCAAAACGACAAATTATATGATCTGAATTTCACTTTGCAGGATTCGGGCGGGACGGCGATTGATTTGACTGGTTCAACAATCAAATTGAAAGTTCAACAGATCGGGTCATCAGCTTTAAAATTCACGGGAACGATGACGATTGTCGATGCGACAGCCGGGAAATGCAAATATCAGGTTGCGGCAACTGATTTCGATAAGGTGGGGAAGCATTATGCCGAGATCGAGGTTACTTTCACATCGAATCAAATTTTGACATTTCCGGACATAGTAATCATAGTCGAGCCGGAACTACCGAAATGATAAAAATTAAAGGTCGAAATTTAAAAGGCACACGCGAAGCAGAAAACCAGCAAAAGTTAACCGCTTTTTGTGTGCCAATTAGATAATAGCAAATAAAAAATGGAATCAAAAATTACTTTTCAAAAGTTAAGCGAGGAAATCAAAACTAAGATTCAGGAACAGCTGAAATCAAAGGAAATTCAGGAAATTGTTGAGAAAACCTTGAAGGCCGAAGATTCGGGCAGATTTGAGGTTGTGATTTCGACGGGTGATGTAGATAGGATGGGAGAAAGTTTGAATCCTGAAGGATGGGATTTGGAGTTTTACAAGTCCAATCCGGTTGTCTTGTGGGCGCACGGCTATATGGATTTGCCGATCGGATTGACGGAAAATATCGAGATTAAGGAAGGGAAATTGGTGGCTTCGGGGAGATTCGCTCCGGCGGATGCCAACCCTTTTGCCCAGCAGGTCAGGAAACTTTATGATATGGGGATCGAGAGAGCAACTTCGGTCGGATTTTTAGAGAAAGAAAGGGAAGGGAACAAGATCATCAAGGCGGAATTGCTGGAGTGGTCTTTTGTGCCAGTGCCGGCCAATCCTTTTGCTTTATCGACCCTGCAGAATTCTGGGGTTGATACGAAAGTTCTGATAACGAAAGGGATAATTATACCGGTTAAAGGAGCGGTGGCTTCTCACGAGACGCCGAAAGCCGATGAGGGAAAGGAATGGGAAGGGGATGCGGCGGTTCAGAGGATTTTGAAATGGGCTGGTGGGCCCGACAAGGAAAATGTCGACTGGGAGAAATTCAGGCAGGGATTCGGTTGGTATGATGAGGAGGCGGCGGACAACATCACCTCCTATAAGCTGCCGCACCACGATGTGATCGACGGGGAGTTGAGGGTCGTCTGGAATGGGGTGAGGGCGGCGATGGCTGCTCTGATGGGGGCGAGAGGGGGAGTTGATATCCCAAGCGATGATTGGGACGGGGTCTATAATCATCTGGCGAGGCATTATGAGCAGTTCGACAAGGAACCGCCGGAGAAAAGTGCGAAGCAAGAGCCGAAAGAAGGAGACCCTTGCACGATGGACGACGGATCGGAAGGAGAGATGAAACCGGACGAGAATGGCGATCTGGTTTGCCAGCCAAAAACTGGAGCAAAACCTGCGCCTGAGACTTCGGGTGATTATATTATTATCAGGGTGAAGGATCCGGACTATTTTGATCCCGATTCTTTCAGGACGATTGATATTTCAAAGGAGCAAGGAATCAAGGCGACTATCGGGTGCAAAAAAGGAGAATATGAGGGAGGCAAATGCCAAATCGGGACTGAAGTCCAGCGATATCTTTTTGACAAGGAAAAATGGACTTTGAGCGAAGCTGAGGCATGGGTGAAGGAACATAAGGCAGAAGGAAAACAAGAGGAAGGAAGTTTGGCAGAAAAGGTAGGGGCGGAATTGACCCAGATGCAGACAAAAATCGATTCAGCGATTGTCGAGCATTCAAGGAAAATCATCGATTTATTAAGTGAGAAAAAAATAATTGCTGCCTTGGGGAACAAAAAACCTCAGGGTGACAAGTCCGGGGAAGGGACGAATCTTGGTCGAGCACCTGCAGGGTTAGAGGAGCTGGAAGATTATATCTTCCTTCGCCAAATCTTGCAGAAAGTAGATAAGGTTATTGAGGACGGATTAAGGAAAACAAAGGAAAAAATCCGATCCTCAAAAAACTAAAAATGGACGAGAAAATTTTAGAAGTTTTAGAACAGAAGTTTGCTTCGGTTGTCGATAAGATTTTTGAGGAAAGATTGAAAGGTGTGGTCGGTGAAGTTGCCGCTCAGGAAACCAGAAAAATCGTCGAGCAGATGAGAGTCGAGAGACTTTTCACTGGTCAGGACAGATCTGGTCTTTCAGAGGAGCAGAAACTGAAGTTTGTTGATACGGTCAAGGCCGCTTTGAATATCAGAACCAAAGCCAATGAGGCTTTGATTGAGGAGCAGGACAGTCGGGGTGGTTATCTGGTGGCGAAGGAAGTGGCCGATGCCATTTTAAGAATCGCGGCTTCGGTTGGTTTGGTTTTGAGTCAGGCTACAAAATGGCCGATGGGAACTGATGAGAAGGACATTCCGGCTTATACCGGTTCCTTCTTGGAGGGAGAATATCTCGGAGTTGATGCGGCTGGCTCAGTGACCGGGATCACTTTTAAGCAGGCGAGATTGATTACTAAGAAATGGCAGTTGGCTTTCGTGGTCGGGAATGATCTTTTGGCTGATGCAGGCGTCAATTTAGCCGATTGGTTATTGGCTTTGGGTGCTGAAGCTTTGGCAAATAGGATTGATAAGGAGGGTTTGGCTGGGACTGGTGCTCCTTTTGTCGGTGTTACCAATGATGCTGATGTCACTGTTTATACGATGCCGAGTGGCAAGACCTCGTTTGCTAATTTCGATCCGGTGGCTCACGCCTCGGATGTGATCGGGAATGTAGAAGAATCTGTTTTGGATGGATGCATTTGGGTTTTTAACAGAACGGTTTGGGCAAAGATTAGGCAGGCGAAAGATGCGGCAAACCAGTATATCTTGGCATTGGCAGGAGCTCCTACCGCTGATATCTTGACGGCTTATACTGGAAAACTCGGAGGGGCGAAACCGGTCGGTGCGATGGCTGGTTATCCGGTTTTCACTTGTAAGCATCTGCTTGGGATGACTGGTGATGCGGTGAGCACGATTTTCGGTGTGTTCGGGAACTTCAAGGCTTTGGCTTACGGAGACAAGGGCGAGTTAAGGGTGGCACAATATCAGTCTGGAAGTTTTGGCGGAAAGGAAATTGCTTTGGCTGATCAAACTGGATTGGTTTATAAGCACCGACACGCTTTAGCGATTGGATTGCCAGCGGCTTTTGTCAATATCAAGACCGCGGCTTCCTAAAGCTGAGTTTTGAGGCAAAGATTTTTGAACTGAGAATCGCTCCCCCGATCTCTCAGTTTCAAGGTCGAGTAGTTTAATTTTTGAAAGGTAATTTTTATCAATTTCATGGAAAAGAAAAAATACAAAGTTAAATCACCTATTGCTTGGTATGGAAGGCATGAAGCTGGAGAAATTATTGAATTAACTGACGATGAGTTTAATGCTTTCGGCAATGAATATTTGGAACCGGTCATCGAGGTTGCGACCGCAACTCCTGAAAAGGTCGAGGCTGGTTCGGCTGTCAAGCCCCGGAAGCGAGGAAGGAAACCTAAGAAATAGATAATTAGGTTTTCAAAATTAAAATGAGAAGCGTTTATGATGCGATAAAGGCTTTGTTTACGATTAGGCCGGTGACCGCAACTGCGACTCAAACTGGAAGTGCGGTTGATACGAAAGGATATAATTCTGCGGCAGTTGTTTTGGAAGTCGGTGCGGTTTCAGGAACCACTCCGACTTTGGATGTGAAGATTCAGGAATGCGACACTTCTGGCGGAACTTATGCCGATATTTCGGGAGCAACTTTCACGCAGGTAACAGCAACTGGCAGCTCTCAAATCTTGAGGATTGAAGGTTTGGGAACTTCGAGAAAGAGATATCTGAGGGCGGTCGGAACTATTACCGGCACTACTCCTTCATTTGCATTCGGAGTTGAGATATTGTTGGGCAGAGCTTTCAGAGGACCAGTTAATAGCTAAGATTGGCTAATTCTTTGGCAAATATCCCTTCATTCCTTTCCTTGTGGGACTAAAAATGGAGGGATAGAGCCAGAGAGGTAGTTCATATCGGCTCTGGGGTCGAAGTCGTGCCACGGGGGTTCCTGTGGGGTCGATTTAACGGTAAAAAGTCGAATCTATGCCTATTATTGGTCATGCGTTAACAAATTTAGATAGGGTCAAAAATCGGTTAGGGATAACTGAAACTGGTTTTGATATTTTAATTGAGCAGTTAATAAACGGGATTACCGATTGGATCGAGGGTCAATGTGAAGGAAGAAGATTCAAGGAAACAACTTATACTAATGAGATCCACGACGGGTCGAAGCCGTCAGGGCTGGACGAGGGGAAGAAGAAATTCCTGATTCTGAAGCACGCTCCGGTCACCGCCTTGACTTCTTTCCAGTATAACGGGGGGACGATCAGCTCGCCGTCTTGGACAGATTTCGATACGGAGGAATACCAACTGCTAGATGAGGAGGGAATGATTTATATTCTGGGGACTTTGCCGAGAGGATTCAGGAATATCAGGGTTACTTACACTGCCGGCTATAAGATTGATTTTGCTAATGAGAACGATGAGACGAAACACACCTTGCCTTTTGACATCTCGAATCTGACGGAAAGGTTGGTGGTCAAGGAGTTCAAGAAAAGAGCAGAGGTCGGGAAGTCGGGGGAAACTGTCGGGGATGCGACGATAAACTGGTTTGACCATTTAGAGGAAGAAGACAAATCGGTTCTGGCGAGATATCGAAGAATAATTTTTGGATAAATATGCCAGTTTTAGAAGTTGAGATTTTAAATTTAAAAGAATTACTTTTCAACTTGAAAAGGTATCCGGCAATTTCGGAAAGGTGGTTACAGAAAGCAATCGAGGCTTCGGGAGCGGAACTACATAAGGTGGCAAGGAGAGGGGTCGTGCCTTGGAGGACTGGGAGGCTGACGCAGAGTTTTCAGGTGGCGATTGGAAGATTATTTGCGAGGGTCTGGCCGACGGCCAAGTATGCGATTTATGTTCATGAAGGAACTCGACCACATCTGATTCTGCCGAGAGTGAAGATGGCTCTTTATTGGGAGGGAGCGCCGCATCCGGTCAGGAGGGTTCAGCATCCGGGGACGCAGGCGAACAGGTTTTTGGAAAGGATGGTCAGGTTGGCTCAGCCAAATATCACAAAACATTTCAAAACAGCTGGCGATAATATTTTAAAAGAAATTGCGAAAATATGAGCTTTTATTCAATCCATAGTGCCATAAAAACAAAATTGGAAACCTTGAAAACTGCGACTTTGCAGGAAGTTTATGGGGAGAAAATAAACCCTTTGGAGCACGAGTTTGCCAAGTTTCCAGTGGCGGAACTGATCGAATCGGGGAACGAGGCGGATTACCTTTCAACAAAGGAAAATATGAGGACTTATGCCTACGAGATTTATATCTATCAGGGAGTTGAGGAAGCTGGGGGAATTGACAAGGCTTATGAGAGTTTAAGGAAAGTAGTAGATACCATTTTGGATACTTTTGACAATTATCAGGATCTGGGAGGGGCGGCTGATTGGGTCGAGCCGTCTTTTGCCGGGTTCTCGGATTTCGCGAGAAGAAATAAAACAATAGCGGTGGCGGTTGTCACTTTGAAATGTCATAAGGTGAAAACGCTCACTTAAAAATTATGCTTAAAGATTACAAAAATAAAATGCAAAAAGAGGAAAAAACAAAATCAAAGGTCGAAGAAACTTACTTCTTTCCGCCTCAGGACGGGATTCCTGAATTTTCGTGTCAGGCATCGTCTTTGAGCGAGGCGGAGGAAAAGTATAAAGAATTTAAAGAAAATAAGAAATAAATTCTATGCCAACAAAAGCAATTGGACGATTAGTTAATTTAGGGATCGGTAAGGAAACTACCAGAGGAACGGCAGTCGCACCTACTTATTGGCTATTTAAAACCGAATTGAATTATCAGGAAAAATTTGAGCAAGCGATTGAGGAAAGCTCGGTCGGGGTGATAGCTGATTCTGTTGGTGCGGAAATCGTCAAGAAATGGGCTGAAGGTTCTTTCGGGGGCGATATCAAGGACAAGAGTTTCGGTTTGATATTACTGGCCTTGTTCGGTTCGGTCGCTTCAGCGGTGAAGGAAACAACTGCTTACAATCACACTTTCAGCTTACTCGGTTCGGCTCAGCATCCCTCTTTGACTTTGGGGATCGACGACCCGTGGCAGGATTATCAGTTCGCTTTGGCGATGATTGAAAGTTTGGAGATCAGGTATGAGAGAGGGAAGTTCATCAGCTATACCGCCAACTTCAAATCGAAGAAGGGAGCGACTGGAACTTTGACCGCCACCTATACGACCGAGAACTCTTTTAGGCCGCAGGACTTCGTTTTCAAAATGGCGGCTAATCTGGCTGGCTTGGATGCGGCTTCGGCGGTCACGATAAAATCAGCTACTTTGAGGTTTGAGAAAAATTTAGAGATCGACGATGTGCTTGGTTCGGTTGATCCGGCTGATATCCTCAATAAGCAGTTTGTCTGCACAGGAACGATTGAGGCTCTATTCGATGATGAGGCGACTTTCAAGACAGTGACTTTGGGAGATACGGCAAAAGCATTGCGTCTGGATATAATAAATACTTCGGTGATGATTGGGGCTTCCAGCAATCCGGAATTAAAGATTGATCTGGCAAAGGTGAAGTTCAGCGAAATAACGAGGGCGACTCCGATAGGGGATCTGGTGAAGCAGACATTAGCATTTAAGGCTTTTTATTCTCTCAGTGATAGTAAATTATTTAACTGTGTGCTGACTAATACGGCAACCAGTTATTAAAAACATGGAGAGAGAAACAAAAAAAATCACCACTCCCTCTGGGAAGGTGGTGGAATTGAAAACCTATCTGACGGCTGGGGAAAAAAGGCAATTGAGATCGATATTCTTGAAATCGATGGAAGTCGAGGTTAAGGAAGGGCAACCGCAGATTCAAAAGATTTCCGGGGCGATTTTGGATGAGGCAGAAAACAAGGCTATCGAATTGACTGTGATTTCCTTTGACGGGTCGGGTGAAAACATCTTGGCGAGACTTTTGGAATTGCCGATAGAGGAATACGATTTCATTTTAGAGGAGGTCAATAAGGTGACGAGAGAGAAGGAATTTGAGGAAAAAAAAACGAGATAATCTATGATTATCAGCGTTTCTTGGCAATTGGGGAAGGTTCTTTACCAGAGGAGATTTTGATAGCAGAAATCTGCGAAAAATTTGGCTGGACTTATCAGCAGTATTTAGAACAGCCGGCTTGGTTCGTGGAATTGATTGTAGAGAAAATCAAAATGGAGGGGGAGGAAATGAAAAGGAGAGAGAGGGAAAGGGTTTAGTAATAATCTTCAATAGTGATTATCCAAGAATTGCCAGTATTTATAGTAAGATACCAATTTCCTTTTGTATAGCAGTAGGAAGTATCTGAACCACTTCCGATTATATTAGCAAGGATAGAACAATCAAAGGAATATTCTTTACCAACTTGATTCGGAAAAATTTGAAAATTAAATTCTCCTTCTGTTTTCCAGTTTACTCTCCATCGGTCTCCTTGAATTGTAAATGGTTCGGTAGTTTTTATCCCTTCACCCTTAAAAGTAGTTATCAAATGCCAGCTTTTCGACTGAGGAATTGGTTGAGATAGTTCTTGTTGAGAAACTGTAGATTCTGTCGGTTGAGATTGAGAAGGTGAGATTTCCTCCTTTTTCTTGGAAGGAATTATGAACACGAAAAATATCAAAACCAAAATAATCCAGAACCACCACTGCTTATAGAATTTCTTTTTAGGTTTTAATTCTTCCATATCAAATAAATATTATTGGATTTAAAGAAAAATCGACCTTTTCTATAGATTAAAATAAATCATAAAAAAAGTAAATGACAGAAGCAATAATTAAAAATTTATTTCCACCGATTAACTCCTTTAATATGGTCAGCAAGTTCAGGATGAAATTTTGGGTGATGACGACGATTTGTAAGTTCAAGATTTTCTGGGCGGTTATCATCATGAATTTTATTTTTATGATGAACGATTTCCTGCGGTCTCAAATAGCGTCCAAGCACCTTTTCCATTACAAGACGATGTTCAAAAACATATCCTTGTTTTGTAGCAAATGGATGGTTAGGCATGAGAATATAAATATGACCCCGAGTATAACGACGACCGCCTTTCCAGCGCCCATTTTTCTCTTTGGAATGTTTGCCCCTCATACGAGATTTGGTTTCCGAAGAGAGAGTCCAATGTTTTCCTTTAGTATTAAGAGTGCCTCGAGCGGAGCAGGAACGAGAACAGTAAAAAGCACTGTTAACTCTTGCACAATTAACAGAAAAGATTTTACCACAATATTTACAAATTTTTTGAATTTGGCATTTATGACTCATTAGTTAATTTTAACATATTATGGCTGAAACAGCAACAAGTAAATTAGAAATACTGGTCAAATTAAGGGATGAGGCGACCCGTGAAATGGGGAGGTTGAGTGATGAAGTCAAGAATCTTGATGTCGGGTTTAAAAGTGCCGGTTGGTCGGCTGGGATAATGGCCGGGGCACTGGCGGCTATGGCTGGGGCGACGATTTGGAAGGCGATTGATGCTTTTGCTGAAAGCGAAGTGCAGATGGCGAGATTTGAGGCGATGATTAAAACTTTGCCTCCGGCATTACAGCAATACCGGGAGGAGCTTTTACAAGCGGCTGATCGGGCATTGGATTTCGGGTTTTCTAATGAAGAGGCGGCAGTGACTTTAGTGAGATTGTTGTCGGCGACGGGAAATATCGATCTGGCGATGGGAGGGTTGCAGGCGGCGATGGATCTGGCGAGGTTCAAAGGAATTGGATTGGAAGAAGCGGCTCGGGCTTTAATTCTGGCATTTCAAGGGAATTCGAGGATGCTAAAGGAATTTGGAATTGATGTCGATGAGCACGCTTCAAAGGAAACTATTTTAGCGGCAGTATTGCAGAAAGTTGGGGGACAAGCAGAAGCTTATTCTGGAACGATGAGGGGGGCGATCGCTACTTTAAAAACTTATGGAGGAGAGGTTCTGGAAGCAATCGGGAAGAGTTTGGGCTTCAGGGATGCGGTGGTTTGGGTTCGGGATAGGGTGGTTGGCTGGATAAGGGAGCAGGGGGGATTGAATGCGGTTTTGGAGAAATATCAGGGAATCATCATCATCATAAGCTCGCTTTTGACGGGGGTTTTTATTGTGGCAATGGTGGCGGGGATTGGGGTCGTTTTGGCACATGTGGCGGCTTTTGGCCTTCTTTTGGCGGCAGGTGCGGCTTTGGGGGCTTGGATTGCTACCTTCGTGCTTCTTTGGAAGGGTGGATGGGAAGATGTTAAATGGGCATTCGGGATAGTGGCGGATTGGTTAGTTGATAAATTTAATTGGTTGAAAGATAGATTCTGGGAAGCGATCGGATGGATAGAAGATAAATTAAGAGGATTTGTCGATACTTTGGAAAATATCGGAAAGAAAATCACTTCTCCCTTTAAAGAGGCAGGATCAAAAGTAGGAGAGATAATTGGAAAAATTCCGGGATTTCAATTCGGAGGGATAATAACTAAGCCGACTTTGGCGATGGTCGGGGAAGCCGGGCCTGAGGCGATTATTCCGCTTCGCCGGGGAGGAGGATTCGGGGGAGATATCATTATCAATCTTTCAGGGACTTTTTATACAGAAGAAGAAATGGCGGAAAAATTCGCAAATCAGATCGCCAAACTTATTAAATATCAATTGAGAATTTAAAATGCCAATCGTTTTAAAAATAAATGATGTCGATAGGTCAAGCTGGATTGACTGGAAAAGTTTTGAAAAAGTTGAGGTTTTAACAAAGGAAACCGATAGGTTACAGTTCGATATCAGGAAAATCGGGGGAAGGACTGCTCCGGCTCTGGGAGACAAAATTACCGTTCTCTATGATTCGACAAAAATCTTTGAAGGGGTAGTGGTTGAGGTGCTGGAAAAAATTAGTGGTGGGGTTCTGATTAGCTGGGAAATCAAATGCAAGGACTGGACGCACACTTTGGATAAGAAATTGGTGATTAAAAGCTATACCGACCAGACAGCGGCGGCAATAATTTCGGATATCATCGCCACCTATTGTCCGGGATTCACGGTTAATAATGTGGTGGCTCCGGTCAATGTTGCTTCGATAAAGTTCAATTACGAATTTGTTTCAAAGTGCCTTCAGCAGTTGGCGGATCTGCTGGATTATGATTGGTATGTTGATTACGATAAGGATATTCATTTTTTTTCAGAAGAACAAAATACCGCACCTTTCAATCTGGATGATACTTCTGGGAATTATAAATTCGGCTCTTTGGAAATCAATAAAAACATTTTGCAGATTAAAAACACGATCTATATTAGGGGTGGGGAATATAAGGGAAATTTGGAAACTTTTACTTGGTCAGCTGACGGGCAACAAATAACATTCGATCTCCCTTATTCTTTGGATGAGATCACGGTCAAAAAAGGGGGGGTGACGCAGAGTATCGGGACAGATTTTGTGACTGATCCTAATCTGGTCGATTGCCTTTATAACTTTAATGAAAAGCAGATCAAGTTCAGGGCTGATAACAAGCCGGGTTCGGGAGTGACGGTCGAGATTTCGGGGAAGCCGTGGATTCCGGTCATATCGAAGATTTCGGACTGGGAGAGTGTTGCCAGCTACGGGGAATATGAATTCGCCATAATAGACAAATCAATCAAGACAAAAGACGAGGCAAAAAATAGGGGGAAGGCGGCTTTGAGGAAATTCGGGGAAACTATCTGGGAAGCTTCTTTTAGAACAAATAAAGTTGGATTGAGAACCGGACAGAAAATCAGGGTTCAATCGGATATTCGGGGGATTGATAAGTGGTTTATGATCAATCGAGTTATTTCGAGGACGAGAAAATCTGATGAGTTCGAATATGAAGTTTTCTTAATCGCTTCGGGGAATATCACTTTTGTCGATATGATGACTGGGTTGTTGGAAAAGGATAAGAAAAATATCGATATTGCGGCCAATGAAGTTCTGGACAAGATCGAGACGGTCGAGGATTCGGTTTCGATAGCGGAAGCGGTCAGCAGATACGGGGTGAAGAATATCTCGGAATCGGCGAGCATCGGGGAAAGTATCCAAATGGTTTTGAAAACTCCACCTTTCAAATGGATGCCTGATGCCGTTAATCCGGCGAAATGGAATCTGTTTGAATGGTATTAGAAATTTAATTTTAAAAGTCGAAAAATATGAGAAAAAAAATCAAAAATTCAATGAGGATAATTGGAACGGTCAAGGCGACGGTCAGGGATGCTTTGACTGGGGAGATTAAAAGGGTCTATAAAAAGAAGTTCAATCTGATTTGCACGGTTGGCAGGTCGGTTCTGGCTCAGAGGTTGGCTAATACGGTCACCTATACTGGAATAATCAATTACGGGGCTTTAGGGACTTCGACAACGCCTCCGGCTAATGGGGATACCCAGTTAGGGACTGAGGTTTTCCGGAAGACGGTCGCTTCGGCGACTTATCAGGATAATATCGCCTACATCTCGTTTTTCTACACGGCGGCTGAAACTTCGGGAACTTACAAGGAATTCGGGACTTTTATCGACGGGACGGCGACAGCGAATTCAGGGAAGCTGTTCACCCACGTGGCGGTCAACTGGACGAAGACGACGAGCGAAACTCTGACGGTCGATGTGACTTATACGATTTCCTAATATGGCAAAAGAAATTTTAACAATCGAGATAGAGGTTTCTGACGACGCTGAGGCTTATCGGATTTTGAATAGGATTAGTTTTGAGAATAAGATTGTCGGGGCTAAGTATAAGAAAAAGGATTTTATTTTTAATGAAACCAATCTGCCAAAGCATTTCCTCAAAAAGAAGGGGGAATATTTGACGGATGAGGAATTAAGAAATGGCAACGAAAGGAAAGAAATTGATGGAGGAACATAAAAGGAAATTAAGTTTGGCGAAACTAAAACTTTATAGAGAAAAAGGACATATAATTGGTTTTCAGAAAGGGCATCCGAACTATACAAAAAATAGATATAAATTTACTAAAGAAGATTATCTAAAGGCGAGATTAAATAGAATTGTTTGGAATAAAGGGAAAAAGTGTCCGCAGTTATCTGGCGAGAATAATGGTAATTGGAAAGGCGGAATAGATTTAGAAAATAAAAGATTGAAAAATAGTGAAGAATATAAAAATTGGCAATTATCAGTTTTTAAAAGAGATTATTGGACTTGTCAGATTTGTGGATATAAGGGTGAGAAAATCATTGCACATCACATAAAAAATTGGTCGAAATATCCAAAATTAAGATTTGAAATTTTGAATGGTATTACCCTTTGTAGGGTATGTCATTTCAAAATTCATTTATTAAATTATGGCACAATCAAGCAATGTATCAGCAGGACAAGATGCTACAGCTCTGTCTTATAACAATCTGAGGGCTGATGTTTTCGGGGCGCACCATTCGGATGCCTTGGGGACTTTGCTAGTTAATGCCGATATTAGCCCCACTGCGGCGATCGCCTTGTCCAAGCTGGCGGCTCTGACTATCAACAGGGCTCTGGTGACGAATGAGTCGGGGGTGATCGTGGTTTCGGCTGTGACTGCGACAGAATTGGGCTACCTGGCGGGCATCGTCTCAAAGCCGGTCTGCAACTCGGGGGACGAGACGATAGCTGGGGTCAAGACCTTCAGTTCTATCCCTGTTTTACCTGCTTCTGACCCGACTACTGATAATCAGGCAAGTAGAAAGGCTTATGTGAATACTCAAGTTAGTGCTTATAGAAGATTGGATTATGTTGAAATTGAATATCCAGGTTGGTCAAGCCCAACTGCGGATAGTGTCTGGGAAGATTGGGATTTGTCTGCTTCTATTCCTTCTGGTGGTTTATATGCTGAAATTCTTGTTAAGATGACTGCGACTGGTCCTAATAATATAGGGGTAAGAGCAAACGGAAGTGCTGTTACAAGATATATTACTATGTATAACTACGATACTTTTACTTTTACTGTAAAACTTGATGCTGGTAGAATTGTTGAAAGATATTCAGGCGGTGCAGCAGCCAATGCAAAATTCACGGTAATAGGTTATTGGAAACAAGTTTAATTAGATAAAATCTATGCCAGAAGATAAAGTAGAAAACCAAAAAATCGAGAGCAGGCTGACCACCTTGGAGGTCTTGATGAAGGACACGAGGGACGACATAGGAGAAATTAAAAAACAGGTTTTCAACGAAATTCCGCACCAGATAGATTCAATCAAAGATAGAATATTTTGGGGATTCCTGATTGGGATTGCCGGGATGATAATCGCTCAAATCCTGCTTCGGTTTTTGAAATAATTTTGAGTTCTTTTAAGGCAAAAGGGCAGGCCTCTCCGGGCGGTCGTAATGACCAAATTTTAACTCCTTTCTCCTGCGGGGACGACCTGCCCTGCCATTTCAATGCAGAAAAAAGAATTGATTAAAAAATTGAAAAGGATTGGCAAGATTAAATTTTATATCCCGAAGCCAAGGAGCAAAGAGAATGGGGTCTGGAGAAGGGTTAAGGAAAGGATGAGGGCTTGACAAAATTTTTGGTTTCTTTTAGGATAAGGCAGTGAGAAGTCGTTCCCTCTTTTGAGGGACACTCGTGCGACACGGCTTTCTTTTTGTGGTATAATAGAATCGGCTTGATGCTTTATTGCAATAAAGCTGATAGCCAGCCGCCTTCGGTCGCACGAGGGCGGCTTTGTTTTGGAGGGCAAAGGTCGAGACGATAAATAACACGCTTTGGGAGGGAGCGTAAAGATGATATGAGAGTAAAAGATAAGTTCGAGGAGTTTCTTATTTATTTGAGGAAGAAGGGATTAACAGAGCATTCGATTGGAGAATATCGAAGATTCCTTTTTGGGGCTTTGTCTCATTCGGTTTTGACAGATAAAAAGGTGGAAGATTTGAAAATGGTTGATGTGGCGAGCATAATAGAGGCAGGGAAAATTCACGGCGAATATGGGTCGCAGAGGGCAGTGGTGACTTTGAGGAGATATTTGAAATTCTTAAAAGATAGTGGGGTTAGATTGCCCTTTGATTGGAGAGATATTGAAGTGCCGAGAGTTCCGGAGAAGGAACAGGCTTATTTGACCGAGGAGGAATTCAATTCTTTTATCGAGAAGATTCCGTTGAATACTTTGTATGGTTTGCGGAATCGGACTTTGTATGAGGTTTTGTTTTCTACCGGTGCGAGGATAGGGGAAATACTTTCTCTTAATAGAAGCGATATCGATTGGGAGAAAAAAGAAGTGAAGGTTAAGGGGAAAGGTGGGGACGAAGGGATGATCTATTTTTCTGATAGAAGTTTGGGATGGCTGAAAAAATATCTGGAAACCAGAACCGATGATTGTCCGGCTTTGTTTGTCACTTATAATTTCAATGGGATTAGGCCTCTTTTGAAAGTCAGTGCCAGAAAGCATTTGCTAAACTACAGAAGAAAATTCGGAATGGATAAAAAGATTACCCACCACGCTTTCAGGAGAAGTTTTTGCAGTTTGCTGTTGGATAGAGGGGCGACGATAAAAGAGGTTCAATATCTGGCGAGACACAAGTCGGAGAGGACGACTTTGAGGTTCTACATCAAAGTAGAAAAGAGGAAAGCAAAAGAGGTTCATCAGGAGATTTTTTCAGGATTATAGACAAGGGCTTGACAAAGGGTCTTGCTTTTTGGTAATATGGTAGTAGGAAGGTAACTGTGGATAACTCAAATGAAAAAGCACGACACTAAAGAAAAATTGGAAAGGAATTTGAAGGTAGCGAAACTTTATTATAAAGGTTCTTATACTTTGAGAGGATTGGCAAGGGTTTTCAGGTTAAGTCATCCTCGGATTTTGGCTATCGCGAAGAAATACAGAAGAAGATTGAAATAGCTTGATTGATGTTCTTTAAAAAGTTATAATTAAATAAAACAACCATTTAGGCTGTCAGTTTAAAGAGTCCTCCGATAGCGGTTAAGTGGGCAAAGCGGTAAAGGGTAGCGTTTGAAGCAAGTTCAACTGGCAGTCCTAAATGGACTGCCAGTTTTTTATTTGTGAAAGGTCGGGCTGGCAGAGATAACAATTAAAAAGCTATGACTGAACAAGAAGAAAAAGAAATCGTTAGGGTTTGCGGTAAGGACTACGATTATCTGGATATTCCGGCTTACATCAGGAAACGGGACGAAGACGAGGCGAGAGCTTTGTGCCAGTTGGAGGAGGAATGGAGACAAGAAGAAGCTGAAAGATTAGAAAAATTATTGAAGGTGTCCAAAGTGGAAATTGGATTGCCTTTGCAAAAAGATGAAGAAGACGAAGAACAATAAAAAGAAAAAGGTTGCCAAAAGGAAAAAGAAAACGAGTTTGGCACTAACATTGATTCCGGCTCCTCTAAAGAAAGATCAATTGTTGGCGGTCCTCCAGAGAACTCCGGTGAGGCATATCTATCGTCGACCAGCGAAGGGCGGTGGCGAATGGGAATATGTGACGGGGGTCTATGTCAAGAAAGTCCTCAATTATGTTTTCGGGTGGTTGTGGGACTTTGAGGTTAAGGAGCACGGCAGGGAGAAGGCAGAAGAAGGGGATCTGGTCTGGGTCCTGGGAAGATTGACGATTAAAAACAAGTCGGGGAAACCAATGATTGTCAAGGAGCAATTCGGCAGGGCTGATGTGAAGTTCAAGAGGGGGACGAAGATCCCTTTGGATTTCGGGAATGACTTGAAGGCAGCGGCAACTGATGCTCTCAAAAAGTGCGCTTCGGAACTGGGGATCGCTTCGGACATCTACGGGAAGAATGAGTTTATGGAAATTCAGAAGGTAGATAAGGGATTCGTTCCTCCTAA
>Ga0315280_10004346_pt1 | contig 21018 bp, 21 predicted proteins | sample YL17G06_40_MG_FD_203697 | JGI IMG/M metagenome (GOLD analysis project Ga0315280, IMG submission 203697) | Sediment microbial communities from Yellowstone Lake, YNP, Wyoming, USA - YL17G06_40 | ecosystem: Environmental > Aquatic > Freshwater > Lake > Sediment | place: USA: Wyoming | collected...
AGCTCAGGATCTAACTGTTCTAGAACAAGCGTTGAGACATAACGAATACTTCGAAGCCTATCCACCATGGCCTGCACATTCAATGCCCCGGCATACAAAGCATTTCGAGCAGCTTCTAGCGCAGGTTCTGTCCGGTAAACCGCTTGCAAAGGCTCTATGTAACCGCTCGGCCACCGGGGAATAACCGCGTTCCTATTTATACGCAGTTCTAGCAAAAGCGAAAGGACATCTCTAGAAACAAGCGGCGTGTCGCAAGGAAGCAAAAGCGAATACTCTCCGCATGCTTCTTCGAAGCCAGTTGATGCACCTGCAAGCGGACCATGCACATTGGCTGTATCAACGAGAACTTTTACGCTTGGGTCTATGACTTTCAAATACGGTTCAACCTGGGTCTTTGAACTTACAACGATAAGCTTCTCATCAACAATACCGCCGATCCGGTCTAAGACATGTCTTACAAGCGGTTTGTCTGCCAATTGCAGCAATCCTTTATCTTGGCCAAACCTGCTTGAAGACCCGCCTGCAAGAATGATCGCCGATGTACTCAATAAACACTATCTCCACAATTCGTGTGAAGTGCTAAGAATTGTCTTGCCGTTCTATAAGTTTTTTGCACGGAATATTGCTAAGTCGGAATACAGTATATAGCCAGAACCCTCGACACTTTTCTGGTAGGGAAGGGAGCGTAAATGAGTTCAGAGATTAGAGAGCTGAACCGTTTAATATGTAATCAATGTGATCAGAAAGAGTATGAGAAATGCAGGATTTGTAGGATCTACTTGTTGATAAACAAGATAGCCACGGAGTAGAAGCAGGGATCAAGTCAGACTGTCTATTCTGTTCGCCATTTCGTCCAAGATTTTCGTGAAAGGATGGTCTGGTTTTTCTTGAGCGAAGATCACTCCGCCTTCAGCCTTCAGAACGTCACAGAAGCAAGGTATTATGCCCAGCAGCGGAACCTGATATATGTCCTTAAGTTTGGTTTGAACTGCATCTTTCCCTGTTCGTGAAGAAACGTCAAGGACTTTGTTCAAAATGACCTCAGTTTTCTTCTCAAACAGATCGTAAAGTTCGCGCAGCATTCGCTTCGTTCCGTCAACGTCTGACCGATCAAAGGTTGTTGCCACAAGCACCAAATCAGCGCTCACTATCGCGTTTATAGACGAGTATTGCAGCCCTGGACTTGTGTCCAGAATCAGATAGTCAAAGCCTTTACCATTTAACAAGGAAGTTCTAAGAGCCAAAAGTCTTCCCAAAGCACGCATCTCCCATTTTCTGTCCTTTGCAGACATGTCCCTGATTGCCTCTGTTGCCGGATTAGCCAACCCGACGAAAAGTTTGCCGCCATTGTGAACTCTGTCACTCAAGTCTATCAATACTTTATCGATTTCACATATTCCATTCAGATAATCGTTCAGCCAGTATTCGGCCTTCTCAATGTTCAACAAAGTCGAAAGACTTGGAGCTCGAAAGTCAAGATCAAATAAACAGATTTTCTTACCATGCTCAGCAAAGGTTGCGGCCAAGTTGACTGAAAGAAGGGTCTTTCCCGTTCCGCCTTTATACGAGTGCACAGCTACTATTTTTCCCAACACAATCACCCTTGATTTTCCCTGTCCACGAAGAAGTAGGCCTTTCTACCATTCCTCTCCTTCTTCAAATGCCCCATAATCACAAGCTGGTTCAGGTACGCACTCTCCACGGCCCTAGCCCTCTTCGTCTGCAAGGCAATCTCGTCAGCTGTGGCGCGACCTATCCTGCACAAGGCCATGGCTGTCTTCCTCAAATGATCAGGCATAGAAAGCAACGTCATGACGTCTAACGGCGCGTCTGCAAGTGGCTGTTGAATGTCTTTCCTGCCATGCTTCTGCAATTCAATCATAATTTCCATCTTTTCATTCAACCTCTCAAGGTTGTCCCTGATCTTCTCCAGAACCTGCAAAGGCTTCTTCCCGAGAACTTCCTGTTTCGACACGTTTTTTTCTCCATAGTGTTTTACGTGTGCACAATAAAGTAAAGAAGAACGCATTTATTAAGTCTTACGAAACCCGTATAATGATTCATAAAATAAATCATAGCAATATTAAACATTCATAAGCATGTGATTCGAACCTAAACTTAGCGCGCATGCTTGTTCCTAAAATGGTTAAAAATGGTTTTAATTCCTCTTTTTGCGCACTTCTCCCGGTTCGAGAAGGGCGGATACTGCGAAAAATCAAGAACAGATACGACGCCCAAAACCGGGCCCGAATCCCAAAAAAGAAATAAAAACCATTTTGCACCAATTTCGGAACAAGCATGCGCGCGAATGGGTTGGGTCGGCCATTGTTAATTCGTAGTTTAATGCGATGCCTTTGACGTTGCTGCAAACCGTTTACGCGGTCATCACGGCGGCGACAAGGGCGATTAAGCCAATAGAAATGATGACAAGTTTTTTCCGTTTTATCAGATTCACTTTTCCTTTCTTCTTTTTTCAGGGTTAGGTTCAGGTAAAGGCTAATGATGGGATTGGAGGGGAAACCTCCGAAAATGTACAACTGAACCTAACCCAAAATGGTTTAACGGCTGCTTATATTTTTAAGCTTTTTGGGAACTGTGTTATAGAAGAAAATTCTAGGCAAGGAGGCGGTGTGGTTTTGGGTTTGCATTTCACCTATTCAACCTCTTTAGGGCCTGTATATAGCTTGACAATAGCATGCTACGATCTGGTCGACTGTTCCGCTATTTACGACAGTTATGGTTATCTGGGTACATATGGCTGTCCATTTCCAACTGTCAATCTGTGTAGAGTTGAAGCTTGCCCACACATAGTTTGATGTTCCAGCTAAGCCATGGTTGAAGACGAAGGTTGTTGCCGTAGTGTTTGTTGCTGTGACAGTGTTTTCGCAGGGTTTTCCATCTATGACATTGCCGAAACTCCACATGCTGTTGCTTCCACTATCGCTGATTACCGGGGTTAAAGTGTTGCTTATCTGGTTGTCTGAACTAACGTTGTTGTCACTTCCATTGGCTATTAAAATGGGTTCTCTAGTTTTTGTTGTGCCAACATAGTCGATTTTATTGTTTGAGATTTTGTTTCTATCGCTTCCTCCTGTTCCCACAAGTTTTATGCCATAGTGGTTGCCGCTGTCATCCCAACTGCAACGGGTGAGATGGTTGTTGAGAATTGTTGTCAGATGAGTTTTCAACTATCATCCCGTCGTAAGCTATTTGTCTATGCGGTGTCTTTGCACGTGTTGTTGTGGCTGTCTATAAAATAAACGCTTAAAATAAATGCGAGGTTACTGAAAACATGGGATTATCCGACAGAACACATAGTCTTACCAAAACAACCTTGCGGCTACTGTTGTAAGGACGAATAGCACTAGCATGCATCATGTCTGTGAACAAGGGGGCCTATTCAAGCTTCTTGACAACTAAGATAAAAGGAAACGTTTGAAATCAAATGTGAATTTTAACGTCAAATACACTACAAGACGAATAGATCAGTTTTTTGCAAAAAATGGAAGAGCAGGCTAGTATGGTACCGGTGCTCGGTTTCTCAGTTCTTCGACTATCGGCAGAACCTGTTTCAGTTCTCGGAAGTATTTGAGTACCGTTATGCCTCTTTGGGTCACTGCATAAACAACGCGTCTCTTGCCAACCGTTCGTTCCTCGACAAGATTCTGTTTAATGAGAAACTCCAAGTATTCCTTCAGAACACTGCAATTAACATTAGCCTTATACATAATGTGAGTCAACTTCAATGGACCACGATGTGCCAACACTTTCAGTATGTCTATATACATCTCAAGTTTGGAACGTCTCATCACCCAAACCTCTTTTTGGCATATTACCGCCCTTTTTATATAAAGCTTTTATGGATTCAAGCTACGTCTTTTTCCTAATTACTCTACATTAATAGCTCCTTTTCTCTTGTGCTCGAATTAACACGTTTATTCTATTTTGGAAAGCAGTGACCAGGTCATCTACCAATATTCTTTGCAACTCTGCCGAAAGCCCTCTAATGTTTTCCCTGAAAACATTGGCCATCTTCGTTTCTAATTCCTTTCTTTGCTTAAGTGTTAATGCCTGTTTCAAGGGCTATCCTCCAACGATTACGCCATAAATAAGGCATAGCCATTTAACTAGATTATGAATTCTAACGATATATTTATAATCTGAATTGAGAATACAGATTCATGGTTCAGTTTGAGAGGTGTGAGATGTGGAGAATCTGAGAATTGAAGACTGGCTTAACGCCAGGGCTGAAAGCGACAAGACAAAAGAGAGTTACAGATATCTGTGGGGAAACTTCGCGAAGTATTGCACCGGCAGAGGAAAAGAGCTCGGCACGATGGTTGAAGACTTCAGAACAGCGCGGCGAAAGGGCCAGGTTGAAAGCGAATTGTGGCTTGAAGAGTGGCAGGACGTCTTAAGGACGTTTGGCTCCTGGCTCAAACCCAAGTTTGCCCCTTTAACCGTTAAGAATCACCTGGCAGCCGTGAAGAGTTTTCTAAGGTTCTGGAAAATTCCGTTGGACGTCGACATACCGAGGCACAGCGCAGTGATCTATCACAATCGAGATCTCAGGCGCGAAGAGGTTAAGCAGATCCTCACGTTTGCCACGCCCAGGGACCGAGTTATATGGCTAGTCATGACCGAAAGCGGAATGAGGGAGAGCACGGCCGTGAACATGAAGTTTTGGCAGATAAAAGAGGACTTTTCGACCGCAAGAATTCCCATGAAAATATTGTTGCCGAGCAGCGAAATCAAGGACCATGTTGGCGACCGCTGGACATTCATAGGAGAGGACGGTTTCCGAGAGCTCAAGGCTTACTTGCAGGGCAAGAACCTAGAGGATGACGACTACGTTTTTGCCAGCGAAAGACAAGGACAATGCAAAAAGGAACAGTTTTCAGCAGCCAGCCTATCTGTCAAGTTCAACCGGTTGGTCCAGAAACTAGGCATCGACAAGAGCCTGGGCGCCAGACGGCCTAAGAAAATCCGGTTGCATGGACTCAGAAAATACTTTAGAAACAACATGAGAGCCGACTCTGCTTACGTTCAGTTTTGGATGGGCCACACTTTAGGCGTTGATGCCCATTACATATCGCGAGATCCTGAGCAGCATCGTGAAGAGTACAAGAAGGGCTACGAATCCCTGAGAATATTTGAACCTAGCTTTGTCGATCTTAGAGAGTTGACCGAGCAACTACGGAACAAAGATCAACAAATCAGCGCTCTGGAAAATCGACTAACTCAACTCGAATCGAGGGAAGAGGAAAGACGCAAGATGCTGGGAATTCGCCGCTGGGACGACATGACGGAAGCCCAGAAACAAGCGGCCCTAGAGTTGTTGGAAGTAGCTAAAAAATAGAGAGAGAAAGGGAGGTGAGAAAGGATGAGTGAGAAATTTGTTGAGAAACGACACATCGCCCATCCCAGAAGCACCATTCTGTTGACAAGGATCTCGAGGCGAAAACTGCAGAAGCTGCAGAGCTGGGTCCAAAGCAGGGACCTGATCGAAATATGTCCCTGCGACAGCTCCAGGGAAATCTTCCTCATTAATGCAACGAGGCGCCCTCATGATCCACAGCCCTCCGCCGCTGAACGGGAAACAATCAAAGAAGCGTTGAAGCGTTATCATGAGGAAATGAAGGCTCAAAGCAGTAATCAGTCAAACCAGAGCCATTTCAGAATAAATACAAAATTTATCAGAATTGATAAAACTTGTAAAATCCCTCTTAGACACTCTTCATAACAGGCTAGGCAGGCTTCTCACCGGTGAGAAAGCTGAATTTTGAGGGCGCTTGGAAGGCCGAAAAGCCTAGCCCTAAGTTTTCCAAGTTAAAGAGGAATGGGCCGCCTTTCCCTTTTTCTCACTCACCGGTGAGATAGGATCATCTGTGACACAGATGTGACCGTCCTTGACAACTTGAAAGGCTTGAACCGAAAACCCGCAGCCGCGTCCCAGGTCCACCAGCTCCTTCATCGCTGACACACCTGTGACAAGATAGACACTCTTCTGTAGTCGACTGACACCCTGCAGATCCTTCAGACGGCGATAGAAGGCCCTGGGCATTTGGCCCGCTTGAGCGTTGGGCAGATCCATAACTACAATGAAAGTTGCGTCCTCAACCATTAGAGTCTCTCCACGCTCTAGAAGTGATTTTAGAAGTTTTATTAATTCTGATAAAACTTCTATTCTCAACCATTAGAGTCACCTGGGAAAGCATACCCAACGTCATTTGGCCACCTAACCTTAGCCCTGTCCGGCTCATCGAGACGTTCAGCGTGTCGCAGCCTTTCGGAAAACGTTGAAGGGTCTCCCCTTGATTGCCCACTTTCCTCAGCCCCATTTTGACTGAGAGGCCCAGATTTCCCCTGTTTTGTAACGAAGGTTTGAGAAAACTTGCTTTCAGTCGCTTTCACCAAAACCGCCTCTAGGTCGCCTAGAATCTGAGGGTTCTCAAGTTTCACGCCTTGCAGAATCGTTTTAAGGTCGCCTACCTTGCTGATAGCCATTTTAAGCACGTTTTGACGCCCAATCTCCTGCTTTAACCCCCTCATCTTCATTAAAATCCAATTGAGTGAGTGGCTGAGACATCGCAGAGAGGTCGCTATAACGTACGAGAATGACTCTATTATACTACATACGTTAGTATAATAGAGGTGTTCTTCTCCTTTGTAGTCACATTGCCAGGGTTCCATCTTCAGCTTTTCAAGGAGAGCCTTAATCCTTTTCTTGAGAAAATTCGCTACCACCTTCCCGATCCTTAACATGCAGATCTCTGGCGGCCCAATGAACACGCCTGTAAGATATCCTGGCTTTGGTTCCTGCTTGAAACCTCGAATAAGTTTCTCCTTCCGGCGCCAGGCTCTAGCGCTCTTTCTCGGGGCCACAAGGCAGATCAGCTCACTATCAATCACGCCAGCAGGATCCGCGCGGTGTCTAAAACATTCGATGGCCTGCTCATGTGCGGTTTGCGTGTCAATTTCCGGCAACACCTTGATGATTATTCGGCTGTAACCCAGGTTGTTGCCGTCCAAATGTACGAAGGTCGGAATGTTAACTTCATAGACTCCCTCGTTCCACTCTGTTGTGTGATAGCTCCGCGTCATTCGAGCGTGCATGCTGTTGTTCCAACATTCCTGGAAGATCCGGCGATACATGGGGCTGAAAGCCGCGTTTGCTAGTTCAAGGACGCGACTGTTGAACAGCCCAAAAACTGAATTTTCCTTAAAATTAAAGTTCAGGGTTCATTTACATCCATTTCAGTTGTCACCGATCCTTTATCTATCTTTCAAATCAATGCAAGCATGTCTTTGTTGTTTCTCACTTAAAAGCTTAAGGGAAGGGTGACACCGGGTGAACCAACCCGGCTGCATCGATCACGAGAGATAGATATCTTCCCTAGCAAGATCCTACTGCAAAAGCATGGCATGACAGCCACACGTTGAGTCCGCGTGAACTGGCTCTCGCCTCAGATCTGCCAACAGAGAATATGGTGGGAAGACGTTTAAAGGTTTTTCTGTCCTTTCAAGATCGTGAGAGTTGTCGAATCCAGAACACCAGGGGCGCGAAAGGGAACACTGGAACAGGCCAAAAACCATAGCTCGAATCAACTAGAACCCAACCACCCCAAAAAAGATCTCTCAAGGAATCGAGGACGTCTTCAGAGTCAAGCTTCAGAGTTTTAGATATCTCCGTGAGGCTGATTCCTGGCCGTAAGTGCAGAAGGGCGAAGACCTGGAGGATGCGGCTGCTATCGCTAAAGCGTCTCTCAACCTCACGGTGGTTGAGTAGTTTCTCACCGGTGAGATGTGACATGGACCGACCGCCTTAGAGTGGAGTTGAGAGCTCCCTGACACTCCTCTTGAAAGCCTCTATGTCTTCTATCTTAATTCTGACGATTAAAGCGCCATCGATGACAAGCGGAACGATGATAGGCGCCCCTGTCACCAGATTTCGGTCTGCTGCTTTGACGCTGATGTCGATGTACTTTTTATAGGGCCGATACGCTGCCGGAGTGTACGCCAGGACGAAAAGGCCGGCTGCATAAGATATGGGAGGCGTCCAAATGTGGTCGTCGGGAACCGTGAAATCATAAGTGAAAGAAAGAAACGGACTGCTAGTTAAAACATTATGACGCTCAGAAAAATCGTCAACACACATGGTCAACGTCCAAAAAGGATTTGTCCGACTGATCACAATCACATGCCAGCCCCAGCCGCTCTCCTTTTCTTCGAGCAAATGAAAGATGTTTCCTGCAGGTATGGGCTTAATGTCGCCTGGAAGGTAGGTTTTCCATAGGTGAGCCCATCCTTCAAGGACCGGCAGATATTCAGGGATACCCATTTTCAGATCCTACTTTTCAAGCAGTACGCCTGGTTTCTCCACGACTTTCTGAGGCTGCCAGATGCCGCTGTTCACGGGTTGCTGGCATCGTAAAGGAACCACTTGCGAGAGTTCTAGTGTTCCGATTCCCCCTGTAACAAGAGCTTTAGGTGGGATTACCACCGCGGGAAGCTGGGTGCCTCCTACTTCTTTTGCGGTCGGAGTCCTGGCCGGCTGTTCTTTCATCCTCGTGGGAGTCGGAATCGTGGGGCGATCGATCGATCGGCTAGCCCCCATTTTAGCGAAGATCTTCGGCAATCCTAGATATGCAGCCCAATCTATCGCCTTATTGAATTCTTCAACAATGCTCATGTCAACCACAAGTAACTATTCATAGCCTTATCTTAAAAACTCTTTTGAGGGAGTGAAGACCCGATCGATCAGATCTTCGGTTTGGGACTCCCTAGCTTCCCGACCAGCGTTCTAAGCTATGGACGGTTGCCGCTATAAAAGTTCCCGATGGGGTGTGATATAGTGCGACATGAATAGGAAAGAGTTGATTTGTCACTCAAGACTTGATTAGATTTGAGGTTTTGAGGGCGAGAGTGGAGATCCTCTCGCCAGTTCTGCGTCACGGACGTTTCAGGCCGTCCGTCCTAGATTTCTCCAAGTGAATATTGGTCCAGGTCCCTTAAAAATTCTGTGTTTCAGGGTGTTACTTCTCTAGCCCATGCCTTCGCTTTTTGAACCAGGGGTCTCGTATGGGCTCTTCCGGTCCTTGCTCCTCAGTTAACGCCTCACCGCATCTTTGACAAAAGTTCGCGGATTCATCGTTTTCAAAGGTGCAATTTTGACATTTCCGTGTCTTAGGCTTCGGCTCCTCAACCTTCTCAAGCTTCTGCAATCGTTCCAGGGCATCAGTATTTTCTTCTCTGTGTGAGGCTGGAATCTTGATGTCAGGGAGAAAAGGTGGTGGTGGCAAAATCCCATAGCGTTTTGTCATACTCCGCACCTGGTCAAAAATAGCCTCAATCTGAGCGGTCGGGGGTTCAAATGTGCCAGCTTGCTGGGGATCTTCGTCCGGTTGCCCTTGCTCACGTAGACGTCGCGCTCTAAGTTTTTCCAGAGCCTTCTGAACTTCCTCTTGACTCACTTTCTCCTTCTCCTTCAATCCATGGCTGCAGCGATCAACAACTCATTTTCTGCTTGCAAAATGCGTTCTTTCTTCTCAAGTTTAGCCTGGATATCTTCAGCTATTTCCTTTCTCTGTTGAGGTGTTCTCTTAACTTCAGGGTTGAATTCGCCCGAGCCCTTGGGCTTTCCCAATCGGTCAACTATGTCAGAGGCTCTGCCATCGACTCGGTCAATGCCCTTATCGATGACATCAATTAAACTTTTTCCAGGTGGTTGAGCGGCTAGGGCGGAAACTTGGTTCTGCAGGTGTTGAATCTGGCTCTGCAATTGCTGTAATTCTAGTTTGTGGCGTTCTTCTTTCTCTTGTTCCAATTTTTCACGGACGTCATGCAGTTCCTCTTTCAACTCCTTAACTTGTTCGCGGTCCTTTTCGCGGTCCCTGATCTCTTCTCTCTCTCTCAAGTCTTCCTCGTAAGCATACCCATCGCGATACTCATTAGAGTAACGTGGCTGGCCTTGAGCTCCATAACTGGCTCCGGCGTAGAGGCCGATGGGCGCCAGGCCCCCCGCGTACAGTCCGGCTTGTCCAAGCCTAGAGTAAATGCTGTTCACAACAAGAGCCGTCACGTATGGACTCGCTGATTTGGCACAGCTTTGAATGTGGCTTATGAGGATCTCCGGTCTCGCCGTGTTCTCCAGAGTCAACGTTAAAAGGATGGACTCCACAGTCTTGCTCTTCGGGTTGTCGCCGATCCCGCTCACCTGGGGCAACAGCTTCTTCAGTTCAGCTTTGACCTGGTTGAAAAGCTGCTGCTCGTGGCTTACGAAGATCAGGTCCTCTTTTTTCCCTTCTTCCGTCTGGGTTTCAGAAACGATTGATTGATCGAGAGAACCAGGAGAACCCTTACGCGAACAGGTTTTCAGGTGGCCACTTAGAGCTCTGACGGCCGATAACTGATCGTCCTTTGGTTCACTTCGCCAGGTGTGGCATACTGGACAGATCGCTTGAAACGTGCCGTCTTCAAGTCCAACGACCTCATCCTGTAGAGGTCCCCCCCTCGCTTCTCCTTGTGTTACTGCCATTTGTAGGATGCTCCTATCTAGTAGTAGCCTAGTGCTTGCTTAAGAGATTTCTGCAGGCTGCAACTCTGCTTGTTTCTGCCCTCTACACCGATAAGGAACCCAATTCAACAAGAGCGGGCAGGGGCACGAGCAAGAGCACAGAAACTTGTAGGACAAGCTGAAAAACTGTCGTCCAAGGACAGAATACTCTTTATGGATTTGATGGTTTTTTTGCATTTTTTTTGTGCTTTTTTCGTCTAGTTTGATGTAGGCTGCACTTTTACCATTAATAGTTATTAATGGAGGACAAACTACGTAGTTTGTCCATGTTGAATGTTCAATTTCTATCATCATGTTTATAACGTATTTTTGATGGTTTAATGTTGCTGTGCAAACATGGATTTAGCACGGCAACGCAGCACGATTTAGAGGCATAAACGAATAAGACGGCAAATCTTGAGCTTTCACAGCTAAACGACTGCGATCTTAAGCTGTTCACCGACCTTAAACTGTTAGGTGTTTCAGAGAGAACAAAAACGCCACAATTCGACTAAACAAGCCTTAAGCTGTTCTGAAAAGGCTTTTGCGCCCATCTTACGGAGTTTATGGTCGTGCTTGTGATGGGCAGAGTCGCCGAGGTAGCTTGGACTCTACACGATTTTTCTGGTCCTTGATCAATGATAGAGCTGCTGCCCTCTTCATTCACGAGTGAGTGTTTCGAGGGCTGAAAGGCTAGGGTATTTACTCAGAAACCTGCACGTTTCTCGTGCAAGAGGTTCTGATCGATGCTTGCAGTGAACCTCAGCCAATTTGGCTGAGGTCAAACTCGTGACGTTATCGCTTCTTATGACGCATGCGTTACCTCTTGAACTATGTTTTCACGGACATCGATGTCCGTCAAATATGCAGGCATCAACGACGACGACGACGCTCCACCGCAACTGTGCTAGATGACCTCCCATTTACTCACTATAGTGAGTATTGACGACGACGACGACGGATTATCTGCCGTTTCTACCTGAGCGCCCGCGCATGCGTGTTGATGGCTGATGTTCATTTGGACGTGTGCGGTCCAGAATGTTAAATAAATCGTTAGCTTGATTATGAATTGAAAATGTGAATTTCAAATCCACATTTTTCACATCACGCATATGACATATCTACTCCCAGCTTCCCACGTTTGTGACCAATGCCCTTTTCCAGCCTGCACTGATTAGTCGAGCTTAGATCTACAGTTTTCAAGATGGCGAACCTTTTTATTTTCGGCCTCATTATTCATTTTTGCCGGATGATGAGAAGGCATTAGATTGACAACAGGATGAAATCTCAGAGTTACTCGGACGGCACTCGATTAAGGAAAACTCAGTTTCCTTGGAGCAATACTTGGTCGTAATTAATGCAGAGGTAGCGTCGATAAAAAGTCTCGTTGTATGTTCATGAGGAGAATGGTAGAATTCCTTGAAAGGAGAACTTCCTATCATCCTCCTCACTCATCCATTTAGATATAGTGTCCTTGAAACACTTAGTGTTTTTTTCTGTAGACATATTTGAAAAGATCGAATTGTATTGTGGAAAAAGTTGAAAACAGACGTTTCTCAGCGTAAAGTATCCTTATGTTTTTTCAACTGAAAAAATTGAAACGAGCATGCAGGCCCATTTAAATAGGTTTGTCCCATGCGCGCGCTCTAAGTTGCACCAGTGTTTTTCCATAGTTCTTGGCTCCTATGCTTACATCTATTAAATTCCAAACTCATGTACAACTCGTCTATTCATATCGAATCAAGTATAATGGCTTGTTCGCTTCTCTTTTCTTTTCTTCTCGGGAAATACTTCGTAGGGACTTGATGCTTTTCAACACTAGATCCGCGTTTACTTTCTTTTCTTTGTTACTGCTTTTCTCTTGAGTCTTCAATCCTACATCGCTTCTATAGCTAGTGGTAACCGCATATTTAACCCTGGATATATTTAACTTCAGAAGTCAGAATCAGTATTTCGGCACCGAATCTTCAATCCGTAAGCATCATTCCAGCCTCTAAGTATCACGCGCGCGCCGACTAAAGCTGCCAGTGACCTTGGCTGCAGTCCACAATCATGTTTTTAAGCGGTTGCTTCGTATGGAGTATTTGGCGATGGTATGTGTCGAAAACCCCTCATGGATTTGATTTACGTGTCTTGGAATCTGAATTAAAGGGAAAGACTCTTCTTGTCTACTGGTACCTAGTACAACAGCCCACGCATACAGTCGGCGTTCGCGAAGTTCAGCGCGCTTTAAACTTTTCAAGTCCTAGTATTGCGGTACATCATCTTGAAAAGTTGCAGAACTTGGGGCTTGTTCAAAAAAGAGGAACTGGCGAGTACGTGCTTGAAGAAGAGGTAAAAGTTGGGATTCTAAGGTTTTTCACGCATATGGGACGCTTCCTTGTGCCCCGATACCTCTTCTATTCTGTCTTTTTTTCCACGATGCTAATGGCCTATTTGGCTTTGTGCATTTATAGCCGTATAGCTCCAAGCTTTTACGCCCTGATTTTTGGGTCTGTTGGTGTGTCTATTTTTTGGGTTGAAACCATTAGATTGTGGAGGTCGAAGCCCTTTTGAATTTCCAACATTCTGTTCTAAAGTGTAGAATTAAAAGCGATGACCTATTTCAATATGTGGAGGAACGGATACTTTGAGGAAAATTCTGCTTTACTTTGCGATCGCAGTTGTTATGGGGTTGCTGGTAATGATTATTCCGCTTGTCGCGTTTATTGAGTTGAAGGTCGAGAATCATTTTTTAGCATCGGAATCGTTTTCCAAAGGACTGCGAGGTATTGAGGGATCTTATGGTTCAGGAGTAGCGAAGCTAACGGTTTTTGACTTTCAGGTTCCTATAATCAGTTTTGTGATCGCGATTGCTGTGTACCTGTTGGTTAGGCGGAAAGTCTAGCCGAGATTACAGATAGATAAGAATGACTCCATCTTAAAGATCGGATTCTCGAATGGTTCTTTCGTCTTCCACATTGTTGCATTTTCAAGACCAGGTTTAGGAGATCGGTGCTGATTTGACAGATCGAAAGAAAAAACCTTTGACCTGTCAAATTGGTGGAGTCTAATTGTCAAGTAGTCTTCGTGAATGACTATAGCCTTATTGTTTTGCGTCCGAATGTTATGTAACCTGTGTGCCCTGTCATCAGCGTTTGGGGTCGCGTTTTTCCTCTTTCAACCTGCATTCCACGCATCAAGCACTCAACCGTCTCTACGTCTACGAAACTGTTTTCCTTCATGGCTTCAACTGTTTTTACTACTTGGTCTATTGTTGGGCTGAAGGAGACTACTGTTCCGCATGGTTTTAGGGCTGTGTGGGCGTGTGGGATAACGAGCCATGGGACTGCTAGATCTAGTATTACCGAGTCTACATCGCTCTCATCTATTCCAACAGTGACATCTTTGTTCTTCAGTTCCACAAAATCGATCAAGCCAGCACGCCTCAGGTTTTTCTCTGCTGTTTTTTGAAATTCTTCTCTGATCTCGTAGCTGTAGATTTTGCCGTCTGGTTTAATGTAGTGGGCTAAGGCTGTGGTCAACGCACCCGTTCCTGTTCCGGCTTCGACAACGTGGCTTCCCGGCCCTATGCCGCTGAACATAATCATTAGGGCTATGTCTTTTGGATAGGTTATCTGCGTTTGACGTGCGGACTTCATAATGTAGTCACGCAGTAACGGTTTTAAGGCTATAAATTCAAAGCCTAGGCTGCTTAGAACTGTGGAGCCGTAGTCTTTTCCGATGAGGTCGTCGAACTTTATGTAGCCTTTGTGTGTGTGGAAGCTTTTTCCATGCTCAACTTTGATCAAGTAGGTTTTCCGCTGGCTTAGAAGGAGAAGAATGTGGTCGCCTTCAGCTATTTTTTGAGTTGCCAACTGTTTTCACTATGGTGTGTACTTGAACGGGTGTTTCGAGCGGTCCTTGTTTTCTATCAGTTCATCAATGCCTGGTCTGCCCTCTATTGTCTTACGTATGGCGTGACGCATTGCCTTGTAATTGTTTATGTAGACACGTTGGCGGTCAACAGCCGTGGGATGGACAAAAACGTTTGCAATGATTATCAGTTCCTCAATGGCTTCTTTTGGAATTGTGCCATCTGCAACGCTATCAATGACCGCTTTAGCAACAGCGGTTTGAGCTGGTCCGTAAACCATGCTTGCTTGACGCATGCCAGTGATGGTGACTGTTGGGACAATCAAGGTCACAGGTTTGACTGATAAGTTGGGTTCCAGAATTGCCAATAATGGCTCATGCCCTGGCGTTGGTGTCGCCTTAGCTTTTGCGAAGGCTTCTGCCACCGGGCTGTCTCTTCTTCCGATGAGCAAGTCTATGTGTGCCACTTCTGCGCCTTGTCCAGCTAAGGCTTCGCCTACCCGCAGCTTGAAGTCCTTTATTACTTCAGGCGTTACGTCTATTGCCATGAATCGATCTTCAATGGGTTTCTCCGTGATTTCAAACGTTATTGGCTTGGGCTGTACCTTTCCAATCTTTTCCAGATCAAGCCTTAGCTCCTCTTTTGATTCGTATGTTAATTCTCCGCCCACGCTCAACGGCTTTCTAACCGGGCCAACCTTGATTTTCATCATCTTTAAAGCTTCTTTTGTGCCCACGGCTCCGCTTCCAACTATTATTCGAGCTATTTTTTGCACTTTGTACTGTAGTTCGCGGGCTTGTTGCAGTTCACCCTTCTTTACATGGTTGTATATTTGAACCCAGATGTCAGGTATCACGTTGGCGCTTGCAAGTATTGCCCCTGAGCATCCGGCGGCCAATCCTGCCAAGACAACTTCGTCGTGTCCGCACAGGACGTTGATTTTGTCCCTGACTTTCTCAAGAACGGCTAGGATGAAGCTTAGCTGTCCGCTGCTGTCTTTGACGCCGACGATGTTTGGGATTTGAGCCAAGTCTTCAACCATTTGCCAGGGAAGCGGCAAGCCTGTGCACTGTGGAATATTGTAGAGAATAATTGGCAAATCTACTTCATTTGCTATCGTGTAGTAGTGCTCGTATATTCCGCGGTCTGCGGGCTTCAAGTAGAACGGAGTCACGATTAAAGCGGCGGTGGCGCCGACATCCTTTGCGTACCTTGTCATCTCCACAGCTTGATCTGTCCCGCTTGCTCCTGTTCCCGCAACCACTGGAACCCGCCCGTTAACTTCGTCAACCACAATTTTGATTACACGTTTCTTCTCCTCTGTTGTCAGGTTTACAAATTCGCCCGTTGTGCCGCATGGAACCACTCCATGTACGCCTAACTCAATGCAGTGGTTAACCAATGCTCGCAACCTGTCTTCGTCAAGTGTTTTTCCATCATCTGTGAAAGGCGTGACTAAGGCGGGTAAAATTCCCTCTGGCTTAAACATAATTCATCTCCACCTTTACTTTAAGCACGAGTCTTATATCATTTAAGCTTTGAACCCGAAACTACCTGTAGCATAGTCAAGATGCTCTCTACTTTGGAAGTCTGAGCATTCATCAAAATGGCCTAGTTTCTCGTATGGCACTGCCATTTGCAGCAGGTGGTATATGGAGGTTTTTCCATATTTTCTGAGAATGTCGGAGTCAGAATGAATCTTTCGGAATATCTGAAAACGCTTAAATTGATTAAAACTAAACACTTAACCGAGTCGGGGGCTAATTGTTTTGGTTGATCTTAGAGATAGATTGAGAATCAATGAAGAGAATGTGAAGGAAATCAACGAGTTTCTTTTGAGAAAGGATAATGCACTTATCAGCGGCTTGCTTGGGATTGTTGAGAAGTATGGTGGTGTTGATGAAATCAACCGGAAGGCGAGGGAAGCTCGCAAGCTTGAGAATCTCATGGGAAGGCTTGGGAAGAAGAATTCTCCGTTTGTCAAGGATCTTGAGTGGCTGATTAAACAGCGAGACAAAAAAGCCTTCGTCACCATACCAGAATACCGGGAGAAGATCTTGGGCAAGAAGGCCGCATCGATGAAGTTTGACGAGTCTTTTGCTGTTACTTTGGAAATCAGCGCGTTTAACTTTTTCCCGTGGCTTATTGAAGAGGCAAGGAGGGCGATTGCACAGCAAGACTTGATGCCTGCCCGTTACATTCGCGTCCGCTCCATGAAAGAGCAGGTTGAAGATGATGACATTTTAGCGTTTGCGGCAGGAATGCAAATCATAGGTGCGTCCTACGTGCAAACACTAGATACTAAGGGCACTTTACTAGGGCCTGAGGGTAACCCGATCAATGTTCATTTGGGAGGCCCGGAAACGATTACTGGCTATTTTGGTGGAGTGGGTGCTCCGAATGAATATTCTCTGAAGTGGGTTGATGAATTCCTTCATTATTACACGGAGTACGGTCTTCCGCAGGTTTTGAACACAAACTCAGGCACTGTGTTGTTGGGATATTGGCTGCGGAAGCTTGGAATTGATATTGAATTTAAGATTTCAGTGTTTTTAGGGAATGATAATCCTTATTCGATTCTTTGGACGTTGATGACTGCAAAACTTTTCAGTCGAGACGACGGGTCAACTCCGCTCATCGGTTTCAACCTGTCAAACTCTGTTAACAACGAGACGATTGAGCTGTGTGCTTATGCGCGAAAGGCGTTCGGTTTTGAGGACATTGTGCGCATCGAGCATCATATCACTGAAGCCTACAAAAGCATTGTTAGACAACCCTATAACCGAATGAACGGGCTTGTGAAACTTGCAGACCACGTGAAAAACATCAGTGCCAAACATGAAGGCGGAATCCCTGAAACAGAAAAAACCCGAGAGCATCCTTCAGACATCCTTGACTACTTCATGCCGAAGAAGGATATAAATGAAAAAGGCCTAATGCCGAAGCTGCTGGCGAATTACCTTGACAAACATGACGCTCTAAACAAGACGGCTAAAGCCCTAACTGAACATGGTTTGACTTTTATTGCAGCTCAGAATCTGCACAAAAAGTAATTTTCTACTCTGAACCATAGCTAGGGCCACAACTCCATTCGGGCTTGTATCTTTCTATGCAAGGCATGACTGCTGAATTCAAGTTAGATGCGGAACATGTAAACAAAAAAAAGGGATGTAGTAGTCTAGAAGTATTCTTTGGGTTTACGCATAACTAAGTACACGGTCGTGGCCACAAAGAATATCGTTGTTACGGCCAGGAAGGTTGCCACACTTCTTGTATTACCTATCTCTCCTTCGTAACGGTTTTTAATGTCTGTCAGGTTGTTGAGAGACTCTGTCAAAGTATTATTTATGTCGGTGATATTTTTCTTCAATTCTTCGTTTTCCATTTTTAGTCTTTCAAGCTCCGAACTCTTCAGACTAGTAATGATGAAAGTTGGTTCCCTTCTGTAGGTGGTCGATTCGTCGGTTCCTGTTTCCGTCCATACCAAGATCAGTTTTCCGTATACAACGCTGAGAGCAGACTCGGGGATTGTTGAATTATAGGACGTTTCGCTCGACGATTGACCACCGGTAAGGGAAAGGGGGCTACTGTAATTGACGTGTTCAATATACGTGAACTTTTCATCCTTCATTGTTGAACTGTTGAATGTGTAGAGTTCGATCGCAGTATAGTTGACTATTAGCTTCGCTGATGCTGTGGCAGTAATGTTTACGGTTATGCTTTGATTAGGATAAGCCTCCAACGGACTCCTAACATGTACTTTGAGGTTGAACAAGCTATACTCGAAAACGCGGATTTGATCTGACGCGCTTACGCCTGCAAACGGCATCAGCGGTGCAAGAAACATGAGCCCGGTTAAAATTGCAATTTTCAATGTGAACACTTTCAAGGTTTTCACCAATTAGTTTGATTTTGTTAGTTGATTAATGCAAGTTGCTTAAAACGATTATCATTTACTTTTTTGCTCTAGGGCGATTGCTTAAAAATTTCTTTCAGTTATTGATGTGCAGGAGAGATTACCTGATTGAGCGTATGAAGCGTTGGTATATGTATATGAAGTAGATAAGAGAGAAGGTCGTCAGGAGCATTTCAAGGGTCAGAATGGCCGGATTCTTCTCTACTGCCATGAAGTATCCGTGTTGAAGTATGTCTGTGAAGACCAGAATTTGAAGGAATATGGCGCCGCCTAGGCAGCTTAAGCCTAATGTATGGAAGAGTACTTGTATTCGGCGGTCTGGCTTTGGGGTGACGCTCATCATTATCGTGAATATCAAGAGTTGATACTTCAACTTATACGTTATGAATCCCCGCACACGACAAAACCTAATAATCCACCCTCAATATCGAAGGTCAAATCTCACAACAAAGTAGACCAGTGTCATTATCAACATCGCTGAGCGTCGACAGGCACATTCGCGATCGCAAATAATTCCAGACCCAGGCAATTATTCCCTTACTTTTTTAAGAGCAAGGAATGGAAGAAGTTGCCTGAAACGCAGTGTTTAATATTGGATTAGTGGTCATTCACAATTAAGCATGACTCCGGTTACGAAGGCGGGGAGTTTTGAAAGAGTATCTGATCGGAACAGGCGGATGGGCGTATTTTCGTGTCCCCGGACTTAAGCCGTTGGTGGCTTATGCTAGAGCGTTTAATTTTGTGGAAGTGAACTCGACTTTTTATCAGATGCCTACATTAAAAGAAGTTGAGACATGGCGAAAAGTTGTGCCGCATGACTTCAAATTCAGCGTGAGAGCACATCGGTCGATAACGCGTAGACTTAAGCTTCAGCCTTTGGAAGAGACCTTTGGAACATTTGAGAAGATGAAACAGATATGCAGCATCCTAAATGCCGAGATCTTGCATCTTCAAACTCCCCCAGCATTGCCAATTGACGCATTGATTAGTAACTTTCGTAGCTTCCTCAATTCAGCAAATCTTGGAAAACTCCGGCTTGCTCTCGAAACAAGAAGAGCACAGTCCTCAAAGTTGCCTTCTGATCTGGTAAGAACGATGCAGGACTACAATGTGATTCATTCTGTTGACCTTTCGAAGGGAGAGATGCCTGCCTATGAATCAGATGTACTTTACACTAGGCTCTTTGGAAAAGGAAAACACAATGTTTACCAGCCAACAGATGGGGAACTGGTGGAGATAGATAACAAGGCCTCAAATTCAAAATCTGAGAAAGTGGCTATGAGCTTTCATTTCGTTAGAATGTACAAGGATGCGGCTAGGCTGAAAATATACAAGCAGACAGGCAAGTTTCCAAAGGTCACAAGGTCGACAGGAGTTTCTTCCCTTGAAGAAGTTCTCAGAGAAGATGCAAAGTTTCCTGCAACGAAACAAGAATTAGAGCGAAGTCAAGGATGGAAGCTCTTCGATCTGACTGAAACTGAAAGGACGCATGCAAAAGACCTTTTGGAGAAAATTCCAGAAAGAACATACAACAATATAGGTGAAGTCATACATACTTTAAACTCAATGGCACGGTGACATTGTTGACAGCAGTTTCTGACAAGATTTTTCTCGGCACATCAGGATGGAGCTATAAGGAGTGGATAGGCCCTTTCTACACAAAAATGGACAAGAGCATGCTTCGTGCATATACGAGGGTTTTCAGAACTGTAGAAATTGATTCAACATTCTATCGCTATCCTTCTAAAGGCACGGTTATGGGATGGACCAGATACTCGCCAGAGAGCTTTGTTTACGCGGCGAAACTGCCAGGGTTAATCACACATGAAAAAAAGCTAAACCTGAACGAAGGCATAGAAGAGGACCTGCAGAGATTCGTTGAACTCATGGAACCACTTTCTCTCAGCGGAAAACTCGGGTGCGTACTCATCCAGCTCCCACCAAAATTCAAGTACAGGCCAAAGGAGCTGGAAGATTTCTTCAAAATACTTCCAACACACATAAGATTCGCCGTTGAATTCCGAGACCCATCATGGATGAGAGAGGAAACGTGGACTCTACTTGAAAAATACCGAGTTGCCTACACAATTGTTGACGAGCCTCTGCTTCCGCCAGAGATACATTTAACGTCAGACATCGCCTATTTCCGGTGGCATGGCCATGGGACAAGACCTTGGTATAATTATCGTTATTCTGTTCAGGAGCTTGAACCCTGGGCTCCGAAGGTGCGGGAGGTTGTTGGAAAAGTGGAAAAGATATATGGATACTTCAACAACCATTATCATGGCTACGCAGTTGAAAACTGCCTCCAAGTTATGGAAATGCTGGGAACAATAGAGCCTAAGCAAGTGGAAGCAAAAAACAGGATAGAGAACTACTTCAAAAGCTCAGCTGAGATGAAGGATTCTACACTTGAAAGCTTTGTCGCACCAAAAGCGATGGATTTTGAAAGCCTGATGCACTATTTCGTCCCTGCTGAAAGACTGAAAAGAGCAGAACAGATCAATGACAATGAACTGACAATCGCGAGGCAGACAGATGAACGTATTGAAGCGGTCATAAGGGACTATCACATAGTCATGAGCGTGGATCACAAGATGATTCTGCATGATTGCGCTGATTGGGGGAAAATTTTGTCAACCAGGAAACTGTGCAAACATGTTGCAAAACTGCTACTTTCAATGGAAAGAC
>Ga0315280_10004347_pt1 | contig 21018 bp, 15 predicted proteins | sample YL17G06_40_MG_FD_203697 | JGI IMG/M metagenome (GOLD analysis project Ga0315280, IMG submission 203697) | Sediment microbial communities from Yellowstone Lake, YNP, Wyoming, USA - YL17G06_40 | ecosystem: Environmental > Aquatic > Freshwater > Lake > Sediment | place: USA: Wyoming | collected...
AGCTCGGAGGCCGGTGGATCCTGACTCCCCATCCCGGGGAGTTCGCCAGGCTGCTCGGCAGACCTGTTGAGGAGATACTGGCAGATCCCCTGCCCGAAGCCCTGGGCCTGGCCGCCGAGCTCAACGCCACCGTGGTGTTGAAATCCCACCTCTGCCTGGTAGCTTCGCCCGAGGGCCGCTATTGGATCCTGGATGCCATGAACCCCGCCCTGGCCACGGGAGGAAGCGGCGACGTTCTATCCGGGATCATCGCCGGTTTCCTGGCCGGAGGGCTTTCCTGCCCGCAGGCCGCCGGCCTCGGCCTGATCCTCCACTCCCAGGCCGGACGCGCCGCCTGGGAGGAGAGAGGCTTTTTCATAGCCGAGGACCTGCTGCCCTATGTGTCCCTTTGCCTGAAGAGGTTGGGGTCCTGTTGACATGAACAGGGAACCGGAAGGAGAGCTCGAGGAGGAGAAGAAACCCTTCGGCTACCACTACCGCAGGGAAGAACGCCTGTCCCTACCCAACGCGCCCACGCCCCTGCCCCGCAAAGGTCTTTTCAGGGGGAATCCCGCCCTGGCGGTCCTGACCCTCAACTTCCTGTTCCTGATGTTGGTGATCTTCATCGTCTATCCCCTGTTGTACCGCTCCAGCGAGGAAGCGGTGCTGTCCGGCTACCGCCTCAAGCTATACGGCACGCTGGAGGGGGATGCGGTGGTGGCGACCCTGTCGGTGCAGGACATCCAGCCGAAACCCCCCCAGGACCAGGGGCAGATCCGGGTGCGGTTTTTTCTCGACCCCTCGGGGCGAGCGGGCCTCTCCGGGCGGCTGCCCGCCGCGGGAGCGGTGCTGATTCTGCGGGAGGTCCTGCCCGCAACCCCCAAGGCGGCCCAGCTCAACGCGGAGGTGTCGATCGGGGCCAAGAGCCGGCGCCTGAGCGTCAAGCTGGCGGCGGCTAAAGATTGACTATTCCGCGGCTTTGAGCTATCTTGGTGGGGAATAGAGCCCTACGGCGCCGTCCGCTTAAATCAGCCCGTGGAGAATCGTGCGTTACGGAGAAGGAAAATGGTTCAATTTTATTTTCTGTCCATCGTCGCTAATGCCTTCGCCGGCTTGATCCTGGCCGGAGACTACCTCAGCAGCAGGCTCAAATCCTTCACCATCGTCAAGGGGATCGCGGAGCAAAAGAGCGTTCAGTTCAGCGTGGGCATTTTCGCCCTGCTGGTGGGATTCCTGAAGCTATTGATCCGCTCCGTCAATACGGATGTGCCGGTGGTGGGCGACCTCCTGCCTGCCCTGGCCGGAATGGGCATGGGCGTCGCCCTGCTCCTGCAGTTCTTCAAGGAGAGCACCCAGGTCCCTGCGGACACCTTGGGAAAGCTGGAGCAGCTCGTGATGCAGTACCGGGTGCCCCTGGGCCTGGGGGGGCTGGCGGTCAGCCTGCTTCACTTTATTCTTCCCGCGGCGCTTTTCCTGTAGCTGCCTTCGCGCTCTCCTTGCCTCCGGCGCCTGGCGGGCGGACAGGTTTACCGCGAGGCGCCTTGCTCTTCCTTGTGAGCGGCCGCCGCCTTGATCACCTCCTCAGCGGTCCTTCCCGTGATGGGGCTGTAATGGCTGAACTCCATCTCGAAGGTGGCGCTTCCAGAAGTAAGGGAGCGGAGATCCACCGAGTAGCGCAGCAGCTCTGCCATGGGAACCTGGGCCTTGATCTCCTGGATGCCGCCCCCCAAGAGCTCCTGGCCCAGGACGCGGCCCCGGCGAGAGCTCAGGTCGGAAAGCACGTCCCCCAGGTACTGGTCGTCGACAAAGACACTCAGGTTCATGATCGGTTCCAGGAGCGCGGGCTTAGCCTTTTCCAGGGCCGCCCTGAGGGCCCCCCGGCCGGCGAGCTTGAAGGCCAGCTCGCTGGAATCCACCGGGTGCATCTTGCCGTCCACGATCTTGGCTTCCAGGTCCACCACCGGGTAACCGGCCAGGATGCCGTTCTCCATGCCTTCCAGCACCCCCTTCTCCACGCCGGGGATGTAGTTCCTGGACACGGCGCCGCCGAAGATGGCATTGGTGAACTTGAAGTTCTCCCCCCGGGGCAGCGGCGCGATCTCGAGCGCCACCTTGGCGTATTGCCCGTGGCCTCCGGTCTGCTTTTTGTGCTGGTACTCGGCGCTGGAGCTGGCGGTGATCGTCTCCCGATAGGGAACCTTGGGCAGCCTTGTCTCCACCTCGATCTTCTGGTTGGTCTTGATCTTTTCCAGGATGATGTTCAGGTGCAGCTCGCCCATGCCGGAGATGATGTTCTCCTTGGTCTGCGGGTTGTAGGCGATGCGGAAGGTGGGATCCTCTTCGGCCGCCCTCTGCAGCATCTGGTTCAACTTGTCCTCGTCCTTCTTGGCCAGGGCTGATACGGCCATGGAGTGGACGGGCTGCCGCAGCTTGAGGGGCGGGTATTTCACGATCTCATCCGGCGAGCACAGAGTGTCGTTGGTGGCCGTGGAGGCCAGCTTGACGAAGAGGCCGATGTCCCCGGCCGCCAGGCCGTCGGTCTCCTCCAGCTTCTTGCCCTGGCAGGTATACACCTTGCCGATTTTCTCCCTTTTGTCCTCCCTGGGGTTCAGGAGCTCGGAATCGCCCTGGATGGTTCCGGAGATCACCTTGGCGTAGGAGAGTTTGCCCGAGAACTGGTCGATGGAGGTTTTGAAGACGAAGCAGGAGGGAAGGGAGGCGGGGTCGATCTTCTTCGCCAGCGCAGTACCGTCGGCAGCCGCGGCTTCCGCTTCGCCTCCCGGAGCCGGGGCGATGGCGGAGAGGATGTCCAGGCAGTCAGCGACGCCGGCGTTGCGGGCGGCCACGCCGCAGAACACCGGCACCAGCTTCCCCGCCCTCAAGCCCTTGGACAGGCCCAGGAGGATCTCTTCATCGCTCAGGCTCTCCTGCTCGAAGAACTTCTCTATCAAAGCATCGTCTCCCTCCGCGGCCGCCTCCACCAGGGCCTTGCGGTACTCCGCGACCTGGTCTTTGATCTCGGCGGGGATCTCCGCGGGCTCCTGCGCCTTCGCTTCTCCCCGCGCGGAGCGGGCCTTCTGGGAGAGCAGGTTCACGGTGCCCTTGAAAGCGGCCCCTGAGCCGAGGGGCAGCATGAGGGGCACGAAGCTGGCCTGAAACTTGTTTTTAAGATCCTCCAGGCACCTAGAAAAGTCCGCGTGTTCCTTGTCCATCTTGTTGATGAAGATCATGCGGGGGAGCTTTTTCTCCTCCAGCCAGCGCCAGATACGGATGGTACCGATCTGAACCCCCACGTCGGCTCCCACCAGGATCAGGGCCGTTTCCACGGCGCGCAGGGCCGCCGCCAGATCGCCAAAGAAGTCCATCAAACCGGGTGTGTCGAGCAGGTTGATCTTCTTGCCCTGCCAGTCGAGGTGCAGCAGGGAGGTGTGGATGGAAATTCTACGGTTGATTTCTTCGTCGGTAAAATCGCTTACCGTTTTGCCGGACTCGATCGATTCGGCTTTCGGAATCTGGCCCCCGTCGAACAGGGCCTGTTCGCAAAAAGAAGTTTTCCCAGTTTCGACGTGTCCGGTGACGGCGATATTCCGCAGGGATTCGGTGTGTGCGCTCATCATTGGCTCCTTTGCGGGGTGGGGTAATGCTACTATAGCGGTTGGAGCTCGTTTTTGTCAATGAGGGCCGGCTTCAGGAGGAGAACCCCCCCTGCTTTACTGCGAAGTGGGAAAACTCCATGACGAAGGTGGCCCGGCCCTGGGTGGCGCTGCGCAGGGAGGTGGAGTAGCCGAACATGTTGGCCAGGGGCACCTTGGCCTGGATGTGCTCGCCGCCGCCCTTCGTGTCCACGGTGGAGATCTCGCCCTTGCGGGCGGTCAGGTTGCCGATAACCTCGCCGAGGGACTCCCTGGGTGCCATGATGTCCACCGTCATGATCGGCTCCAGGAGCACGGGGGTCGCCTTCCGGCAGGCGGCGTCGAAACCCAGGGCCGCGGCCGCCTCGAAGGCGAGCGGCGTGGAAGTGGTGGGGTGGTACGACGCTCCCACCAGGGTGACCCCGATGTCAATGAGCGGATACCCGTAGACGATCCCCGAGGAGAAGGAAGCCTCGATGCCCCGGCGCACCGCCTCTACCAGCTCCGCGGGCAGGGAATCCTCGCCGACGTCGCTCTCGAAGCGGTTTCCCTCCCCCAGGCCCAGGGGCTCCACCTGCAGGGTGATCTCCGCCGTGTTCTCCTTTCCGGCCAGGCTACGATGGTACTTCTCCGTATGTCGCGTCTTTACGGCGATGGATTCCCGGTAGGAGACCTGAGGCTGGCCCACCCTGGCGTCTACCTTGAACTCCTGCAGGACCCGGGTCACCAGGACGTCCAGGTGCAGCTCCCCCATTCCGGAGATGATGAGTTGCCCTGTTTCCTCGTTCTCCTTGACGCTGAAGGTGGGGTCCTCTTTGGCCAGCTGCTCCAGGGCCGCCTGCAGTTTGTCCCGCTCCGAGAGGGTACGGGGCTCAATGGCCACGGAGATCACCGGCTCGGGGAAATGCATCTTCTCCAGCAGGACCTGGTACTGCTCCCCGCCGACGGTGTCCCCCGTCTGGGCCAGCTTGAAGCCCACTACCACGGCGATGTCCCCCGCGGAGACGGAATCGATCTGAGTGTAGCGGTTGGCGTGCATGCGCAGCAGCCGGTTGATCCGCTCCCTCTTCCTCTTGTTCATGTTGAACACCGCCGTTCCGTTCCTGAAACTCCCCGAGTAGACCCGGATATAGCATAGGTTTCCAGCCTCCCGGTCGGTCTGGATCTTGAACACCAGTCCCAGGGGCGCCGCCGCGGGGTTGCAGGGGACTTCCACGCTCTGATCCTTTTTGATGGCGTGGCCCAGGACGGGCGGGATTTCGTCCGGGGCGGGGAGGTAATCGACGATGGCCTCCAGGAGGGGTTGGACCCCCATGTTTCGCAGCGAGGCGCCGCAGAGCACGGGAACAAAGGCTCTCTCGAGGGTCCCCTTGCGTATCGCTTCCTTCAGCAGCTCCGGGGGCAGCTCCAGGCCCTCCAGGTAGAGCTCGGTGATCCTGGCGGAGAGGTTGGAGAGCTGATCGATGATCCTTTCCCGCCAGTCTGCCGCCTCCTCCAGCCGCCTGGCAGCGATCGGGGCTTCGATCAGGGTGCTGCCCAGGTCCGAGGGGTCCCAGCGGATCTCCTTCATGGCCAGCAGGTCGACGACTCCCTCGAACTCGCTCTCGGCCCCGATGGGCAGCTGGAGCACCAGAGGCCTGGAGGCCAGATTCTGCTTCATCTCTTCCAAAACCTGGAGGAAGTTCGCCCCCACTCGGTCCATCTTGTTGATATAGGTGATTCTGGGCACCTGGTAACGGTCCGCCTGGTGCCAGACGGTCTCGGACTGGGGCTCCACGCCGCCCACGGCGCAGAAGATCACCACCGCGCCGTCCAGGACCCGGATCGAGCGCTCGACCTCGGCGGTGAAGTCCACGTGTCCCGGGGTGTCGATGATATTGATCTGCCGGTCCTTCCAGAAGCAGGTGGTGGAGGCGGCGGTGATGGTGATACCGCGCTCCTGTTCCTGGACCATCCAATCCATGGTCGCCTCGCCATTGTCCACCTCGCCGAGGCGGTGGCTTTTACCGGTGTAGAAGAGGATGCGCTCCGTGGTGGTGGTCTTGCCGGCGTCGATATGGGCGATGATGCCGATGTTGCGGATATTTTTCAGCTCTGACATACTTCGGTTCCAGGTGAATACACTATATAATATATTCAAAGTTGAAAAGCCTTCTGCCGCTGATTCTGATCTTTTTTCTCGCTTCCGCCGGCCTCCATGCCCAGGAGGATCTCCTGGTGTGGCTGAACCGCTCGCGGCTGGACCTGGGCCTGGCGGAGCTGAGGGAGGAGGGCATCCTTTCGCGCACCGCCCGGGAGTATGCCCTGGCCCTCCTGAACAGCAAATGGCTCTCCCACCGGGACGCGGCGGGGAGGACCGCTCTGGAGCGATACAGGGCCCAAGGGGGCACGGCGGTAAGGATCGGGGAGGTGATCGGCGCCGGCGCCAGCGCCGGGGCGGTGGCGCGGGCCTGGATGGAGAGTCCGGGGCACCGGGAGGTGATCCTCAGGCCGGAGTGGACGCACGCCGGCTGGGGCCGGGCGCAGGCGGGGGAACTGAGGGTATGGGTCATCCTCTTCACCCGCCAGCGGGTGGAAGGCCTGCGCCTGAGCCTCGAGGCCGGGGCCTACCGTTTGGAGGGGGTGCTGAACTGCGGGGAAGCGGGCAGGCCCGTTCTTTTCTCCGGACTCCGGCTCCTGGAGCCCGAGCGGCGGCAGGTGGACACGGGCGCCTTCGTCTTCCTGATCCCCCTGCAGGCCGGAAGCCTCTACCACCGCCTCGGCAGCCTGGACGGGGAGGGAAGGTTCACTCTGGCATGCGTCTTCTACCCTGAAAAACTGCTCACATCTTTTCCAGAAAGGGAACCCCGATGAGCCGCAGCCCGTTCTTCAGCACCTGGAGCACGAAGGAGGCCAATCCTATGCGGCTGACCACCAGGTCGGCATTGGGGTCCTGGAGCACCGGAACGTCGTGATAGTATCCGCTGTAGAGCTTGGCCAACTCGTACAGGTGGGCGGCGATCAGGGAAGGGTTGTACTGCTCGGCGGCCAGGGCCACGGTATCCGGATAGGAGGCCATCAACTTCAGGATCTCCCATTCGCACTCGGCCTTTAGCAGCTGCGGCAGGAAACGGCCGCCCCGGTAGCGGGCCTCGCGCTGGCCGAACTTGCGCAGCATGCTGGAGATGCGCGCTCCGTTGTACTGGAGGTAGGGACCGGTATCGCCGGTGAAGGAGATCGATTCCCGGGGGTTGAAGATGATGTCCTTGTAGGGGGAGGCCTGAAGCAGGTAGTAGTGCAGGGCCCCCAGGGCGATCTTGGCGGCGGTCTCGTCCAGGTTTTCGACCTCCAGCTCCCGTTCCTTGTCCTTGATCTCCGCCAGCGCCAGCTCCTGGAGCTCGGCCAGCAGGTCGTCCGCATCCACCACCGTGCCTTCCCGGCTTTTCATCTTGCCCTCGGGCAGGTTCACCATGCCGTAGGCCAGGTGATGCAGGTTCCCGCACCAGGGGTGGCCCAGCAGCTCCAGCACCTTGAACAGGACCTGGAAATGGTAGCGCTGCTCGTTGGCCACCACGTAAATCAGCTGGTCGAAAGGCCAGTCCCGGTGCCTCTGCACGGCGGTGCCGATGTCCTGGGTCAGGTAGAGGGAGGTGCCATCGGCGCGCAGGAGCACCTTCCTTTCCAGTCCGTAGGGAGTTAGGTCCGCCCACACGGAGCCGTCCTTCTCCCGGCTGAAGATCTTCTGCTCCAGCCCCTTCAGCACCTCTTCCCTGCCCAGGAGGTAGGTTTCGCTCTCGTAGTAGATGCGGTCGAACTCCGCTCCCGTCCTGCGATAGGTCTCGGCTATGCCCTCCAGCGTCCAGCCGTTCATCTTGCGCCACAGCTCGCGCACCTCCCGGTCCCCGCTCTCCCAGGCCTGGAGCATGCGGCGCACCTCCTCTTCCACGGAGGGCTCTTGCTTGGCCAACTCGGCGTAGCGCACGTAGAAATTCCCGACCAGGTGGTCGCCCTTGATCCCAGCCGCCTCGGGCGTCGTTCCCCCGCCATAGCGGCGGTAGGCAAGCATGGATTTGCAGATATGCACGCCCCGGTCGTTGATCAGGTTGACCTTCAGCACCTCCGCTCCCCTGGCGGCCATGATCCTGGCCATGCTCATGCCGATGGCGTCGTTGCGCAGGTGACCGAGGTGGAGGGGCTTGTTGGTGTTGGGACAGGAGAACTCCACCATGATCTTCCGGCCCCGGTAGGCCTCGTCCTGGCCGTAGAGATCCCCGCGGGCGCGGACGGCCTCCAGGACCTCCGCGGTCACGGAGGGCCGGTGGAGGCGGACGTTGAGGTAGGGACCCTGCACGGCGACGCTACCGGCCTCCAGCGGGGCTCCCCTCTCCCGGAGGCGGCGCTCCAGGCGGATGGCGATCTCCTGGGGGGATTTCTTCAGCCGCCGGGAGTAAGAGAACATCGGGAAAGCGATATCCCCGAGCTCCGGCCGGGGCGGGGTTTCGGCGACGATCTGCCGGGGGTCCGCAGGATCGAGGCCTTCCTCTTCCAGGGCCCGTTGCAGGACGAGCTTCCAGGTTTCACGGTACTTATTCATGGTGCGCTCCAGTGTACGGATCGAAGGTCCCGAGCACGGCCAGCATGTGCACGCAGGCTTGGGGGCCGTCCCGCCTGAACGAAGCCAGGGCGGGGTTGCAGGAGGTGCAGTCCCGGACCACCCGTATATCCTCCACCCCCATTTCCTGCAGCAGCAGGAGGTTGGCTTTCCTGAGGTCCAGGAAGAAGCGGTTCCCCCGGCTGCTCGCGCTTTCGAGCCCGAAAAGTTCCCGGAACCTCAGGTAGCGCTCCTCGTCCACGGCGTAGCAGCAGCTGCCGATCCCGGGCCCAACGATGACCTCCAGGTTTTTCGGCTCGCTGCCGTACAGGGAGCGCATGCAGTCGATGGCGCGGGTGGCGATGCCGGTGCCCTTCCACCCCGAGTGCAGCAGCCCGAAGGCCCCGGTCTTCTTATCCCGGATGAACAGGGGCAGGCAGTCGGCCACGGTGACGGTCAGTACCGCCTGCTGCAGATCGGTCACCAGTCCGTCGGCCTCCAGGAGCGTATGGCTTCCAGCCTCCAGGGCGCGGATGGGAAGGACCTTCCGGGAGTGGACCTGGCGGCAAGCGAAGACCCGGCGGGCTGCCAGGCCCAGAGCGCAGAAGAGCGCTTCCCTATTGCGGCGGGACTCCGGCAGGCCCGGCCTCATGTTCCCCGCCGCCTTCAGGGAGATGCCGGCGCGGAGTTCCCCCCGCGCGCCCTGCGAAAAGGGGATCTCCGCGAACCTGTCCTTCTCTCCAAAGCTGAGGCTCAAGCTTTCGATCATGAGGTTGGTATGGATTTAAACAGAGTCATCCGCTCTAGTCAACCGGGACCCGTCTGGATCGAAGCGCCCCCTTGCCCGGGTTTCTTGGCGATGATGTCCTCCAGGCTTATCCTGGCCAGGTAATCCTGAATCAGGCGGGAAAAGTTCTGCCACACGGGGGACATGGAGCAGCTCGACTGCCGGCTGCACCGTTTTTCCGCCCTCCCGTTGGTGCAGGGAACCGGATACAGGGTCTCACCGACGGCATCCAGGATGGTCTTGAGGGAGATTTCCGCCGCTTTCCCGTTCAGCAGGAAGCCTCCCTTGGGCCCGCGGATGGAGCGGATGAGGCCGGCTTTCTTCAACTTGAAAAAGATCTGTTCCAGGAACTCGGCGGACAGGTGCTCTTCTTCCGCGATACGGCTGATCGGCACCGGGTGATCCGCTGCCTCCCGCGCCAGGTTCACCACCGCTCGGACGCCGTATCTCCCTTTGGTTGTCATTCTCATGGCAGCAACTCCCCTGTTCTCTTTTTGGCCCGGTAAACCATACTTCTTATGTAAGATATCATGGGGAAAAAAAACATACAAGTTACCTGGGGGCTCAAGCCCTGCCGGCGATGAAACGGGAGGTCAGAATCATGCGCACAATCGATTTGCCCGGCTCGAGGATGCTCTCCAGGAGGATCCTCGCCGCCTCCCAGCCCATCTCATAGACGGGCTGCACCGCCCTGGGGATATCGTCCGTGTGGGGCGGGAAGGGTTTGGAAATTTCATCATTGACGGCCAGCCGGACCTCCTCGCCGATCCTCTTGCCCAGGGATAGGAGGAGGGAGATCCCGGCCCGCAGCAGCCTGCCGTTCAGGGCGTAGAAGGCGGTGAAGGGGCCCGCTTCCTCCACGAGCTGCCCCATCCGCTCCATCTCCCGGGGGTCCGGATTCTTGTACAGGAGGTTGTCGTTGAGCCGCAGGATCAGCCTGTCCTGGGGCTGGAGGCCCGCCTCTTCCAGCGCGTCGCAGTAGCCCAACAGGCGATCATCCATGCTGGTGCAGGGGATTCCCGCCGCGACCAGGATATCCCGGTGTCCCTGGCTCAGGAGGTGCCGGGTGACCTGCCGCGAGCTTTCCCGGTGATTGGAGACCACGAAGCTGGAGGAGAGGTTGGGCAGATAGCGGTCGATCAGCACGTAGGGTATCCCCCTGCGCTCCAGCAGGCTCAGGATGCGGCGGTTGTTCTCGAAATAGCCGTGATCGATGACAGGCGAGAAGATAACCCCGGCGATCTTCAACTGGAGCAGGGAACGGAAGTATTCCTCGACCTTGTGGAAATCCCGGTCGGCATTGCAGAGCACCACATGGAATCTCTTGTCCCAGAGGAAATCCTCGATGCCCCGGAGCATGTCCGCGCCGAAGGCATCGGTGATGTCGTCGATGGCCACGCCGATCAGCTTGGAGACCGCCGGAGCCTGGCTCGAATCCCTGGCGAAGGTGCCCCGCCTTCCGGCCCGGTATTCCAGGCGGCCCTCCTGAATGAGGTCGTGGATCGCCGTTTTGACCGTGATCCGGCTCACCCCGGCCTGCTGCGAGATCGCCCGCTCCGAAGGGATCTTCTGCCCCGGCTTCCAGAGGCCCTGGGCGATCTTCTCTTTCATCAGCTCTTTCAGGCGTTGATACTTGACCTGGCCCAAACTCAGGCTCCTTCTCTGGAAATTGGATATATCCAAAATAATGCCCAATGGGAGGCGAAAAGTCAACCGCCAGCGGAGCGGAAAAAGAGATTGACAGATGAGGAGCGAGGATTTAAAATATGGTAGAATCCATTATTATTAATGGATATAACCAATAAAGGAGGACGGTAATGAAGAGATTGACCGTATGCGTTTTCCTGGTGTTCCTCCTTCCCCTTTGCCTGGTTGGAGCCAAGGGGCAGGAGGAGAAGGCTTCAGGTACCGTAATCGTCTATGCGCCTCACGGTCCGGAGATCACTACGCCCATCCTCGAGCTTTTCAATAAATCCTATCCGGAGGTGAAAGTCCAGCTCATCAAGGCGGGCACAGGAGAGCTGCTCTCGCGGATCAGGGCGGAGAAAGGGAATCCTGCCGCGGACCTGATGTGGGGAGGATCGACCATCCTCTTTGAAGGGGAGGCTGACCTCTTCGCGGCCTACGAATCCCCCGAGGACAAGGCCATGCTGAAGGCGGATCCCAGCCATAAATGGCATCCCTTCTCCATCCTCTGCCAGCCCATCCTGGTGAACAAGGTCCTCGTGCCGGAGAGCGAATACCCGCGGACCGTGAAGGTGCTGAACGACGAGAAATGGCTGAAAAAGGGCGGGATCGCCCTGGCCGATCCCAACAAGTCCGGCACGGGCTTCACCATCGTATCGGGCATCTCCTCCGCCTACGGTTGGGACTTCGTCAAGGCCCTGCTCAAGTATGCCCGGGTCACCCCCGGCTCGGACGCCATGTTCAAGGCGGTGAAGGACGGTGAGGTTCCGGTAGGCTTCATTAACGAGGATCTCGGCGCCAAATGGGAGGTGGAAGGGCTGCCGGTGAAGATGATCTATGCGCAGGATGTGGTCACCGTGCAGATGGACGCCGCGGCCCTGGTGGCCGGCGGGCCCCAGCCGAAGCTGGGGAAGCTCTTCCTGGATTTCATCGGCTCCAAAGCGGTGCACGAGATCGCCAGGGACAAGATCACCCGCCGCTCCGCCCGCAAGGATGTCACCCCACCGCCGGGCCTCCCCAATCTGGGCGACTTAAAGCTGTACCCGGAGGCCGAGCCCCGCGACGTAGTCAATGCCAAGTTCACCAACCTGATGAAAGAGCTCGGCAAGTAGCGCTGATCTCGTTGCGTTGCGGTCCGGAATTGCCCCCGGACCGCAACGGACCTCAAGGACGAAACAGAGTTGAACCTGCGCCGGCTAAAGGATCCCTGGAAGCTCTTTGCCCTCGGCGCCCTGGCCGTGGCCCTGGGCCTGGTCGTGCTGCCCCAGCTGTGGATCTTCCTCACCTCCTTTCAAAAGGAGGGAGGCAAGTTCCACCTGAAGGCGGACTCTTCCCAGGCCCGGCTCACCGTGATCGAGGAGACCGTGACCGGCTATGAGCTCGCCAGGCTCCAGCAGGGGGCGCTCAGGGTCCAGAGCAGGGGGGAGCCCCTGTTCACCATCCTGAGCGAGGGCCCCAGAAGCCTGCTGCTCGAGGCCTGCGGCGGGGAGGCGCTCGGGGGCTGGCCGGGTCCCGAGGGGACGGTGCGGCTCAAGGTTAAAGGCTCCCAGTTCATCGTTTCCCAGAAGGTTTTTTTCTCCTTCCTGGACAGTCAGTCCAGCGCCGAGCCCCTGGAGATCCAGGCCCTTTCGCCGGGCAGCGCCAGGCTGCGGCACGCTGAAAACGCCTTCCTGCTCTTCGAGGACCGCAGCAGGCACTTGACGCTGGCCAATTACCTCACCTTCCTTTCACAAAACCAGTACCTCAGGGCTCTGGTGAACAGCCTGTTCATCACTCTCTGCGCCACGGCTCTGGCGGCCGCCGTTTCCATTTCCCTGGCCTACGCCCTGGCCCGCTACCGTATCCCCGGCACTCCCACCATCCTGGTGCTCGTCACCATGGCTTCCGTGGCCCCTCCCTTTCTGGGCGCCTATGCCTGGCGCATGCTGCTGGGGAGCCAGGGCATCCTGACGACCCTGCTGCGGCTGCATTGGACCATTGTCGGCATCCACGGCGTGATCTGGGTCATCGCCTGGCTCGTGTTCCCCCTGATCTTCCTGCTCTGCTATGACGCTTTTACCGCCGTGGATCAGTCCCTGCGGGAGTCCTCCATGAGCCTGGGAGCCGACCGCAGGAAGACCCTGTTCAAGATCGAGATCCCTCTGGCCCTGCCCGGCCTGATCACCGGCCTTTACCTGGCCATGATGGCGGCCTTCGCCGACTTCGGCACCCCCTTCATCATCTCCCTGGACCTGCAGGTGCTGCCCGTGCTGATCTACAAGGAGTACATGAGCGAGGTGGGATCGAACCTCTCCATAGCCAGCACGGGCAGCGTGCTGATGATCCTCGTCTCCAGCCTGATCCTGACGGGCCAGAGGGTGTACCTGTCCGCCCGCTCGTACGCCGCTTTGAAGCGCACCAGCCCCGCGGCCCTCCAGCCCACCAGGGCCCAAAGGCTCCTCGTGCTGGCTTTCACCGCCGTGGTGCTCTTCTTCGCCTTCCTGCCCCACCTGACGGTCCTCGTCACCTCCTTCCTGAGGTGGAGCTCGGGGGTGGCCACCACCACCTGGACCCTGTCGAACTACCTCAGCCTTTTCCGCCACGAGCTGCGGGCGGTCTTCGTCAGCCTTTTCCTGGGTCTCAGCGCCACGGCGCTGGACTTCCTGTTCGGGATCGGCATCGCCTATATCCTGGTGCGCCAGCGCTACCCCGTTCTCTCCGATCTCCTGAATGTCCTGGTGATGATGCCCTACGTCGTCCCCGGCACGGTCCTGGGGCTGGGGTTCATCCTGGTCTTCAACCAGCCGCCCCTGCTGCTCACCGGAACGGGGCTGATCATGGTGCTGGCCTATTTCATCCGCAAGCTGCCGTATTCGGTGAAGAGCTCGGAGGCCGCCCTCTACCAGATCCATCCCGCCCTGGAGGAAGCGGCCAAGAGCCTCGGCGCCAGGCCCCTGCGCAGCTTTTCCTCGGTGACCTTTCCCCTCATCATCGGCGGCATCCTCTCCGGGGCCAGCCTCTCGTTCCTCCATATCATGACCGAGCTGAGCTCCACGATCATGCTCTACCGGCCGCCGTGGAAGCCGATGACGGCGGTGATCTTCGAGAACACCATCAGCGCCGGAGCCGACTTCGGTATCGCCGGGGCCATGACGGTGCTCCTGATGCTCCTGCTCTACCTGCCCCTCTATCTGATCACCGTCAAGACCCGCAATCTTGGGGAGCGAAGAATTGAGCCGATTTGAGCCCCTGCAACCGACCGCCGTGAGCCTGCGCGGGCTCGCCAAGTCCTTCGGGCCCGTGCGAGCCCTGGTGGGAATCGACCTTTCGCTCCAGGGGGGGGAGTTTTTTACTCTCCTGGGTCCCTCCGGCTGCGGGAAGACCACCCTGCTGCGGGTGGTGGCCGGGTTCGAGAAACCGGACCTGGGGACGGTGCTCTTCAACCAGGAGGAGGTCACGGACCTGCCGCCCTGGGAGAGAAACATCGGCTTCGTGTTCCAGAACTACGCCCTCTGGCCGAACATGAGCGTGTCCCGGAACATCGCCTATGGGTTGCGCATCCGCAAGCTTCCCCCCAGCCTGATCCGGGAGAAGATCCACTGGGCCCTGGAGCTGGTGAACCTGCCGGGTGTGGAAGAGAAGCTTCCGGACCAGCTCTCCGGCGGCGAGCAGCAGCGGATCGCCATCGCCCGCGCCCTGGTGATCGACCCCCGGCTGCTGCTTCTGGATGAGCCGCTCAGCAACCTGGACGCCAAGCTGAGGATCGCCCTGCGCAAGCAGATCCGGGAGATCCAGAGGAGGCTCGCTCTCACGGTGATCTACGTGACCCACGATCAGGAGGAAGCCCTGGAGATCTCGGACCGGATCGCGGTCATGAACCAGGGGCGGGTGCTGCAGATCGGCAGGCCCGAAGAGATCTACGAAGAGCCGGCGGACGGTTTCGTGGCCGATTTCGTGGGCAAAGCCAACCTCATCCGCGGAGAGATCGGGCCGGAGGGCGACTTCCTGGCCGGCGATCTGCGCATCGGCCTCGGCGAGCTTGCCGGGAGGAAGAGAGGCAGCGCTTGTCTCATGGTCCGCCCGGAGAGGCTGCAGGCCGTACCGGCCCCGGAGGGCTGCCATCTGAAGGGACGGATTGTCGGTCGCTTCTATCTGGGAAACATCAAACGCTATTCCGTGGCCCTGGAGAACGGGAGCCAGATCCTCCTGGAGTCGGCCCTGGATCTGCAGCCGGAAGAAACGGTGTTTCTTAAGCTCACCCGTTACCGGTTGATCTGACATGGAAACAGGCGCGCTGCTCTCCGGGCTTTCCCCTCTGCCGGCGCAGATCGGCAACCTGATCGCCTTCGCCGAGGGCAAGGGCCCCGGGTTCTCCGGCATCGCGGAGCTGTTTTTCTCTTCCCTCATCCAATTCCAGCCCCTGGCGGAGATCGAGCTCCTGGCGGCCGGGGGAGAACCGGTGCCCCTGGTCCTTCAGGGGCGGGAGTCCTCCCTGGCGCGGACCCGCAAGCTCTTCAGCGGCGGCGGCTTCCTGCTGGAGCAGGAGGCGGTGGTGTGCGGGGATACGCTGGTGCTCAGGCTGGGCTTGAGACGGGAAGCCCCAGCTGCAGGGGGCCTGGGGGTAGGGGAAGGCCCCAGCCGCCTGAGGATCTCCGGAGCCTGCCTTTTCAGCCCCCAGGGGGTTCCCTACCACTGGCAGGAGGAAAAGAGGCTGGAGGCGGTTTTCCGCCGCGGCCGGCGCCTAGAGCTCACCTGGCAGGATCGGGTGCTTCTGACCCTTTCCTTCTCGCCGCCCTTCACCCACTGGGGCCTGGCGCCCCTGGCGGAGGAGCGGGTGCTGAAGGAGCCAATTTTCTCCAGCTTCAACCTCAAGAAGCGCTGGGCCTACTGGGTGGAGCGGGAGGACAGGCTCGCCGCGCCCGGGCAGGCGGAGGGCGGGATCGCCGCCCGCAATGCGGTTTACTGGGGTGAGCTCGAGGTCCGGGATGCGCAGGGCTTCGCGCTGCAGATGGCCCTCAGCGCGGAGCTCCTCCCCTGCCCGGAGTCCTCCGAAGGGCCGCCCAGGGGGCGGTCCGCGGGGCGGACCCCGGGCCCGAGGCCCGAGCTCTCCGCCCTGAAGAGGAAGAAGGAGAAGCAGTGGGAGTCCTTCCTGGCCGGAGTGCCCCGCCTGGAGACCCCCCACCAGGACCTGCTGCGGGCCTACACCGCCAGCTGGCATACCCTCTTTGCCAACCGCCTTGTGCCGGGGCTGGAGCGGCTGCGCCATCCCTTCACCTCGGTGAACAAGTTCCACTATTATAACCAGTTCTTCTGGGATTCCGCCTTCCACGCCCTCTCCTGGCTGTGGCACAACAGCCCGGAGCAGGCCGAGAGCGAGCTGAAAAACTTCGCCCTCAACCAATGGCGGTGTGGGATGATCCCCCACGAGTTGTTTCTTTTTCCCGTCAACGGGCGGGAGTGGATGGATACGGAATTCCTCTCCTCGGCGGTCACCCAGCCCCCGGTCATTGCCGTGGCGCTGCCGGAAGTGTTTCGCAAGTACGGCAACCTCTCCTTCCTAGAGTTCTTCTACCAGCCCCTCCTGCGCTACGAGGAGTGGCTCTGGCGCTGCCGGGACCTGGGCCGCAGGGGTCTGTCCTGCTTCACCCACATCTGGGAGACGGGCTGGGACAACAGCCCCCGCTTCGACGGAGTCGCCCGCAACCGCCTGCTGGATCCGTGGCTGGAGGGGGTCGATTTCAACGTCTTCGTGTATCTTCTGCGTCAGGCCCTGGTGGAGATGGCGGGCCTGCTGGGCCGGCGGCCCCCCGCCGGATTGAGAGAGCGGCTGGAGCTGACCCGCCAGGGGATGAACCGTTTCATGTGGGACGGGAGGGAGGGATTCTATTTCGACCTGGTGGCCGGGGGCAGGGAAAAGATCCGGGTCAAGACCGCGGCCGGACTGCTGCCCCTGATGACGGATATTCCGGACCAGGGCCGGCGGCGGCGCCTCATCCGGAGCCACCTCCTCTGCGAGGGGGAGTTCCTGACCCCCTGCCCGGTGCCCTCGGTAAGCAGGTCGGAGCCCTCCTTCGGCAGCGCCGATTTCTGGCGGGGAGCCACCTGGCCCCAGATCACCTGGTGCCTCCTGTACGGCCTGAAAGAGCGGGACCCGGAGCCTTCCTCCCTGCTGCTGGATCGTTTCCTCTCCGCCACCGCCGGCGAGACTAGCTGCAACGAGTACTACGACTCCCTCAGCGGAAAGGGCGCCGGCCTGCCCCTGCAGGGGTGGGGGACCCTGTTCATCGATCTCATCCTCAGGCACCTGCTGGGGATCGAGCCCCGGGCGGGGGGGTTCCGTTTCCGTCCCCTGCGGACTCGCTATACGCGCCTTCGGGTCGACAACCTACGCCTGCAGGGCTTCGGCCTGGAGGCGGAGAGAAAGGGCGAAAACTGGCTCTTCGTCCTCGACGGCAGGATCAGGCTGGAGCTCGCCGCGACCCAGCCCTTCTCCTGCCTGAAACGAGGGGATGGTTTCCACCTGCGTTTCACCGAGCCCCTGGACCGTGCTGCAATCGCCGTCCATGGGAACCGCTCGCAGCGCTGGAGGGGGAAGGACCTCCTGATCCTGGAATGAAAGGACTCCTGCCGTGAAGGTGAAGACAAAGATCGTGCTCATCGGCGCGGGAAGCCGCGAGTTCAGCCAGCGGCTGATTCACGATCTGATGCTCGAGCAAGAGCTTGCCGGTTCACGAGAGCTCGAGATGGCCCTGGTGGACCTGAACGCGGAGGCGCTCAAGCACATTCTGGCCTACGCCAGGCGATGCGCCGAGCTGAGCGGAGTCCCGATCCGCTTCTCCGCCACCACGGAGCGAGCGGAAGCCCTCCCGGGAGCCGATTTCGTATTGCTCTCGGTGGCGGTGAGGCGCATGGAGCTCTGGGAGCAGGACTTCCGCATCCCCCTGGCCTTCGGGGTGCGTCACATCTACGGGGAAAACGGCGGGCCCGGAGCCTTGTTTCACGCCCTGCGCAACCTGAAGATCATCCTGCCCATCTGCCGGGACATCGAGAGGCTCTGCCCCGAGGCCCTGCTGCTCAACTTCACCAACCCCGAGGCGCGGATACTGACCGCCATCCTGACCCTCACCCGGCTCAATGCGCTGGGCCTCTGCCATGGGTTCCACAGCTTTCAGCGATTGGCGAGCGCGGTCCTGGGCCGGGATCTCGGCGAGCTGGACATCCGCACGGCGGGGATGAACCATTTCTATACCTTCTACAGAATCGCCGACAGGGCCTCGGGCCGGGACCTGAGGCTTGAGTTCGAGCGGCGGCTGCGGGACAAACCGGAGCTCCTGCCGCCCCTGGTCCGCTATATTTGGGAGACCTTCGGCGTTCTCGGCTACATCGCGGATCACCACCTGGGCGAGTACCTGGGCTACGCCCACGAGTTCACCGGGTTGAGGTGGCTGTTCGGGATCGAGAGCCGCGAGGTGCTCCCGGAAGGGGCGCCGGCGGATGCCAACACCGCCTTTGATGCCTGGAGGCACCATCTGGAGGTCCGTTCCTACCTCGCGAGCGGCCTCGAACAGAAGGAAAAGGAGCTTCTGGAAGGCCGGGCGCCCCTGGATGCGGGGACCCTCACGCCTTCGGGTGAGATGGCGGTGCCGATCATCGCCGATATGCTGCTGGACAGGAAGATCCTGCGCCCGGCGGTGAACCTGCTCAACCGCGAGGGGTGGATCGAGAACCTGGCCCGCGACGGCTGCATCGAGGTTCCCGCGGTGGTCGACCGGCAGGGGGTGCACCCGGATGCGGTGGGCAGCCTGCCCGAGGGCTTTGCGGCCCAGATCCGCTTGCAGCATTCCATCATGAAGCTCCTGGTGCAGGCGGTTGCGAGCAAGTCCAAGGGGCTCCTGCTCCAGGCCCTGCTGCTGGATCCCACGGTGCATTCGGCCAAGAACGCCGAGCGGATGCTGGAGCTCATGCTGCAGCTCCAGCGGGAGTACCTCCCCGAGTTCCGCCGGTGACTTGAGCCCAGCTTGGAGCCCCGCGCCCGTTTCGAGACCTCTGTCTTGACCCTGCCGGAGCCGGTAACTATAATCCCTCTGTAATCTTGCGAATTGAAGGAGAATCATGACGGTCAGGGTGCGCTATGCGCCATCCCCCACGGGGCACCAGCATATCGGCGGCGTGCGAACCGCCCTGTTCAACTACCTTTTCGCCCGCGCCCGCAATGGGCAGTTCATCCTCAGAATCGAGGATACGGACCGCGAGCGCTACCAGGAGGAGGCCCTGGAGGACATCTACCGCACCTTCGATTGGCTCGGCTTCCACTGGGACGAGGGCCCCGACATCGACGGGCCCTGCGGCCCCTACGTGCAGTCGCAGCGTCTCGAGCTGTACCAGCAGCACGCCGGGCAGCTGGTAGACTCCGGGCACGCCTATCTCTGCTACTGCACCCCCGGCAGGCTCGAAAAGCTGAAGAAGAGCCAGCAGGATTCCAACCAGTCCGCCCAGGGCTATGATCGGCACTGCCGGGACCTGACGGAAACCCAGCGGGAGAAGCTGGCCCGCAAAGGGCTCAAGCCGGTGATACGCTTCAAGATCCCACTGGAGGGAAGCACCGTGTTCCAGGATGAGCTGCTGGGCGAGATGGAATGGAAGAACCAGGACATCAACCCCGATCCGGTTCTCCTCAAGTCGGACGGCTTTCCCACTTACCATCTGGCCAATGTGGTCGATGATCACCTGATGCGCATCACCCACATCATGCGGGCCCAGGAATGGCTGTCCTCCTCTCCCCTGCACGTGCTCCTCTACCGGGCCTTAGGCTGGGAGCCGCCCAGCTTCTGCCACCTGCCCATGGTCCTGGGAGCCGACGGGCAGAAGCTCTCCAAGCGCCACGGCGCCACCCGCATGGGAGAGTTTCGGGAGCGGGGGTATGTCCCGGAGGCGATCATCAACTACCTGGCCCTCCTGGGCTGGTCCTTCGACGACAACAGGGAGTTTTTCTCCCTGAGGGAGCTGGAGGCGGTTTTCAACCTGGACAGGCTGAACAAGGCCCCGGCGGTATTTGATTACAGGAAGCTGGACTGGTTCAACGGCCATTACATCCGCCAGAGGAGCCCCGAGAGGCTCAAGGAGGAGCTGCTGCCCTTCCTGCGCCGGGAGACCCTGGTGGGGGAGAAGCTCTCCGCCGAGGAGGATCGCCGGGTCTCGGGCCTGGTGCCCCTGGTCCAGGAGCGGCTCAACCTCCTCTGCGAGGTGGGGCCCATGGTGGCCTTCCTGTTCCGGGAGGTGGAAGGCTACGACCCGCAGGAGCTGGTGGCCAAGAAGCTGGACCGCGATAAAACCCGGGGGCTGCTCCAGCGCGCTTTGCCCCTGCTGAAGGTGTTTGCCGCCAGGAGCGAGGCGGAGAACGAGCAGGCCTTCAGGGCCCTGGCCGAGGAGCTGGGGGTCAAGCTCGGCGATCTGCTCATGCCATTGAGGGTGGCGGTCACCGGCTCAAGGGTCTCCCTGCCCCTGCTGGAGTCCATCCGGCTCCTGGGCCCGGAAAGGGCGGCGCGGCGAACGCGCAGGGCGATCGAGCTGTTGCGCGCTTGAATCTACTACCAATCGGGAGCGAAAAGGTTATGCCAGAAGAGACGAAAAGGGCGGAAGTATCGATGGACAAGCTCATCTCGCTATGCAAGCGCAGGGGCTTCATCTTCCAGTCCAGCGAGATTTACGGCGGGCTGGCTTCCGCCTGGGACTACGGTCCCCTGGGTGTGGAGCTGAAGAACCGCATCCAGAGGTTCTGGTGGCGGGAGATGACCCAGCTGCACGATAACATCGTCGGCCTGGACGCGGCCATCCTGATGCACCCCAGGGTCTGGGAGGCCTCGGGGCACGTGGAGAACTTCAACGATCCCCTGGTGGACTGCAAGAGCTGCAGGCAGCGCTTCCGCACCGACCAGCTCAGTGAAGAGCAGCTGAAGGCCCGCAAATGCCCCGAGTGCGGCGGGGAGCTCACCGAGCCCCGGCAGTTCAACCTGATGTTCCGCACCCATATCGGGCCGGTGGAGAACGAGAGCTCCCTGGTGTACCTGCGCCCGGAAACGGCCCAGGGGATCTACGTGAACTTCAAGAACGTGGCTCAGACCAGCCGGGTCAAGGTACCCTTCGGCATCGCCCAGGTGGGCAAGGCCTTCCGCAACGAGATCACCACCAAGAACTTCATCTTCCGCACCTGCGAGTTCGAGCAGATGGAGATGCAGTACTTCATCCACCCCTCGGAGGATGAGAAGTGGTTCGAGTACTGGAAACAGAAGCGGATGGAATATTACCTGAAGCTGGGAGTGCGGGCGGGCAAGCTCCGCTTCCACCAGCACGGGCCCGACGAGCTGGCCCACTACGCCAAGGTGGCC
>Ga0315280_10004348_pt1 | contig 21015 bp, 10 predicted proteins | sample YL17G06_40_MG_FD_203697 | JGI IMG/M metagenome (GOLD analysis project Ga0315280, IMG submission 203697) | Sediment microbial communities from Yellowstone Lake, YNP, Wyoming, USA - YL17G06_40 | ecosystem: Environmental > Aquatic > Freshwater > Lake > Sediment | place: USA: Wyoming | collected...
GATGGAGCAAAAAGCGCGCCGAAATGCGGGTTGGAAATTGAAATCGAAAACGGCAGGAACAGGAACCAAATGCCGCGGCATCAATGGGTTTCGCGGAACGGCCGACCCGTTAGCCGGACACTAGTGGCCCGAACCCACAGGCCACCAGTGCCACGGCGGGCAACGGAGTCGCGTCGATGTTGTTGGGCCTGGGCTCCGGCGGCTCCATGAATTACGACGTTTCGATTGCAGAGCAGACTCCGTATTACGAGATGTATTCTCAGGATGATATTCGCCTGAGCACCAAGCTCACCCTGAACCTGGGTGTGCGCTACGAGTGGGAGGGCGTCCACACGGATCGTTTCAACCGCTTTAACCGGGGGTTTGACTTCAGCGTAGCGAGCCCTATCGCGGCAACGGCGATGGCGAACTACGCTCGCAGCCCCATCCCGGAAGTGCCGGCCTCGCAGTTTAGCGTGAAAGGGGGTTTGCTGTTTGCTGGCCAAGGAGGGTTGCCACGCGGTCTGGCGGATATCGATCGCAACAATTTCTCCCCGCGCGTTGGCTTTGCTTACAGCCTCACGCCGAAGACCGTGCTTCGGGGTGGTTACGGGCACTTTTACGGCCCGACAACGCCCGAAGGCACAACGAGCTACGGTTTCAGTGCTACCACGACATGGGTTACGTCGCTGGATGGTCTGACCCCTACGGACACGCTGAGCAACCCGTTTCCGAGCGGCATTGCGAGGCCGGTCGGCGCCAAGGAGGGGTTGCTCACGTACGTGGGCCAAGGCATCAGTTTCGTCAATTCCGAGAGACAGCAACTGTGGACCCAGCAGTTCCAGTTCGCGATTCAGCGGCAACTGCCTGGCCAGGTCATGATCGAAACTGCATACTCCGGCACACGCACGAATGACTATCCGGTCTCAGTGGCCCTCAACGCCACCCCGAGGGAATTCCAACTTCAGGCGCGGCAGATTTTCGTTGTCACCAACCGGAATGTGCTCAACGACTCGGTCAGCAACCCCTTCTTGGGTTTGATTGCGGCAGGCTCCCTAAGCCGCGCCACCACGACCCGGGGTCAGTTGATGCGCCCGTTCCCCCAGTTCACAGGCGTCAGCGAAACTGGCATAAACGACGGGGCCACCCACTATGATTCCTTCCAGGCCAAAGTCAACAAGCGCTTTTCTGGCGGACTGGCCTTCCTGGTCTCGTACACGTTGTCGAAGTCGCTCCAACAGATTTCTTATCTCAATGAGACCGACACGCAACTTACCCAGCGCCTGTCCTCCTTCGACATACCCCAACGCCTGGCCGTGAGCGGTTCCTACCAGTTGCCTTTCGGCAAAGGCCGGACGCTTTTTGGTGGCTCTACAGGGCTGACGGGGAAGCTGCTTCAAGGTTGGCAGCTCAACTGGGTCTACGCGGCCCAAAGTGGAATCCCTCTTGCTGTCTCCAGCGGCGAGAGCGTGGGCCGCAGCGCCAAGCTGCCGAAGAACCAGCAGACGCCGCAGCGCTGGTTTGATACTTCGGTGTTCCGGCTTCGCGAAACGCTTGAATTCGTGGGAACCTCGTGTCTGCCGGACGTTAGAACGCAGGGGCGCAACAACCTCGATCTCTCGCTTTACAAGGATACCCAGATCTTTGAGAGGCTCAAGCTTCAGTTCCGCGCAGAATCCTTCAACCTGGCTAACCGCACCGAATTCGGACCGCCTGGCATGGGCGTTGGCAGCTCGAGCTTCGGAGTGATCAGCGGGCAGATCAATTTCTCCCGGCAGCTTCAGTTCGGCCTGAGGTTGCTCTGGTGAGCCATGAGAACAATCGTCTTGCTGGTCGAACCCAGGAGAACCAGAGAACAGGCTCTCTATTCGAGGGAGCTCGGCGACTCGGATTCCCCACTCAGGAGGCACCCAATGAAGTTACTCGCTCACGCTTTTATCGTTCTCTTACTTGTTGCCAGCGTCGCGCCGGCACAAACGGTCACCGGCACGTTGAGCGGGCACGTGACCGATGCCACCGGCGCGGTCATGCCGGGGGTCAAGGTGACCGCGCGGGACCAACAGACCGGCATGGTCCGCGAGGCGGCCACCAACGCCCAAGGCTTTTACGAGATGAGCTTCATGCCGCTTGGCACCTACCAATTGAGCGTAGCTGCGGAGGGCTTCCAGGCGATAAGGAAAACCGGGGTCACCATCGATCTGAACAAGACCACTGTCTCGGGTTTTGCGCTAAAGCCATCGACCGTCGCGCAGACCCTGAATGTGATCGGCGAGATTCCGTTGATTGAAACGACACAAGGCGAGGTGAAACACTCGCTGGACTCGAAGCAGATCGAGGACACGCCGCTGGCTGGCCGCAACTTCATGAGCCTGGTGGAGCAGATTCCCGGGTTCCAAATTGCCGATTGGATCGGGTCCTCGAATAATCCGACGAACTCAACCGGTTCCTACGCGGTGTTCAGCGGCACGGGCAGCCGCGCGGCCACGTTCCAGATCGATGGCGTCAACAACGACGACTCGTCGGAGAACCAGAACCGGCAGAATGTGAACATCAGCTCGATCGCCCAGTTCCAGGTGCTGACCAACGCCTACTCCGCGCAGTTCGGGCGTGCCGGCGGCGCCGTGATCCTGGTGCAAACGAAATCGGGCACCAATAAGCTGCACGGTGACGCCTACGACTTCATCCAGAACGATGTGTTCAACGCCAACGGCTTCTTCATGAACTCCGGCGGTGTGCCGCGGACGCGCATCCGGCGCGACCAGTACGGCTGGACACTGGGCGGGCCGGTGAAGAAGGACAAGCTGTTCTTCTTCCACAGCGGCGAGCGTGTTTGGAATACGAGCAAGGGCAGCGTCAGCCGCTTCATCTGGTTGCCGAGCGACGGCCCGCGCGCCTGCAAGCCGGGCGAGGTGGCCCAGCCGGGCGGGCCGTACTGCGTGGACCCGGCCACCCACCCCAACATCGACCGCGACCTGAAGTGGATGAAGTCGATCATGGATCTGTGGAACACGGAGGAGTTGAAGGGCAAGGAGCCCAACGACCCGGTGGCCTGCGCCGACCTGATTGCCAGCGGGCGTCCCAACCGCTGCGTGCGCGTGAGCGGCCTCATCACAAGCATTCCCATGTCGGATTACGCGATGAAGCTCGACTGGAACGCGCCGCGCAACACCAACGTCGCTCTGCGCTACCAGTACAGCCGGCAAATTACCGACGCGGGGCGCATCATCAAGGGCGACAACTATGGCAGCGGCAACCACCGCCAGTACAACCTCGGGCTGACCGCCACGCACGTGTTCAGCCCCCGGCAGACCGGCGAGTTCCGTTACGGCTTCGGCAACCGCGCCACGCTGCAAGACGTGGCCGACGACCAGAGCATCCCGAGCATCCGCTTCTACTCAACCCTGGTCGAGCCGGCCCGGAGCAGCGACATGCTGACCTCCAATACACTGCTCATCGGCACCTCCACCAACGTGCCGATCAACCGGCGGCAGCACGACAATCAGTTCGTGTACAACCACACGGTCGTTTTCAGCAAGCACACGGCGCGCATGGGGGTCGACCAGCGCTTCCTGTTGCTCGATGACCTGACCGGGGACCGCGCCCGCGGCTACTGGCAATTCAGCTCGGGGAATACGCTGGCCCAGATCCGCGCCCTCCAAGGCTTTGCCGGCTGGGAGAACTTCCTGCGTGGCTTCGTGACCGGCTACCAGCAGGGCTACGGCAACCCTTATGCCGAGAACCGCTACAACGAGACGAATCTCTACTTCCAGGACGATTACCGTGTCCGGCGCAACTTCACGCTCAACCTGGGCGTGCGCTGGGAAGGCGTGGGCGCGCCGCGCGAAATCAAGAATCGCTTTGACTATCGCTTCGGCGGCGACTACAACAACATCGAACCGCGTTTTGGCTTTGCCTATCAGCCGGCGATCGAGAGGCCGCGGCTGAAGAAGGTCACCGGCGGGCCGGGGCAGTTCGTGATCCGCGGCGGGTACGGCATCTATCACAGCCGCATCTTCCAGTCGGTATTCTCGCAAAACCAGCGGAGCATCCGGACACAGGCGCCCAACGGCTACGCGGCCGACTTCAGCGGCCGTTGTCAATACGAGATCTCGGACCCGAGCTGCGGATTTGCATTTACACCAGGAACGGCCGCCCGTACCAGCGACGTCATCAACGCCAACGGCGTCACGGTGAAGGGCGGGCAGATGGTCGGCAGCCTGCTGATCCCCGACAAGAACCTGCACGTGCCGTACGTGCAGCAGTGGAACCTGGCGATCTCCCGCCAGCTTCCCGGGAACATGGCCTTTGAAGTGACCTACAACGGCAACCGGACCATCGGCAACCTGTTCTACGATTCGCTGAACGACGCACGCTTCCCGATTACCTCGCCGATGGTTTCCGTCGCTGTGGGCGGCGGCAACTTCGTGCCCGTCGTATTCGACCGCGTCTGCGACAACTTCACCGACCCGATGTGCGTTGTGCGTGACGCGGCGGGCAACATGACGTTGAATTCCAGCGGCCCGCTGCGGACCTTCACGGCGCTGACCAATACCACGGCCACCCTCGCCCAGAAGGGCATTGTGATCGAAAACGGCGTGCCGCATGGCTACATCTCGATCAACGCGGCACGGGTCAACGAGCGCCGGCCCGACCCCGCCTATAACCGCAACTACGGCCTTCGCAACTTCAGTTGGACGTACTACCAGGGCCTGATCACGAAATTCACCAAGCGCAGCACGCGCGGTCTCTGGCTGACCGCCGCCTGGACTTGGAGCAAGACGATCGATACGGGTTCCGAGGCGACCTACACCGGTGTGGACTACTACAACCCGAATGGCAAGGGCAACGCGGCCCGCTCGCTGCGCGGACTCTCCAGCTTCGACGCCCGGCACCGCGTGGTGATCTCCTACGGCTATGAGCTGCCGTGGTACCGGAGGCAGCAGCGGTTGCTCGGGCGCATGATCGGCGGCTGGCAGATCACCGGCGTCACCACCTTCCAGTCGGGCAATCCGTTCACGGTGGTGCTCGGCTACGATGCCAACCTGGATGGCCTGGACGGCGACCGCCCGGCTATCGCCGATCCGACGGCGCTCTACAAATCGGTCGATAACGGGCGAAGCATATATCCCTGCCCGACTACCACCGCAACCGGCCCCTGTCCGGATACGCTGTCGCAATTGCAACTGCCGGGGACCGTCTTCGTTCCGGCTTCCTCCAATTCGATCTCCGCCGATCAGCGGCTGATCCTGGCTGGGACCGACGGGCGCGGCACGATCGGCCGCAATACGTTCTTCGGCTCGGGCATGAACAACTTTGACGCGACCTTGTCGAAGTCGGTTGCCATACGCGAAGGAATCCGGTTTACCATGCGAATGGAGTTCTACAACTTATTCAACCGGGTGATGTTCGGCCTGCCGGCCCGCACGGTTCTCAGCAGCACGCCCATCGGCCGTATCACATCACAACGCAACCCGTTTAACTATGTGACCTCGCTCCGCAGTAACGGCTCGCGCATGGGCCAGTTGTCGCTGCGGATCACTTTCTAAGCAGCGCCCTGCTGAGGCCGCCGCTGTGGCCCCAGCACTGCATGGCGGGGGCCTGTCGTGCCTCCGTGGTTCCGCCGACCGGGCCTTGTCGGCAAGATGCCAGCGCAACGCCGTTTTCGGGCAAAGGAGATATTCGTGAGGAGAACGACTCGGAGGCGATTTCTTCTGGCCTCAAGCGGGATCTTGGGCGCCACGACGCTGCTCGGGGATCTGCCCCCCGTTCCGCCGCCCCTTCAGGAATCGCGTGACGGGTCGAAGCCGCTTCACAACATCAACCTTCAGACAGCCATCGGACTGGGCGACGAACCCGCCACCATAGTGGACCGCTTGGGACAACTGAATTCGCGCAATGTCGGAATTCGTCTTGAGGCCGGAGCCAACCTGGCACCGGCTGGGAGCTCGGCTTGGCGGCAATGGCTTCAGGGTGCCTGGCAGGGCCATTCTGATATGCGCCAACCGGCCACGCCAACCATACCATCTCCGGATTGGCGGCAGTGGCTGGAGGATGGCTATTCGCCGGTTGTTTCCACTGAGCTACGGTCACCGCAAGGTTCGCTCCGTGCCGTGGCGTTCAGCTCGGACTTTGGAGGCATCAGGGCCGATTACGTCGGCATGCAGGTTGCGAAGATGCCATGGCGCCTCACCTTGTTGTTCCCCTTTGTGACCTCGGTCAAGGCCCATCGAGGAGTCGTGACAAGCCACGACAGAATCCTGGCCTTTTACCCGTTTCCGAACAAAGGCGAGGCCGTCTTTCAAGGAAAATATAACCTTCTGACCCCAGCATCGAGGTCGAGAAGATTCGAGGCCCTCTCGAAGCCGCTTTCGGATTCGGACCCGGCATTCGCCGCCGGGCGGCTCGCCCGGCTCAACCGCTGGATCGAATACCGGTTTCCTGTCCCGGCCGGGAAGACATACCACGTGTATCTCGGATTTCTCGTGCGTGAGCCGCTTCGGCCCGGCGGCATGGTCCTGAGGCTTTCGGTAAACGGACAGCAACAAGTGCTGGATCTCGGTGTCGCCGGGCGCGGCAACAAGCCTGTGGTTCGCGAATTCGCGGTAACCCCTTCGCAAGGCGAGATCCGGGTGAAGTCTGACTGTGATCCTTCCTCCCTGCACCCTTATCGAGACACGGTCTTGAACGGCATCTGGATCTTCGACGCCCCGGTTGATCCGCAAAAGGTGATGGCGGGGAAGTTAAGCCAGGCGGCTCTCTACTACGTTCAGTGCGGCAGGGAGGCCATCGCCGACCTCGCCACTTCCCTGGTGATCGAATATGAGCCGGAAGAGGCGGCCGCCGAACCTCGGTGGATTCGCCTGCCCTATGACTTGCGCAGGGAGGAAACAGGAAAAGCAAGCGGCATCTCCCCACAATCGGCGGAAAAGGCGGCGACGGAGCACTGGTCTTCACTGGTGGCAAAGGGAGCCGAATATTCGACCGGGGTGCCCCGCCTCGATAGTCTCTACAAGACGTCGCTCCTCAATATCTTTCTATTGCGGACGAAATTTCCATCCCGGCGCGGAGAAAGCCCGGACCTTTACGTGGTGAAGCCCGGCGCCACCTGGTACGATACCTTCTGGTATCGGGATGGCTCGTACATCGTCAATGCGCTCGATGTCGCGGGGTATCCGGAGGAAGCCGGCAAATGCCTGCGCCTCTTCTACCGGCAGGACTTGACGGGCCGACTGGCGCCTTTCGGGCAGCAACGCAACGGGGCGTGGCAATACCCACCCACACAGTGGGACGGGCAGGGGCAGGCCCTTTGGGCACTGGTTCAGCACTTCGCGTTAACCGGGGACAAGAAATGGCTCCGTGAAATCTATCCCTGCGTTCGGCGCGGCGCACTCTGGATAAGGGACGCCATCGAACAAAGCAAGACGTTGAGCGAAAATGGGGAGAAGCCGATCTACTACGGCCTGCTGCCCATCGGCGAGGGCGAGGGCATAGGCAACGGCTACGTCTATTACCACAACTACTGGGCCATCCTCGGCTTGCGGGAAGCGATCGCCGCAGCCGAGGCGCTCCACGAGCAGGCCGATCTGAAGTGGATGCGCGAAGCGTACCGCGCATTCCACGCCGATCTGCTCGCATCCGTGAAGCTGGCTCATGAACACACCGGAAACAGCCGCTTCATCCCTGGCACCCCCTTCGACCCGGGGCTGGAGCCTTGGTCGGCAATGACGGCCCTTTATCCTACGCGTTTCCTAGATCCGCACGATCCGATGCTTACCGGCAACCTGGAACTACTGGCGCGGCATAGCCAGGAGGATAACTACACCTTTTTTACCAGGAAGAAGATCTTCACCTACCTGACCGTCGATTGGGCCATGTGTTACCTGCTGCGCGACGAGTTGCCGATGTTCTGCAAATTGTTCAACGGTTTCGTGGCACACGCTTCGCCGACGAACGCCTGGACCGAAGAGATCTATCTCGATTCGCGCATCGGGACTGGAGACATGCCGCATGGATGGGCGGCTGCCGACTATGTGCTGCTCCACCGCGCCTGCCTGGTCTACGAGAACGAGAGGAAGCTGGAACTGTGCTGGGGCGTGCAACCTGATTGGCTCGCTGAGGGCGCCAAGATCAGCGCCAGGCGGGCTCCGAGCCGGTTCGGAGAGATAGATTTCCAAATGCGGAGGTCCGGAGCGGCTCTGCTGTTCGACTACAAGCTGGCGGCGAGGGCCGGGCAGCCGGCTGCCAGCGAGGTCCGACTGCACATCCCGGCACTGAAGGACGGAGTCAAAACGGTTCGAATTAACGGAAAGGAAAGGGTGCTTGCCCCGGCCGAATCGGTCATCACACTGACGGCCTGAAAGCACCGAAGTGATATGAAAAGGGAACAACCGAAACCGAAACTCAGAACCGCGAGTGCCATTATCGCCGCGGTTTTCCTGGCCTCATGTGTTGGCGGCCAGCTTACGGGAGCCGCTGCCGACGACCTTCTTACCGGATTCAGCGTGAGCGACCTGAAATTTCAGGGGCCGGGCGAATGGCGGCACTCGGCCGAACCCATCTGGGTGTACGACTACCACACGCTGCGCCTCCGCTACCGGGCCTCTGGTCTTCCACAGGACGCGACCCCGATCCTGACGTTGCAGCCCCGCAGCGTCGGCCCCGTCACGCCCGGGGCAACCAACAGGGAGAATCCATATGCCGCCGGGCGGCCCGTGGTCGTCATCCTCGCCAACCAGTTGGTAGCCGACAGCGCCACACATGCGCTCGAGGTCGAGTTGCGTGGCAAGATGCGCACCGCCCAGGTAGTGCAATTGTTGTATGCATTGCCGGCAAAGGCCCGGCTGGAAGTGGAGCAGTTGGATTTTCACGGAGACCCGGACATTCTGCCGTGCGGCGCCGCTCAGGCGGTAAACCCGCTGCCCGATGGCACCGTGAAACTGGCGGCACATGGTCCGCTCGCCTGTAACGGTGCGCCGGCGACGTCGCTGCGTGGCCGGGAGGCCGTCCGGATCGATGGCGCCGGACGCAAAGGCCGCACGCTCTACCTGAACGTACTCGCTCATTTCGCCGGGCTCTCATACTTCGCGCCGAATCAGGCGGTTGACCGGTGGCGCCTCAAGGAGAACCGAGAGACGGCACACGTGATCGCCCGCATCCAATATGCCGGGGCCGGAGCCGGCGCCAGTGAGGAGCAGTATCCATTGCTGGTTACCGAGCGGCGCCACGCGCTGCTGAACCGCACGGCGGCGCTTTATGCGCTGGCCCTCGATCCCGCACGCCGCCTGGCGTCGGTCGAGCTGCTGGACCGGAGTCCGCACGCCCAACTCGTTCTGTTTAGCGCCGGCCTATCACAGGCTGCCACGCCGGAAGCCAGGCCGGAACCGCTTCCCACACCGCCGACATCGTCCACGAGAACCGCCGGCGAGCCGGACTTGGACGCCTCGAAGTGGTTCCGCATTGAGCCGGCCAAGGGGAAGCCGGCGCCGGCCGCCGCACTTCGCCCGGATCTGCGCGTGGACCGCACCGCCCGCGGCCGGTCCGTCTCCCTTTCGCTGACGAACAGCGGTTCCTCAAGCGTGGAGTTCGAACTGGTGTTTCCCTCCCTGACCGTGCAGCCGTCCTCGGATCCCGACGACGTCTTCTACCTGTTTCCGCGCCAAGGCGCGGTCATTTCACAGCAAGATGCGGCACTGGAGAACTTCTACGGTGGCTCCTTTCCCCTACAATTCGTCGATGTGTTTGCAGTCCGGGCCAACCGAGGGGCTGCGCTCATTGTCAAGGACACCGAAGGAACGCCGAAAACGTTCCGGCTGAAAAAGAGCGGGACAGCGACCGAGCTCGAGGTGAGCTACACGCTCCGGCTGGCTCCCGGTCAGACGTTCCGTCCTCCTGATGCCTCGGTGGTCTTTCACAACGGGGACTGGCGGCCGGGCTTTACCGCGTACCGGGATTGGCTGAAAAGCTGGCACAAGCCGCTGGGGCCGCACCCCGATTGGCTGCGATCAGCCTTCTGGTGCCGGCGCGATTACCCGGTCGGCGGCACCGGGCGGCTGTTCGATGTGCGCGCGAACCGGTATACATTCGAGGAGCTGATCCGCGAGAGCCAAGTGCTCGGCGGCGCCGACTTCATCGACATCTCGGGATGGGGGCTCTCCACCTCGGCTGGACGCGTCGGTGACTATCCAATCGAACTGGGCGGGGCGGCCGACCTCCGCGCCAACATCGCCTATGCCTCCAAGTTGAAGATCCCCACCGGCCTCTACTTCGAGGGCTATCTGATTGACAAGAATTCTGCTGTGGGGCGTCGCCATGCCGCGGCCTGGCAGATGATCCAGGAAAACGGCGAAGGACGGTGGTGGCCGGGAGGCAGCCCCGAGCTGTTTGTCTGTCCGCACATTCCCGAGTGGCACCGCTACCTGGCCGGACGCATCGTGGCGGTGGCCCGCGAAGTCGGAGCGAGTGCCGTCTATATTGACGAGCACGGTTTCAGCGACCGCCGGAAGAGTTGTTATTCCACCGCCCATGGTCATGAGCTTGGCGTCGGGCCGCTCCCGGGCGAAATCGCGATGGTCCGCGAGGTGCGCCGCGCTCTGGATGGTGCCGGGCTTCGGAATGTAGCTCTGTACCTGGAGGAAAACCCGGCGGATACGATGGCCCGATACTACGATGCCGTCTTCTGCTACGCCATCTCGCGCACTAACCCCCGGCTTTCGCCCCTCAAGCTGAACCTGTGGCGGTTCGCCTTCCCCGACATCCTCGCTTGGGACATGCTATCGACCGGCATCGATCCCCGTGTGCTCTCACCCGAAGATTTCCGGCTGTCGCTCTGGCACGGCAATGGGGCATGGCTCAAGGGCGACGCGGACACCTGGTATGGTGAAGAACTGCTGGTGTTTCTGCGCAAGGCCCACCAGTTGCTGAAGCAACATGCGAGGGCTTTCACTGGAGAAGCCGAACCGCTGGTTGCTTCGCCACACCCAGCAGTCTTTATTAACCGCTTCGCCGGTGGCGGTGAGACCGTCTACACGCTGTTTAACGCGTCCTACCGAACCGCACAGCTCACGTTTCATGGCCGCCGCTTCTCGATCGCTCCTCGCGATGTGGAGGTTGTCGGTGTTCGCTGATTGATGTTGATTGGGCTTCTTGGCCTTTGCCGCGCTGAACGTGTACGAAAACTGTGGCGTGTCCCCTTCGTGCCTTGGTGCCTTGGTGGCTTTGTGGTGAGAATACGCGCCCCTTGTTTACCCGCGAACCGAGACGTGTTATATCTACCGCTGGAAATCGTTGTCAATAGCCGCATGCGCCATAAGATCGCCGCGCTTTTCATCATCATTTTCGTTCTCGCCGTCTGCGCCGCTCGCCACGTGGCCGCGGCGCCGCAGAAGCGTCAAGGCAAGCGGCCGGCTGCCGCCCCGGCGCCCGTCGCGCCTTCCGCCAAGCTTCCCGCCTCGGCGGAGCGGTGGGTGCGGACCAGCCTGCGCAAAATGAAGCTGGAAGAGAAAGTCGGGCAGGTGATATGGGACCGCGCCGACGGCCGTTTCCTGAACGAGCAGGATCCGGCCTTCCTCAAGCTGAAAGAGCGCATCCGGAAACTGCACCTGGGCGGATTCGTGATCTTCGCCGGCACGCCGCATGACACGGCGGCGTTTGCCAACGCCTTGCAGCGCGCCTCGAAGCTGCCGTTGCTGATCGCCGCGGATTTCGAGCGCGGCCCCGCCATGCGGGTGGCACTCAGCTCGGCGGTGCCCGACAACATGGCCATCGGCGCCACCGGCGATCCGGCCTACGCCGCCTTCGCCGCCGAGCTGACGGCGCGCGAGGCCCGGGCCATGGGCGTGCAATGGATCTATGCGCCGGTGGCCGACGTCAACAACAACCCCGACAACCCCATCATCAACACCCGCTCCTACGGCGAGGATCCGGCCCAAGTGGCGAAGTTCGTGGCCGCTTATGTACGCGCGGCCGAGGCGGCCGGCGTGCTGTCCACCGCCAAACATTTCCCGGGCCACGGCGACACGGCCACCGACTCGCACATCGCCCTGGGCGTGGTCACCGGCGACCGCGCCCGCCTGGAGCGCGTCGAGTTGCCGCCGTTCCGCGCCGCCATCGAGGCCGGCGTTTCCAGCATCATGACCGCGCACCTGGCGGTGCCCGCCATCGAGCCCGACAGCACCCTGCCGGCCACGCTGTCGAAGAACGTCCTGAGCGGCCTGCTGCGCGAGCAGTTGGGATTCAAAGGTCTGATCGCCACCGATGCGCTGGAGATGGGCGGCGTCACGCGCCTGTACTGGCCGGGCGAGGTTGCCGTGCGCGCCATCGAAGCGGGCGCCGATTGTCTGCTGCTGCCTCCCGATCCCGAGCTGGCTTTCCGCTACCTGCTGGGCGCGGTCCGGAGCGGGCGCATAACGGAGCAGCGCCTGAACCAGTCCGTGGAACGGATTCTGCGGGCCAAAGCGCGCGTGGGCCTGCACCGGCAGCGCCTGGTTTCGCTCGACAACGTGGGGAAGGTGGTCGCCGACCCGCAGGCACAGACCCGCATCGAGCAGATCGCGAATGCTTCCATCACGCTGGTGCGCGACCAGGCCAACGCCATCCCGATGTCGCTCGCGGGGCGCAAGAAGCTGCTGGCGGTGGTGATGACGGCCAGCCCGAATCCGGCCGGCGACGTGTTTGTTGCCGAGTTGCGCCGGCGGGCCGAATCCGCCGACATCATGCGCCTGGCCCCGGACTTCACCGAAGCGCGCGCCCAGGAGGTCCTGAAGCGGGCGGCCGGCGCCGACGCCGTTATCGCCGCCCTGTTCGTTTGGGCGGTGTCAGGGAAGGGAACCGTCGGCATGCCCGCCAGTCAGGCCGCGCTGCTGAAGCAACTGGCGGCTTCGGGCAAGCCCGTCGTGGCCATCAGTTTCGGCAATCCGTACCTGATCCGGGCGTTTCCTGAGGTGGGCACGTACCTGTGCGCGTACTCGACCGCCGGCGCCAGCGAGCGCGCCGCCGTGCGCGCCATCTTCGGCGAAGTGCCCATCAGCGGCCGCCTCCCGGTCACCATCCCGGGCATCGCCCCGTTGGGAACGGGCCCGGAGCAGCCGGCTATCGATGCGAAGCTGAGAGATGAAACTGCCGGCAAGGAGGCGCGCTTCACGCGCGTCTTCCAGGTTGTCGAAAAATGGATCGGGGAGAGGGCGTTTCCGGGCGCGGTGCTGGCTGTTGGTTACAAGGGATCGCTGGCGGCGCTGAAGGCCTTCGGCAAATTCGATTACTCGGCAGAGGCACCCCAGGTCACCACCGATACGATCTACGACCTCGCTTCCGTCTCCAAGGTAGTCGGGACAACCACGGCGGCCGCCATCCTTTATGAAAAGGGAGAACTGCTGCTGGACCTCCCAGTAGTCCGCTACATCCCCGAATTCGCGGGCACGCCCGGCCACGATGAAATCATTGTCCGGCAGTTGCTCACCCACAGTTCCGGCCTGCCCGCCTACGAGAAGCTCTTTCTCGAGGAGCAGGACCGAGAGGGCATTCTGAAGCGGATCTACACCATGCCCATGGCTGCCAAGCCCGGCCAGAAAATGGCCTACAGCGATTTCGGCATCATCCTGGTCGGCGAGATCATTCAACGGATCACCGGGATGCCGCTGGACGGCTTTCTGCGGGAGCACGTCTTCGATCCGCTGGGCATGAAGAACACCGGCTACACCCCGGCGCCCAGCCTGCTGCCGCGCATTCCGCCGACCGAGGACGACCCGTTCCGTAAGCGCGTGGTGCGCGGGCAGGTGCACGACGAGAATTGCTTTGTGATGGGCGGAGTATGCGGTCATGCCGGACTCTTTTCCGCCGCCGGCGACTTGGCCGTCTTCGCCCAGATGATGCTGAACGGGGGCGCGTACGGCGGCCGGAGAATCCTGCGGCGCAGCACAGTGGACCTGTTCACCACGCGCCAGCCCGGCCCGCCGGGCAGCACCCGCTGCCTGGGCTGGGATTCGCCGGGGCCGAAAGCTCCGTTTGTGGGCGAGCACTTTTCCACTAATTCTTTCATCCACACCGGCTTTACCGGCACCTCGATTGCCATCGACCCGGAGAAGGAATTGTTTGTGATCCTGCTGACCAACCGCGTGCATCCCACGCGCGAGAACCTGAGGATTGCCAAGGCGCGCCCGGAGATTCACGACGCAATCGTCGAGACGCTGGTGGGCAGTCAGCAGTAGGCGACAGGTACAATTGCGGATTTCGGATTGCGGATTTCCGGCGTCCCGGTCTGAAATCCGCAATCCGAAATCCGCAATCCGAAATACATTCGGCTGGAGAATCGAATGAAGCTGACCCCGCTCGACTGGGCGGTGATTGCCGCCTACTTTGTTGTCAACCTGGCCATCGGCCTCTACTACAGGAAGCGCGCCGGGTCGAGCACCGGCGAGTTCTTCCTGTCGGGACGCAGCGTGCCGTGGTGGCTGGCCGGCACCTCGATGGTGGCCACCACGTTCGCGGCCGACACGCCCCTGGCCGTCACCGGCATCACCGCCCGCAACGGCATCGGCGGCAACTGGCTGTGGTGGAGCTTTCTGCTGAGCGGGATGATGACCGTGTTTTTCTTCGCCCGGCTGTGGCGGCGCGCCGAGGTGGTGACCGACCTGGAGCTGGTCGAGATTCGTTACAGCGGGCGCCCGGCGGCCATCCTGCGCGGCTTCCGCTCGCTCTACCTGGGGGTCATGATGAACTGCATCATCATGGGCTGGGTGAACCTGGCCATGGTGAAGATCATGATGCTCACGCTGGGCATCTCGAAAATGCAGGCCATGCTCATCTGCCTGATCATCATCGGCGGGTACACGGCCGCCTACACCACCATCTCCGGCCTGTGGGGCGTGCTGGTCACCGACCTGTTCCAGTTCGTGCTGAAGATGGGCATGGTCATTTTGGTGGCCTGGTACGCGGTGGAACGGGTGGGCGGCATCGGCGCCATGAAGATGAAGCTGCTGGCCGTGGACGCGGCCCGCGGCGCGGTCGGCGGCCGGCCCGCCACGGCGGGCTCCATCCTTTCCTTTATTCCCGATGTGGGCTCGGTCTGGATGCCGATGCTGACGTTCTTCGTCTACATCGGAGTCAACTGGTGGGCCACCTGGTACCCGGGCGCGGAGCCGGGCGGCGGCGGCTACGTGGCCCAGCGCATCTTCTGCGCCAAGGATGAGAAGAATTCTCTGCTGGCAACGTTCTGGTTCAACCTGGCCCATTACGCGCTGCGCACCTGGCCCTGGGTGCTCACGGCGCTGGCCGCCGTGATTCTTTACCCGGGGCTGAAGGACCCGGAAAGCGGCTACGTGCTGGTGTTGATGGACGTGCTGCCGGCCAGCCTGCGGGGCCTGATGCTGGCCGCCTTTCTGGCCGCCTATATGTCCACGATTGGGACCCAGTTGAACTGGGGCTCCTCGTACCTGGTGAATGACTTTTATCGGCGCTTTGTCGCGCCGGGGCGCGGCGACGGCCATTACGTGCTGGTTTCGAAAATCGCCACCATGCTGTTGATGGTGGTTTCGGCTATCGTCACCAGCTTCCTGACCTCCATCCAGGACGCCTGGCAGTTGCTGCTGACCACCGGCGCGGGCACCGGCACCGTGTACCTGCTTCGCTGGTACTGGTGGCGGATCAATGCCTGGAGCGAAATCTCGTCGATGGTCGCCGCCTTTGCCGCCTCGCTGTTCGTGTACACGCAGGTGCAGTTCGCAGGCGGCGACGCGCTGGTGTTCGGCAAGCGCACGCTGATCACCGTCGGCTTCACTACCATCGTGTGGCTGGCGGCCACCTTCCTGACGGCGCCGGAGCCGGACGAGGTCCTGGTGAAGTTCTACCGGCGGGTGCGCCCCAACTACACCTTCTGGAAGCCAATCGCCAGCCTGGCGCCGGAGATTCCGCCGGTGCACGACGGCTGGTATAACTTCGGCGACTTCATTGCCGGCTGCCTGCTGGTCTACTGCGCCATGTTCGGCATCGGCAAGACGCTGCTGGGCTTCTACGGCCAGGGCGTGGTGTACCTGGCGGTGGCGGTGGCGGCCGGCGGCTATATCTGGTGGGACTTCTCGCGGCGCGGGTGGCAGGCGCTGGCCGGCGAATCGCCGCGACTGTAGCGGCGACCTTCAGGTCGCCATTTCGACCCGTGGCGGTCTAAAGTGGCGGTCTGAAGACCGCCGCTACACTGGCTTCACGGCCCTGCGGGCGGCGTCGTACTGCAGGCGGCGGCCGGCGCGCAGCGCTTCCATCGCCAGGCACAGCACGACGTTGGTCGATTGGCCCATTTCCACCGTGGCGTTCGGGTCTTTGCGCGAGCGCATGCAATCCAGGAAATTGCGGATGTGCGCGCCGGTCGCCGCCGCGAAGCTCCCGGGCTTCGCCAGCTTCACCGACGATTTCATTTCAATCTCGTTGCTCTGGGGATACAGGGCGTAGCCTTCGCGGCCGACATCGAAGCGGGCCTTCGAGCCGTGGAACTGCTTCATCTGGTCGTTGAAGCCGTTGTAGCGCATGGCCTTGTACCCCACGGTGAACACGGCCAGGTAGTTCTCCGGATACTCGATGAGCATGGAGGTGGTTTCCGGCACTTCGGCGCCTTCCAGGTTGACGCGGCCGCCGGCACAGGTGACCGCCGCCGGCCAGGTGGAGTTCATGAACCAGTGAATGGCGTCAATCACGTGGGCCGCCTGCCCCACCATCAACCCGCCGGAATAGTCCCAGAAGTAGTACCAGTTGAAGAAGCGCACGGGGTCCAGCGGCCGCTTGGGCGCGGGGCCCAGCCACTGGTCCCAGTCGAGCTTGCCCTGCAGGCTTGCTTTGCGCAGCCCCGGCTGGTGGTTCAGCCACCAGCCGTTGACCAGCCGGATGTCGCCGGTGGCGCCCGATTCGAAGATGCGCCGGGCCTCCTGGAACACGTCGTAGCTGCGCCGCTGCGTGCCCACCTGCACCACGCGCCGGGTCCGCCGCGTGGCCTCGATCATGCGGAAGCCGTCGGCGATAGTGTGCGCCATGGGCTTCTCGACGTAGGCATCCTTGCCGGACTCCACGGCATCCACCGTCATTTGCGAGTGCCAGTGGTCGGGCGTGGCGATGATGACGGCGTCGATCGACTTGTCCTCCAGCAGGCGCTTGTAATGGTCGTAGCGTTTGGCGCCGGGCGCGGCCACTTTCAGCCCCGCCGCCAGATTGGCCTCGTACACGTCACAGACGGCGGCCACCTCAGCGCCCGCCTGCTTGAATTCGTCGGCCAGCAGGCGCCCCCGCCCTCCGCTGCCGATCAAGCCGGTGCGGATGCGGTCACTGGCTCCCAGTACCATGCTGCCCGATATCGCGGTTGTGGCAAGAAACGTTCTGCGGTTCATAGCGCGTTCATACCACAAAGCCGCGAAGGACACAAAGCCCCACAGAATTTCGGATTGCGGATTTCGGATTGCGGATTTCAAGCTTTATCCACGCACCTTGAGCTTGCGTCGGGCGGTATTGATCGACGAGACCGCTATAGCTACCAACTGATTTGCTTCATCCATGAGATCCGTCAACTTCGCCTTTGGCATGAGCCCCGACTCGATGAGCAACTCCATCCAATAGATGCTTTCATCCGCTTCTTCCTCGACAGTGCCGAGTTTCGCGATGAAATCGGCGGCAGATTTCGCCCGGCAGGACGCTCGGTAATTCGCTCCCACCGAGGTTCCGCAGCGCAGCAGTTGCCTGCCAAGGACATCCCCGACGCGATCCTTGGGCAGCGATTGCACGAGCCGGATCACGCGCAGCGCGAACTGCCCGGTCCTCCGCTTCATTTCTGTCGCATCCATTGGGAGAGCTCCTTGTTTGAAATCCGCAATCCGAAATCCGCAATCCGAAATCAGAGCCCGCGGCGGGCGCGCCAGCCCCGGTCCACTTCGGCGATTTGCGCGTACTCGGCCTCCCAGAACGATTGCGACTGCATGCGCCTCAAGTAATCGGCCGAATAGCCGAATTTGGTCCACACGTCGTCCTTCTGGGCAAACAGGCGCTGCTTCTGGGCCGGGGGCCGCAGGTCGAGAATCTCAGACGTATCGGCGGCGCAGAAGATCGTCTCATGCCATTCGCGCAGCCGTGACTCGGAGACCGGCCCCTCCTTGCGCTCCATTTCCTCGATCACCGATGGATAGCGGTCGAATGAATCGGTGGCGATGGTCACGATGTTCTGCTCGCGGCCCAGCCCCAGCTTCTTCGCCATCTTGATCGAGCCGATAATGTTGCACACGCCGGAGATGCCGAGTTGGCCGCGGAGCGCCGGTTCCGTGCCGGCGGCCGGACGGAACTGCGCGCCGAAAACTCCTTCCGCTTCCTGCATCAGCTTCAAGCCGCGGATGCAGTCCCAGTCATGGATTAGGGCCACGTAGTCGGTGGTGAGGACGTTGTGGATCAGCGTGACCATCTTGTCGCCGATGCCTTCGATGCGGTGGGTGCCGCGGCCGTTGTTGAACAGCGTCGAGCACTCGCGGGGCTCCAGCGCGCAGACGGCCGCACCCGGAAACACGCACTTGATTTCGTCGCCTGCCGCCAGCGTGCCAGCCGAGCCCGGCGCGGCCACGAACGCCGCCACCCGGCCGTCCCCGCAGTCTGCCGCTGCTTCCAGGGCGCTGCGCCCGGTGACATAGCGGTGGAAGCGGTAGTTCGGCAGCAACTCAAATTGCGCCAGCACCTTGTTGCGTGGGTCCCTCTTGTACACCTCGGTGCGTTCCAGCACCAGGATCACGTCGCTTTCCGAGCCCGGCGTGAGGTCCAGCCGTCCGCCGTACTGCTGGATCCTCTGGTAGCGCTCCGCGCTCATTTCCTCGGGCATGATCACCACGGCGTCGTAGCCCTTCAGCTTGGCGATGTAAGCGACGCCGATGCCGAAATTGCCGGTCGAGGGGCCGATCACGGTCGATTCGCCCGGGCGGATCTCGCCCGCCAGCTCGCCTTCCATCAAGGTGGCGTAGGCGGGGCCAACCTTGTGGCTGCCGGAAGGAAACTGGCGCCCGAGCAATACGATGATGTTGGCTTCGACGCCGGTCAGCGACGGAGGCAGCACCATGTGCCGCACCCGGTTCTGCTCGTCTCGCCAGGTGATGTTGAACAGATTGAGCGAGTTCAGCTCGTCGCCGCGGGCGGCCAGGGCTTGCTTGCGCAACTCGGCCGGCAGCTTCGCCGGCCGCAACATTTCCTCATACGTTGGTCCGCAAGTCGCCATAGCAGGAGTCAGGAGTCAGGAGCCAGGAGCCAGAAGTCAGGAGAAACGGCGGTCGGCTGCATTCTCGCCTTCTGCCTTCTGACTTCTGACTTCTGACTTCTCTATTCATCTGTGTCCCATTTTCTCCCAAAGCCGTTTCGCCTGCCGGCGGGCGCGCTCGGCGATGGCCGCCTCATCGACGTTCACGCATCGCCCGTCCACCACCACCCACCGGCCGTGCACCGCCAGCCGGTTCACTGGCGCGTCGGCGATGCCGAACAGCAGGTGGCCGAACAGGTTGCCGGAATCGAGCGGCGTGGGCGGATGGTAATCCACCAGGATGAAATCGGCGAGCGAACCCGATTGGATGCGGCCCAGCTCCAGGCCCCATATCTTGCGCAGAACCTCGCGGTTGTTGAGGAGCGCGATGGCGTAGGCTTCCGTATAAGCGACGCGCGGATCCGCTGTTCGCAGCTTCTGCAGGTGAAACGCCGTCTTGAACTCTTCCCAGAGGTTGGCAGTGTAACCATCCGAGCCCAGCCCAACCAGGACGCCGGCTTTTGTCATTTTGAGCAGCGGCGCCGTGCCGACGGCGTTATTGCAGTTCGATTGCGGGTTGTGGATCACGTTGACGCCGTTGTGCGCCAGGGCGCGAATGTCGGCCGCGGTCACGTGGACGCAGTGGGCGGCCAGCGAGCGCGGGCCGAGCACGCCCGCCGCAACCAGCCGCGCCACCGGGCTGCGCCGGAAACGCCTGCGCGCATCGTCCACGTCGCAGCGGTCTTCCGCGACGTGGATGTGAAAGCCGCAATCGAGCGCCCGCGCCGCCTCCACCGCGCGGCACACGGTCCGCTCCCCGAGCGTGAACGAGGCGTGGAGGCCGAAGCTGGCGCGCAGCAGGGGACGCGGCCGGGCACGCAATTCTTCGAGGAAGCGGGCATTCTCCGCCAAAGCTTCGTTTGTCTTCGCCGCCCCATTCCTGTCGCTGGTCTCGTAGCACAGGCAGCCGCGCAGCCCCACTTCCTCGCAGGCGCGGGCAATGATGTCCAGGCTGCCCGGGCAGGCATGGGGCGAAGAATGGTGATCGACTACGGTTCCCACGCCGCAGCGCGCCGAATCCAGCAGGCCGACCAGGGCGCTGGAGTAAACGTCGTCAGGGCCGAGCGCCCGGTCCAGCCGCCACCACAGCTTCTTCAGAATGTCGAGGAAACTCGCGGGCGGTTTGCCGGGCAGGCGAAGGCCGCGGGCCAGTGTGCTGTACAGGTGGGTGTGGCAGTTGATGAGGGCGGGCATCATCAGCCGCCCGCTGGCGTCGAACACCTTCTCACCCGCGGCGATGCGGGCCTTGCTGGCCAGCCCCACCCAATCGAAGGCCCCGTCCACAAGGCGCACTGCGCCGTCGTCGATCACACGGTTTGCTTTGTCGAAGGTCAGGACGCGGGTGTTCCTGATCCAGAGTGCGGGTTGCGGATTGAAGCTTGCCGGCATAGTCGCCCCGCCTCAGACATTGTACCTGCGAAACAGAGCCGCGACCGTAAGGGAGCGTTGTCCCTGCTGCTTGGGTTACGCTTACGCTCGCGGCTCTGTTGCGGCTAACCCGGAACGTTCGTGAAACCGCAGCCTGCTGGCGGCTCTGCCGCTCTGCTGTGCGGAAGGGCTTTGAAGCTGCGAAAAATTCAAAAAAAGACTTGACTAGCGATATAACTAGTTGATACAATGCTGCCCGTTGGAGGGTCAGCAGATGGGTTATCTCTCCCGAGTGCAGGTGATCCAGCGAGGAAGCGGCAACCGGCAGTTCTACCTGATCTGCCCGGCGCCGCTGGCCGAGGCGCTGGAATTGG
>Ga0315280_10004349_pt1 | contig 21015 bp, 13 predicted proteins | sample YL17G06_40_MG_FD_203697 | JGI IMG/M metagenome (GOLD analysis project Ga0315280, IMG submission 203697) | Sediment microbial communities from Yellowstone Lake, YNP, Wyoming, USA - YL17G06_40 | ecosystem: Environmental > Aquatic > Freshwater > Lake > Sediment | place: USA: Wyoming | collected...
ACGTGGATCGCGGCCAGCCTGCTGAAGAAGCCCACCGCTCCGCCCTGCGCGAATTCGGCAATGTTGCCCTGGTCAAGGAAGTGACGCGCGACATGTGGGGCTGGACCTGGCTCGAGCGCTTATGCAAGGACCTGCGTTATGGCTGGCGCATGCTGCGCCGCAGTCCGGGCTTTACGGCCTTGGCCGTGATCATGCTGGGTGTGGCACTGGGCGCAAGCTCGATTATGTTCAGCGTCATTCATGGAGTTTTGCTGCTTCCTCTTCCTTATAAAGAGCCTGACCGCCTGGTCCGGGTCTATTCGACGGATGCGAGCGGCAAAAACGAGAGCGTCACTCAGAAGGATTTTGTGAAATGGCTGCGCCAGAACCACTCGTTCGAATCCCTGGCCGCGGCTCAACCAAGCACATCGGACACACTCACCGACAGGGATTTTCCTGAACAGATCGCTGTCATGGAAGTCACCCCCGATTTCTTCAGCCTGCTCGGGGTTCATCCTCAATTCGGCAGGGTATTTCAGCCTTATGATTTCAAAGTCGCCGAGAAGCCCGATTTTCAGAACCGATATGATGGCGCCGTGGTCGTGCTGAGCCACGACCTATGGCAGCGCCGATACGGCGCCGATGCCGGCTTGATCGGAAAACCGGTGATGATCAACGGGAAACCTTTCACGGTTATCGGGATCATGCCTCCGGATTTCCACTTTGCGGAAGATGCGGGTGAACTGCCGACAGATTGTTGGGCTCCCCGCGTCTATGGGGATAATGCGCAACCTTGGGGTTTTCTAACAGTGATCGGCCGCCTGCGAAAGGGCATATCGCTTGGCCAGGCCCGGGCCGAGATGGATGTCGTGGCGCAGAGCGCCGACAAAACCCCGGCCCGAAAAGCAAGCCGGGGAGGCATCCGGCCGATGACCCTTCATGAATCGATCGTCGGGAAAGTCCGCCCGCAGCTGCTTGTACTCTTTGGCGCTGTTATATTCGTTCTTATCACGGCGTGCGCCAATGTTGCCAATCTGCTGCTTGCGCGCGCAGTGCGGCGGCAACGGGAGATGGCCGTGCGCGCGGCCATCGGGGCCTCCCGAATGCGCCTGTTTCGCCAACTCCTCACGGAAAGCGTGCTGCTCTGCCTGTTGAGCGGGATTGCCGGCCTGGTTTTTGCGGTTGCGGCCAGGAACGCGATCATAGCTCTGGCCCCTCCGGATCTGCCGAGGATCGCCGAGATCTCGTTCAATACAACGGCTTTTGGTTTCGCCTTCCTGATCGCAGTGCTCACGGGAGTCCTGTGTGGATTCATCCCGGCGCTACGAGCGTCCAAATCCGATTTAACGGAAGCGTTGAAAGAAGGGGCGCCGGCCACTCTGGTTCAAAGCCGGGGTTGGTTCGGCAACGGCCTCGTAACTCTGCAGATTGCCCTGGCGCTCATGCTGCTCATCGCTTCGGGGCTGATGATACGTACCTATGCGCAATTGCATGCGGTCCCGCTTGGATTCGATGCAGCCAATGTCATGGTGTTGAATGCCACGCCGCCAATTTTCAAATTATCCGATTATCGCGGTCAGGCTCCGTGGATCCGGTACAGCGAGGCTCTTGTAGAAAAGGTTCAAAATGTTCCGGGCGTGGAGTGTGCGGCTGTCGGGGTTGTGCCGATTCGTGGCGCTGGCGGGGGGATTGGTGTTTATGTTGACGGTGAGAGGCAGTTTGCTGACTCGGTTTCTACCACGCCCGATTATTTTCGTGTGATCGGTTGTCGGCTTCTGGCCGGCCGCCTTTTCGACAAGTCAGATCAAGCTGATACGCCGCTCGTCGCCGTGGTGAATCAATCCGCAGCCCGGAAGCTATGGCCGGGATCCAATCCGATTGGAAAGAGAATTGAGCTCCGGGGCGGTCGCGACAAATCGGAGTGGATGCAGGTTATAGGTCTGGTTAACGATGTCAGGCTGTCGGGCCTGGAGCGTCCTTCCGTACCTTTCCTTTATACGCCTATGTCTCAGAGCCATGGCGTCTATTCAGGGCAAATGCTCGTCCGGACCGCGGCAAATCCAGCGAATCTTGTGCCGCTGCTCAGGAATGCCCTGCAATCGGTGGACCGGGATGCGGCTCTCGGAAAGATCGAGACACTGGAGCAGATTCTGGATAGCCAATACGCCGGACGCCGATTCAATCTGCTGTTGATCTCCATCTTTGGCGCTCTTGCGTTCGCCCTGGCCACAATCGGAATATATGGGACGATTGCTCACGCCGTGTCCCGGCGCACTCATGAAATCGGCATTCGCATGGCGCTTGGGGCGCAAAAAGGGGATGTGCTCCGGCTTGTCATCCGGCAAGGTTTATGGATGTTGATGATCGGAGAGGCTGCAGGGATTGCCGGCGCGTTGGCCCTTAACAAGCTCATGTCGTCGATGGTGTTTGAAGTTTCCACGACGGACCGGGCGACTTACGTCGGGATCTCGCTGACGTGGGCCGCAGTCGCGATCCTGGCCAGCTTCCTTCCGGCGAGGAGGGCAACACGGATCGATCCGATGTTAGCGCTGCGCTGCGAGTAAGTAAGTGTGAATTTCGGGGACAGGCGCCATAACCTCGAAATTCCACAGCACACAAGCCCGATTTGAGCGTGATGATTTCGAGGTTATGGCGCCTGTCCCCGAAATTTCCGGTGTGTCGTCCGGCTGTCGATGACCATGGACAACATCGCCCGGCGAATGGAAAGAGTTATAGACTTCTCAACAGAAACGCAACATAAATGAACGTGCATATTTCCTACGTTGACCCGTGGTATGCTGCCATCCGCGGCCAGAGGCGGATTATTAATCGAATATGAGTGACGGCGGCGGAGGCCGAGCTCTCGACCCAGCTTAACAAGGTGCCGACATCGTCGCAGAGAAGCCGGTTTTTGCCGAGGTTCTAAGAAAGGAGTACGTTGCCATGGAGAAGAGAACTCGATTTTCCCATCGCGTTCCCCTGATCATTTTGACGCTCGTGGGGCTCGTCAGCTTGCTGGCATTATCCTTGAGCGCACAGCAGAGCTCAATGAAGAAGGCGCCGCCGAACCCCAAGGTGACCACGCCGAAGGCCTTCTTCGGTTACAGCCTTGGCGACGATTACAAGCTCACGCCCTGGATGTCCCGCGTGTTGCCCGGGGAAGGGCCGTGCAAGGGCATCGTGGACTACGACAAAGAGCTGCAGCGCACCTCGAACCGAGTGCGGGTCTTCCCAGACGGAACGAGCGAGATGGGGCGGCCCCTGGTGCTGACGGTGATTACGTCGCCTGAGAACTGGGCCAAGATTGACAAGTACAAGGCCATCAACAAAAAACTCGCCGACCCACGCCAGGTGGCCTCCGATGATGAGGCGAGGCCCTTGGCAGAGCAGGGCAAGGCCGTCTATTGGCTGGACTCCGGCATCCACGCCACGGAGCGCACCGGCGCCGAGACGCTGACGCAGTTGAGCTACGAGCTGGCCTCCGGCCGGGACGAGTGGACGATCAATCTCCTCAAAGACGTCATCGTTGTGATAGAGGGCACGATTAATCCTGACGGACTCGAGATCGTCACTGACTGGTACTACACTTACAAAGACACGCCGTACGCCGGCTCTTCGCCGCCCTACTACAACAAGTACAACAGCCACGACGACAACCGTGACTTTATCCGCCTGTCGCTGAAGGAAACCCAGTGCAGCACGCAGGCCCGTTTCGAGTGGAATCCAATCATGTACACCGACCTGCACCAGGCCCAGGACCTGCTGTATCTGGGCATGTCGCCGGATCCCTCCAACTTCGCGGAAAATCCAATCTCCAACGCCGAGTTGGGGAGCATGTCTTTCTACGTCATCAGCCAGATGATTGCGGCCGGCTATAAGGGCGTGTTTACTTACGACTACGCAGACATGTGGGACCCCAGCTACAACCATATGTACACCATGATGCACAACGCCAACGGCTCATGGTGGGAGTTGACGGGTGCGAACTATGCCACACCGCGTACGATCACGGGCGGTGCTCACGCGGGCAGGCGCACGTGGTTCAATCCGCAGCCTTATGCGGTGCCACTCCCGTGGCGCCTGATCGATGCCATGAATTTGCAAAAAGACGCGATCAAGAACAGCCTGACCTGGACTCTGCGCAACAAGCATGACCTGCTGTACAACTTCTACCTCAAGGGCAAGACCAACATGGCGAAAGCGAGCACCGAGCCTCCCGTCGCCTTCGTAATTCCGGCCAACGGGGGCGACAACGTCGACGTGACCGACCTGATCAACACGTTGTATGTAGGGCAGCACATCGAGGTTGACCGGGCGGCAGCCCCCTTCAGCGCCGACGGGCAGCAGTTCGCTGCCGGCGATTACGTGATCCGCATGAACCAGCCGTACGGGCTGTATGCCAAACTGTTGCTGACCCGGCAGGATTTCCCGATCAGCGCCCTGGATCCCCGGAATCGGATCGCAACCTACGACATGCAGGCCTGGACCTTGGGCCTGATGTCCGATGTGAAAGTAGTGGGCCTGAACTCACCACTGCCTGCGGGCCTGAAACTGACTCCGCTCGCCGGCAAGGTGCCTTACGCAGGCACCCTGACCGGCGACGTGTCGGTATACTATGCCGCCGAGAATCACGCTAACAATGGCTGGGCTGTGGCCCTGCCCCGGCTGTGGCAGGATCCGAACCTGAGCGTGTCGCAGGCGGATGCGCCCTTCACTGGCGCCGGGAGCAGCTTCCGGTCCGGCGACTTCGTGGTGCACACAAGCGGGAGCCAAGCGGACCATGACAAGCTGAAGGCTTTGGCGCAGGAGACGGGCCTGACCGCCTACTCGATCAGCGGGCCAGTGCCTTCGGTCCCGCTGCACGGCATCAAGGTCGGGCTCCTCAAGCCCAATAATTCTACGATGCCGGAAGGCTGGACCCGCCTGCGACTGGACCGCGCCGGCTTTCCTTACACTTCGTTGTCCCCCGCCGATATTTCGAACGGCAGCCTGGCCGGCTACAACGTGATCATCATTCCATCCGTGCCCGTGAACGGTCTGATCAACGGCTCGACCGGCGCGAACACTCCCCCGGAGTACCGGGCGGGCATTGGCGCCACGGGCGTGGCCAATCTGAAGAGTTTCGCGGAAAAGGGTGGCACCCTGGTCTTGATGGGCCAAGCAGCGACGCTGCCTATCGCGCAGAACTGGGACATCGGCGTCAGCCAACCTGCGGTCCCGCGGCCCGTGTGCAAGGGCTCGATCCTGCGCATCCAGGTAGATCCCACGGCGAAAGTCGGCTATGGTTATGACACTGAGGAAGCATCCTGGTTCCTGGATAGCAGCACGCCGTTCTTCGAGAAAACGCCCGGCAGCAAAGCCCAGGTGGTAGCCACCTATCCCGCACAGGGCGACCTGCTGCTGAGCGGTTACATCAGCGGTGGTGACGTGCTGCGGGGCAAGGCGGCCATCGTCGAGGTCTCGATGGGCGCAGGCCGCGTGATCCTGCTGGCCCCCGATGTGCTGTACCGCTCCGAGTCCACCGGCGATTTCATGTTCTTCTGGAATTCGCTGATCGAGGGCGCCAGATAGGAATACGGATCGGACCTGTGCCGTTGACTTAAGAGGTTCTTATTTCTCGATGCCCGGGTGGCCGACCGGCATGATATCGGAAAGCGCCGATGCCAGCCCGATGGCGCGTCCGCTCCAGTAGCTGAATTCAACGATACCTGCTTCGGCTGGTGGCATCGACTCCGATGTCGATTCCTTTTGCCTTAGCGCACCTGACGCATGATAATTTCGTGTTGTTCCTGTTGATGCGGGGTGAACGCGCCCGTGCATCGCGTGAGGTGTAACTTCACTCACCTAGCTGTTGCTCTCAGGCATCACGAGAGAACCGGGGTCATCGAATCGCCAAACCAAATCCTTGGGGGTAAGCCCATGACATATCGCAGAAAGTTTCTGACATGGTTTTTCTTGTCTGCCCTTGCAGCGGGATTGTGCGTGGCCGCCGGCCAGGAGAAAGCCGCACAGCATCCGGCTCAAGTCGCACCGCTCGACCAGCTTATTCCCGTCGATCCTCAAATCACTACCGGTAAGTTCGACAACGGGCTCCGATATTACATCCGTGTGAACAAGCAACCCCTAAACCGCGCCGAGCTCCGACTCGTGATCAATGCCGGATCAATACTGGAGGATGAGGATCAGCGCGGCCTGGCCCATATGGTCGAGCATATGGCTTTCAACGGCACGAAACACTTTCCCAAGGATCAGATCCCGAAGTTTATGGAGTCCATTGGCATGCGCTTCGGCCCCAGCCTGAACGCGTACACGAGCTTCGACGAGACAGTCTATATGCTCCAGATTCCTACAGACAAACCGGACCTGATGAAAAACGCTTTCCTGATCCTGGAAGACTGGGCACATAACCTCAACTTCGACCCCGTGGAAATCGACAAGGAACGCGGGGTCATCGTTGAAGAGTGGCGGCTGGGGCGAGGCGCAAGTGCCAGGTTGCAGGACCAGCAGTTCCCGATCTTACTCAAAGGTTCACGCTACGCCGAACGCCTTCCTATCGGGCAGAAGGAGATCATTGAGAACTTCAAGTACGACACGCTGAAGAAGCTTTACGCTGATTGGTACCGGCCTGACCTTATGGGTGTCATCGCGGTGGGCGATTTCGACAAGTCCGTTGTGGAGAGCCTCATCAAGGAGCATTTTGCCTCACTGCCCGCTGTCCCGAGCCCCAGGCCGCGCCAGATCTATGAGGTTCCCGACCATCCGGAGACTTTGTATGCCATTGCCACAGACAAAGAAATGACGATGACCAGCGTTTCGGTCTATAACATGCTTCCGCTCCGCGATCGATCCACGGTTGGCGCCTATCGTCGAAAAATCCTCGAGCGGCTCTACACCGGCATGCTCAATCGCCGATTTTCCGAGCTTGCCCAACAGCCCGATCCGCCGTTTTTGGGTGCCGGTTCCGGACGCGGACTTTTCGTCCGCTCCAAGGAAGCGTTTTTCCTCAGTGCGATGGTCAAGGAGGGAGGAATCGAGCGCGGGTTGGATGCCCTCTTCACGGAAGCCGAAAGGGTTCTGCGCTTCGGCTTCACACCGACCGAGCTGGAAAGGCAGAAACGCGTGGACTTGCGCAACGCTGAGAACCTTTTGGCGGAAAAAGATAAACACGAATCGAGCACATTGGCAGCGGAGTACATCCGGAATTTCACCCAGGGAGAAACCCTTCCGGGCATCGAATATGAATATGAGCTCTGCAAGCGTTTCACGCCTGAGATCACCCTGGATGAAGTCAACAGCCTCGCAAAAGAGTGGACGGGCGACCGGAACCGCGTCGTCGTGGTCAGCGCTCCCCAAAAAGAAGGAGTTGCTGTGCCGGACGAGGTGAAGCTTGCGGCGGTGATCAAGTCAGCCGCTACGAAAGAGATCAGGCCCTATGTCGACACTGCCGGCGACCTGCCGCTGTTGGGTAAGATCCCCGAGCCCGGAAAAATCATCAAGACCGGCGCAAGGGAAACGATCGGGATCACGGAGTGGCAGCTCGCCAACGGCGTGAAAGTTGTCCTCAAGCCGACCAACTACAAACAGGACGAAATCGTCTTCCGGGCCATGAGTCCCGGAGGAACATCGCTCGCGAGCGATAAAGACTATATGGCGGCCTACACCGCCGACGAAGTGATTTCCGCCGGAGGTCTGGGCAAGTTCAGCGCCGTGGAACTCAGAAAAGTCCTGGCCGGGAAAATGGCTTCTGCGAGGCCGTATATTGACGAGACCGAGGAAGGGATATCCGGAAGCGCCTCGCCCAAGGATCTGGAAACGATGTTCCAGTTCATTTATCTTACCTTCACGCAGCCGCGGGCCGACCCCACCATTTTCGGAGTTCTCACGGCCCAGATGAAGGCCGTGCTGGCCAACCAGAAAGCGAGCCCCGAGTACGCGTTCGGCGAGACTCTCCAGACGACCCTGTCTCAGAATCATTTCCGAGCGCGGCCGATGACGCCCGAGCTTGTTGATGAGATGAACCTCGACAAATCTCTCGCTTTTTACAAAGACCGTTTCGCCGATGCCAGCGACTTCACGTTCGTTTTTGTTGGAAACATTGATCTGCAGGCCATGAAGCCGCTCGTCGAACGCTATCTAGGAGCGCTGCCTTCCATCCATCGGAAGGAATCGTGGAAGGACGTGGGAATCAAGCCGCCCAAGGGCGTCGTTCAAAAGAGCGTCAAGAAAGGAATCGAGCCTAAGAGCCAGGCCGCTATCGTGTTCACCGGGCCTTTCAAATATGATCAAGAGCATCGGATCGCGATCCGGGCGCTTACGCTCGTGTTGGATACCAAGCTGCGGGAAACTCTCCGCGAGGAACTCAGCGGCACGTACGGTGTCAGCGTCTCGCCCATCTACACGAAGATTCCCCGCCAGGAGTACATGTTCAGGATCAGTTTCGGCTGCAATCCGGAGCGCACGGATGAACTCATCAAAGTCATCTTCCGTGAGATTGAAAACCTCAAGGCGAATGGTCCAAGCGAGAAACAGGTCAACGACACCAGGCAGGCGCTCCTGCGAGACAATGAGACGAGCATGAAACAGAACAGCTACCTCTTGTCCCAGATCGCCTACAGGTACCAGCTCCACGAGGACCCCAACCGTCTGGTTGAAATCCCGAAGTATTACCAGGCCTTAAGCGCGAAAACGATCTGGGATGCGGCGCGCACTTATCTCAGCGCCAAGAACTATGTGCAGGTCACCCTGTTTCCAGAAAAGGCGAAGGAGAATAAGATCCTCGAAGAGATCTTGATGCTGTTGTGGCCGCCGTCTCTGTTGCGGCAGCCGTCTTGACGGAACTTCAGAAAACCACGAAATACCAAGTCACGATCGCCGGAGGGTTCTGTGCTTCCAGAAAACACGGGGCCCTCCGGTTCCTATGTTTGCCGGTTCAAAGCTACAGCAAGTGCTCCCGCGTTCGATGCGCCTGCCGTCCGCAATGCCGAACTCCACCCCGGCGGCACGGCGTCAAGCGCGAAGCACAGGACGGCGCGGCAATAACAGGACTAAATGAAATTTGACAATTTTATAGTGATGGTTTAAATATGTCATATGCGCTATATCCCGCGTTCCCTGGCCGGTCGGCTGAAAGATGCAGCAGCCCATTTCCCTGTCATCATCCTGACCGGTCCGCGGCGATCGGGTAAGACCACCCTTCTTCAGCGGTGCTTTCCCAAGGCTTCGTATCACTTGCTTGAGGACCCGGATACGATCGGCCGGGTCCGGAACGATCCCCGCTCTTTCATCGAATCCATCCGTCTCCCGGCCGTTCTTGACGAGATCCAGAATGTTCCTGAACTGCTCAACTACATTCGAGCACAGGTCGACCGATCGGGGAAAAGGTCACAGGGCTGGTATCTGACAGGCTCCCAGGAACCAGCTCTCATGAAGGGCGTGACGGAATCCATGGCTGGACGGGCCGCCGTCTTTCACCTGCTTCCGCTCTCCCTGGCGGAATCCTCCCGGGTATCCCTCCTGAAAGGTGGATTTCCTGAAGTCGTCGGCCATCCTTCGGTCGCAGACGTCTGGTTCCGTTCTTATATTCAGACTTATCTCGAGCGCGATGTCCGGGCCATCAGTTCCATCAGAGACCTGGCGACCTTTCGGAGGTTTCTTTCCCTGGTCGTGAGCCGGATCGGAACGGTTCTGAACCGGAGCGATATCGCGACGCCGATGGGGGTTTCCGTCCCGACGATTTCCGAATGGCTAAACATTCTGGAAGCCACGCACCTGATCCTTCTTGTTCCACCCTATTACGAGAATTTCGGAAAGCGGCTCATAAAATCGCCTAAACTGTATTTTGCGGATACCGGTCTGGCTGCCTATCTTCTCGGTATGGAGAACGAGAGGATGCTGGCCAGGTCGACCTTTTACGGTCCCTTATTTGAGAGTTTCGTCGCTTCTGAAATCGTCAAGGCACAGATCAACGCGGGAAGAAAGAAAGAGCTTTACTTCTTCCGAGACCGTCAGGGGCTTGAAGTCGATTTCCTCGTTCCCAAGAGCGGGCGTCGGTTGGCGCTCGTTGAGGCGAAGGCCACCAGGACGATCCGTCCCGAAGCAGCCGAAGCTATGGCCAGGTTGAAGAAAGCGGTTTCCGGATATTTGGTCGAGGCGTATCTCGTCCATCTTCCGGCCTCAACAGGTCCGTCTTTCTCAGCCATTCACCCCGGGATCCGAACGCTGACCAGTCACGGTATCTCCGATCTGGTCCTGAAATAAAGCGACACAAACAAAGCGAGCAGTTGCCAACATCTACGGCGGCAACGCGAATCTGCGAAACACTCCCCGGAGAAGCCGTGGGTTTAAGCAAGAGGCGATCACCGAGGCTTGGCGAGCAGGCGTTGGAGTATCGCGCGCAGCTCTTGCGTCATAGTGGTGTTGCTGCCGCAACTCAGCACCGTGGCGCCAAGACTATGGTTTTGGCTGGCAGGAGCGGAGCTTGTCTTGCCAGTCCGAACCGGAAAGAAAACGCGTCATGCTTTCGAGTTCGGCCTCGAGCCTCGCGAGAAGCTCGCGCGATCCTTCGACTTTGCCTGCCTTGCCCTGGATCTCAAGGAGCTGTGCCAGATCACAGGCCGCGTTAGAACCGAAGCTGGCTATGCTTCCTTTTAGCCGATGGGCAGTTCTTTCCACAGATTCGGCGTTGCCGGATTCGACGGCATGACGCAGTGCGGCGAGCTGTCCCGGCAGCTCCCGCAGGAAACAGGTCACCAATTCCCTGAACAGCTCTTCATCGCCTTCGAGGATTGCCAACGTCTTGGAGATATCGAACGGCGCGGCATCGGCTGTCCCAACATCGAGTTTCAGCACTCGTTCTGCGGCAGCATACAGTTCTCCGGCAACGACGGGCTTGGACACATAATCGTCCATCCCGGCGTCCAGGCATCGTTCCCTGTCCCCTTTCATGGCGTGCGCCGTCATTGCGACGATCGGCATGCGGCCGCCCGTGGACCTTTCCATTTCCCGGATGGCCATAGTAGTTTCAAACCCATCCATCTCGGGCATCTGCACATCCATCAGGATGAGGTCAAATGTGTGGGACTCGAGCGCCTTCAGCACTCCCTTGCCATTGGACACGGTGAAGACATCCCAGCCCATCTTGCGCAGGAGCGCTTCCGCCAACCTGCTGTTGATCGGGTTGTCTTCAGCCAGAAGGACCCTGAGCGGGATCGCTCCGGCAGTCGCCGCACGCACAGGACTTGCCGCCTTCGAGAAAGAAGCTTGGATGGACGACGCCAGGGGCGCGGCCTGTCCATTGCGTTTTTGGGCGAGAGTCTCGACGATCAAGTCGTAAAGCTCCGATTGCTTGACAGGTTTGGGTAGCCGAGCCGAAATTCCCGACTCGCGGCTCCGGGCAGCGTCACCCACGCGCGGCGAGGATGTGAGCATAATCATCCTGGGATCGCCAAACCGAATATCCTGTTTGATCTTTCCGGCCAGCTCGAATCCGTCCATCTCGGGCATGTTGGCATCCAGAATCACCAGAGGGAACGTAACAGCTTGGTTCGCAGCCTCCGTCAGCGACACGAGCGCAGACCGCGCGCCATCGGCGAGCACCGGCGCCATGTGCCATCTCTTGAGCATTTCTTCCAGGATGCGTCTGTTGGTGGCATTGTCGTCCACCACGAGAACCCGCAGTCCCTGCAGGTCGACGGCCACAGGTGGGCGTGGGCTTGGCGCCGGACAGGCCTTAGCTTCGAAGCAGGCCGTGAAATGGAATATGCTGCCGGGTCCGCCTTTGTCGATAAGCCGGAAGCGCACGGGACTCTCTACCCAGGTCCGTCCGCCCATCATCTCGACGAGCTTAGAAGAGATTGCAAGGCCCAGACCCGTGCCGCCGTATTTCCGCGTCGTCGAGCCGTCTGCTTGAAGGAAAGCCTCGAATATCAGCTCGTGTTTATCGGGCGGAATTCCGATGCCCGTATCAGCGACGGTGAAATGAAGCCAGACTGAACCCGGTTCTTCCAGTTCTTTCTCCACTCGAAGCACCACTTCGCCCTCATCGGTGAACTTGATGGCGTTGCCGACCAGGTTGACAATGACCTGTCGCAGCCGGCTCGGGTCTCCCCCAAGAATCTCGGGCACCTCCGGCGAGACGTTGTAGGCAAGCTCGAGGCTTTTTTCGTGCGCACGCAAAGCAAGCGCTCTTAAGCCGTCGCCCAGACAATCCCTTAGATTGAAGTCAGTGGATTCAAGGTCCAGCTTGCCGGCTTCGATCTTCGAGAAGTCCAGAATGTCGTTGATGATGGTCATCAGCGACTCTGCCGAAGTCTTCACGGCGGTGAGATACTCTAGCTGATCGGGTGTGAGCTGCGTATCCAGTGCCAGCTCAGTCATGCCGATGATTCCGTTCATCGGAGTGCGGATTTCATGGCTCATATTGGCCAGAAATTCGCTCTTTGCCCGCGTAGCCTCTTCCGCGCGGCGTTTGGCGACTTCCAGGTCCTTCACCAGCCGGACGAGGTTGGCGGCGTCCTCCTCTTGAGCGGCCTTGGCCGCTTCCAGCTCCTTGGCGTAGCGCTTCAGTTCCTCCTCCACCCGTTTGCGCTCGGCGATCTCCTTTTGCGCTGCTTCGTACAAACGGGCGTTCTCGATGGCAGAGGCGGTCTGCATGCAGACCATTTCCATGGAGATTACGTCGAGTTCGTCAAAGGCCTGGTATTCCTCGCTCTGGAGATCCAGCACGCCGATGATTTTGTCACGGCTCGCAATCGGGACCGCCAGCTCGGACTTCGTTTTCACATCCAGGCCGTGATAGTAGTGCGAATCCCGACTTACGTCCCCGCTCACCTGCGACTTACCGGCGGTTGCGGCAAGCCCGATCATCCCCTGGCCGATGGGAACATGAAACCCCTGGAAGATGTCGCAGTAGCCGCCGGCGATTGCCCGCATGGCCAGCGACTGGCTGTCCTCCTCTACAAGGAGCAGCATGACAGAGTAGTAATGAAAGCATTCGTAGACGGCGTTCACAATGTCGGAAAGTAGGACGTCGAGGTTCAGCTCGCTTCCGAGGCGTCGGCCGAGTTTGTAAATCAGCGCCGCCTGAACCGCTCTCCGGTGCACCTCGTTCTCGACGCTCATCCGATCAGCCCGAACTGACTCAGGTGGGGCGGAACCGCATCCCTGCTTATCCTGCGTGGAAAGCGGCGTTCGATCCTGAACCTGCGCCATACGTAAGTCCCTTTCCACTGCTGTGTCGCTATCAAGCATGGCTTTTTCTAAACCCGCCGGACTGTTGCTGCCCCGACTGAGAACGAAAGGAAAGCTCGCGGTATTTGTTCTCACGGGCGACATCTGTGAATCGACTTAATATTTTTCGGCTGAATCGGTGTTTTTCATGAACTTATATCAATTGATCCAAGACCGGTAGTCGGGCGTCAGGTAGGCTGTGGGGCCGAGACAGTTACTGAAGAATTTGCGGGGGCACGGCGGAAAGCCCGTTCCGGCTTCCGTAAACGGCGTAGCTCGCGATCGGCCTGTCTGCTGTAAGCTTGACATAGCCGGAGCCCAGCTGCGAGGTTGCCAGGGCGGGAATGTACTGCGTCAGAAGCTGCGACTTCGACTGTCTTGCCTCGAGAACAAGGTCCTGGTGCCCTATGAGCATGCCGCCGGCATCGAAAACCTCGATCGTGCTCTGCACCTGCCCGGCGTTCGGGTTGACCATTGCGATCCCGGTGTACCAGGTCGAGTCGGAAGCCACGTGGCTGAGAATCACCTGCTGCTGGAGATCGGCAACGAGAGGCAGAGCCGAAGCAAAGCTGTTGCCACCGGCATCGCCGAAGGACACGCTTCCAGCGAGTTTGACCCCGTTGCTCGTGATCACGACGTACCCTTCCTTCAGGCCCGCGTCGGGTGTAATGAAAAAATCCTGGGCGTCGATCTGGATCTTGCCCTGTCCCTCGATGTCTAGAGTTTGGGTGCCGCCGATCGGCTGTCCGGCTCTGTCGAAAAGCGCAAGCGTCACGTTGCCGGGCTCACTGTCGAGGTTGACGATCGAAAGCGCAGATCGCCAGCCGCCGCCGACAGCGTACTGGGGGGAGTAGAGCGTAGTCGCACCTGCAGTCATGTCCTGCCCGTTGAGCGCCTTGAGGTACACACCAGGTTTTCCGAAGAGTGCGAACGGAATGACCCCCTGGCTGGCGGTGACGCAGAGGTAGTCGGAGCTTTCGGCCTGAGCCGATGGGAAAAGGTCGGAGAACTGCTCAATCAGGGCGCCGTAAGGATCGAGGGTCCGGCTCGCTGCCGGGGCTCGCGTCGTCCCATTGGATTGCAGGAGTTCTATTTTGACAGCCGCCGAAACTGCGTTCGGATTGGCGACGCGGACTTCCATGAAACCGCCCACTTCAAGATCAGGCAAAACAAAAGCGCTCATGCTCCGCGCGGACGCATCGACGCCGTCGAGCATATCCAGGGATCCGTTGAATATTTCGAAGAATCCAACCAGAGCGCGAGTCGTGCTGTCTACCTTGCACCAGCCGGCGCAATCTTCTGCTCCGATCCCGCTGCCGAAGATCTCGTAATCCATCCTCGGCAGCTGGCCTCCGGGCGGGAGCGTCAGCGATCTCGGATTCGTGACATCCGGCCCGGCGATTTGATTCCCGCCCCCGTCGAACGCCGTAAAGTTTAGAGTGGCCTGGTCAGTGTCCAGATTGGCGATGGCCAACCCCGTAAATGCGCTGCCTGAGGAGTCGTAGGGATTTCCTTGTCGCGTAACCAGAGCGGGATAGAACAGCGATGTGTCGCCTGCCTTTGCCGGCCGCAGGAACCAGAGCTTCGCCGTACTGTCGGTCTTCACAAAATCGAGGAGCAGGTGTGCGACCTTCTCACGCGCTCCTCCGGGCGCGGGGTGCGTGCCATCCGATGCTTGCAGGTCAGAACAGGCATAGGTCAGACCATCGCTTCGCGGTCTGAGGCCGTCAGCCCACAGATACGGCCCCCAGGAAAGCCACGGCGCTTTGACCGCTCCCTTTTCCGGATCGAAGTTCAGGTCCGGCGAGCCGTTGATCTGGTCCTCGATCAGCCACTTGACCGCAAAACCCGTCTGGTAGGCGAAAGGTTCCGGGTTAAGCGTCGTTGAAGCATAGCCGCCGTAAATGCGGCTGGAATTGTAGACGATGCCGATGTTGGGGAAGCGGGTCTTCAGAATCCGGGCAATCGCGCCGAGCTGTCCTTTAAGCACGAGCGCATCCGTGGGAAAAAGATCTGTCGGGTTCGCATTGGCCTCCTTCAGCCAGGCGACCTGCACTTGCGCAGGTGTTACGGACGCGGCCGCCAATCGCGTATCCACGGTCTGCCAATATTGTAGTCCTTGGGAGCCGGAGAGATTGCTGATGACGCTCGCGGTCATGCCGCCAACCGCGCCGTCGACGATCACCAGCTTCGGATTCTTGTCCGGGTCTGCGTCGGCCATGGGCTTGAACGTGGAAAACTCCATGGTCGTGTTCGACATCCCGATGGATAAAAACACGATCTTGCCGGATGTGTCGTCAGGCTGCCCCTTGGAGTTGAGAGGCCTGATGGCACGAGCGATGCTGAGCCCGGCAGTTTCGTGCGCGGGCGGCCGAGTATTGCTCCCTTTCGGGTAGAGCCCGCCCTGCTTCCCTTGATAAAAGCCGGCACCCAGATCGATGAGCGGGAGGAAGCCGACTGAAGTCTTAGTACAGTCTGATGCCGGCGCTTGCAGGACAAATAGCCCGAGAGACAGAACAAGGAGCGCCGTCCCGCAGATCCCTGAGATGCTACGGTGTTTCATAATCGTCCTCATAAGTCTCTTCCACTCAGCTCATCGGCTTAAGATCGCGGAGTAAGCCTTACAAATCATTAAACACCGAAAACCAGCGAAGGTTTCACAATGAGTTGCGGTGGCTTTTCGTAGTCGTAGCAGGTCGTTGAAGAAACCACCAAGACCCCAAGACTCCAAGTTGCAGAGACTCACCTGCTAGGTGGGTATGCCCCGGCGCACGATCGCTTTTTCCGCTCGACCAATGCCCCGCAGGTGGAGTTTCGTACAAACATCTCTCCTGGTTGGGCGTGAAGTGACATGTTGCTTCCCGACGCCTAGCGGCTTGCCGCTCAGCCACGAGCGGCGCAAGGGAGCCTGGGATCCAGCAGGCCAAACCCATCGGCGCCGCTCACCAGCTGAAGTGTTAGGTGGCGCTTTGTATGGCGAGAATCTTCTTCCTGATGGCGCTCGGGAAGTCCACAAACACGAAATAGCTCTTGTCGTACAGGTAGTCCTCGCCGCTTTCGTCGACAACGCGTACGAGATCATCCTTGGCAGCTTTGGCGTCCGGCTGGAGCCGATAGACCTTGCCGAGGATGAGGGATGCCTCATAGTCGGTGTTATCAATGCATAGTGCAAACTGCTTTGTAGGCACGGTCTCCGATATCGTGCTACCGCATGGGCGCTAGGCGATAGTCTCAACTTCGGCCGGGTGTGTACTCAAATACTCACGCACCTCCAACTGCATGCGATCGATTTCGGCGAGAAAGCTAGAAGCAGCCGCATGGTTCCGCTGCATGCCGTTAGAGGGCGTTCCGTCTGTTTAGCGAAACTGCCAATAACCTGGCCGACGGCTTTGATGTGCCACCACGATTATTTCTACGACGTCTCCCGAAACACGGTAGTAAACGCTAAAAGGAAATCTGGGGAAGACAATCCGACGTGTTCGGTGGACGGACAAAGGCCATCGTTCTGGAGCTTCAAGTATTCGCTCGACAACGAGATCAAGTTCCAGCAAAAAGGCCTGTCCCGCTACAGGGCTACGCTCGGCATACCACGCCGCCGACCTGAGAACTTCCTTCTCAGCTTCAGGATGGAACCTGAGTTCAACATTCATCTAGGAGACGAAGGACTTTAGCTCGAACCTGCTCCCAGGGAGCGGTTTTCACTGCGCCCGAGTCCAGTTGCTGTAAACGCCGCTCGATCTCAGTAAGCCATGCAGATTCAACGTCCCTTTCGCGTTCGCTCTCAAGGCTTTCGATCAATAGGCCTGCCAAGGTGGCTCGATCGCTATCAGGCAAGTCTGAAGCGCGTTTAAACAGTTCGACCACTTCGTTGGTCATGCGCAAATTCTAGCATACTGCCGCAAAAACGCGGAAGCTTGATTGCTATGGGTCACCCTTCCTTCTGTGAGCCAGCCTTCTAAAGCCCGGCCTCAGCCGCGGCGCGCTCTTTGCGCCGACGGCTGGATGCCGGTGTTAGGCCCGGCGACCTCCATCGGGCCGTAGTCCCTCCCACGGCTTGATCTTCGCCAGCGACTTGGCGAGGGCTTCCTCTGCCACCTCGGTGTCATAAGCCGCCTGCGCCCGCAGCCAATAGCCGTTGGAAAGGCCAAAGAAGCGGCAGAGGCGCAGGTCTGTGTCGGCCGTGATGGCTCGCTTGCCCGCAACGATCTCACCGATCCGCTGGGCGGGCACGCCGATCTCCTTGGCAAGGCGATACTGGGTGAGGCCCATTGGCACGAGGAATTCCTCGCGTAGCAAATCGCCAGGCGTCACAGGCTTGAGCTTCAGCATAATATGTTTCCCCAGTCAAGGCCCAAAGCTGGCTAACGCTCGGCATCAGCGGCGGCGCGCAGCGCCGTCCGCTGCATGCCGTTGTTAAGCGCCTCCCGTACGAACTGCCGTGCAAATTATCGGCTTAACAGTAAGACTCATCGATCTGGACTTGTGAGTCGATGCCACGGGAGATTCACACTTTCCGTTGGCCGAACTGCTGTGGTCAGGGAATTGAGCCAAACCATGCTCGGCGCGCCGAACCGGGCGAAGACGATCTCCGGGAAGCCGTCACCAGTCAAATCCCCAACGGCGAGCCCGAGAGCACGGCACTGCTTGTCGCCAGTGCGGAGACGCGTGAACGCTCGGCCCTTTCCGTGGTTCAAAAGGATTGCACATGGCATTCTCCCATTCCCTAGCACCACGTCAGCCTCGCCGTCGCCGTTCAGGTCGGCGACCGCGACTGCGAATACGTCGTCGGCTTTCTCGCCGAGTGGCACACCATCCGAGAACACTCCCGCACCCCTGTTGAAAAAGGCGAGGGCTCCGCCCGCGTCGTTACCCATGATGATGTCCAGGCGGCCATCGCCATTGAGATCGCCCAGGGCAACCGCCCTTGTCGCGACCCTGGCGGGGCCAAACGGATGGTTTTGATCGAATCGGCCTTGACCGTCGTTAATGAAGGCATAGCTCTGTCCTCCATCGCCCGGGACAACGAGGTCCGGTGCGCCGTTTTCAGTGAGATCGCCGACGGCGATCTGGATGGCTGATCTCGGCCAGAGCAGGCGGCAGGACGGGAAGCGACCTCGACCGTCATTCATACATATGTAGCCACCCCCCTTTTTATTTCGCCCCCATCTGACGGGTACTACGACGTCGGGACGGCCATCGCCGTTGAGGTCCGACACATTGACGATGCGCGAATTCCAATCTGGATCACCGAGAGAGCCCACGAGCGTGAAGTGCCCCTTTCCGTCGTTGAAGTAAATGAGCTTCCTGTCCGGATCTTCATTGCCGATAACGATATCGAGATCGCCGTCGCCGTCGAGATCGCCAAGGCTCGCATTGGCGGTGGTTTCTGCACTTATCATTAGTGGGACGGTAAGCGCGGTGGCCAGCACCATGGCGGCGAAGGGAACAAGCAGGATTGCAGCTACGAGCCGGAGACCTCGATACAGCGCCCACGCCGATAATACGTTGGCAAGGATCACAGCGAGAACGGCCAGGCCAGGCGCGACCCAATACAGATAATCGAGGAGGAAGCAGGCCGGCGCGGCAACCGCCGTGCCTACGGTGACCAACCAGACCCGCCGCCGGAAAAGACCAGCCGCGAATGCAGCGACGGCAACTCCGAGAAAGATGTAGACGAAGATTGCAACGGGGTCCACGAACTCCCTCCTCCCGCTAATGCCCACCGTGAGCGAGTCTACTAACGCATATGCTTCTGCGGTGGCGCCTAACGTACAAGATTCTTTCCGGAGTCTCTCGCCGAAGAGTCGATTGGTACCATTGGACAAGAGACTCCGGAAAGAGCCTGTTGAACAAAACCGCTTGCCGATTTATGGGGATTGTATCACCGAATGGCTCGGCCTGCTGCATCCGTATGACGAGGCTGCTTGGGCATGAGGCCGAGGTAAAGCGCTTTCAGTGCCACGGAAACCGAGGATGCCCTGCCGGTGAAGTGGTAATCGGCACCTTCGGGAAGCATTGAGGACTCCAGGAGACACACCAAGGGCACACGAGGGCAAAGCGACCTCCTGGCCGAGCACCGGATGGATGCAACCGAGGCCATAGTGTTCCCTCACGAAGAATCAACAACGGGTTTGACGCGGCGACGTGTGGGCCAACGCACCGAAGCCGGGATGGTTTCGATGCAGACCATGCGTCCCACGCGGCACAGCGGGCAAGTCTCCAGCGACTCACCCGTTAGTGCCCGGTAGCGCGACTTGCAGTCGGCAGGTAGCTGGGGCTCACTATCACCGGGCTTCGTTTGCCCGATCAGTTCCCTGCATTGGGCGAGCTTTTGAGCGCGGTCGCGATTGCTCAACAGGCCGTAGTAGCGCAGGCGGACGAAGCCAGGTGGAAGGACGTGAAGGAGGAAGCGGCGAATGAACTCGTTGGCATCGAGCGTCATGAGCTGGATGCGGTTGCCCTGTCTATAGTCCTTCCAGCGGAAGGTGACCTTGGCGTCATTGAGCTCGACCAGGCGGTCGTTGGAAATCGCCACCCGGTGTGTGTAACGCCCCAGATAATCGAGTACCTGAGCGGGGCCGCCGAAGGGCGGCTTCGAGTAGGCGACCCAGTCGGTGGTGCGGGCGGTACGAAGGAAATAGGCAAATGCCTGGGGATCACGCAGTGGTGCGAGCTTTCCACGCAATCGGAGTTTGCCCTTGTCGAAGGCTTTCCGAAGTGGGTAAGGGATCACGATGCCGATGCCGACAATTGCCAACCGGAGCGGCATGGCCTTTTCATGCGCTTGGGTGCCGCGGCGCGGCATGAAGGCCTGATCCCAAAAAGGAATCTGTACTACATGCTACATTGGGTATGATATCATCGGTTTGACTTACCGGACATTGATGGTATGACGAATGGAGAAATAAGTGCAGACGACAGCGACCCGCAAGGGACAAATAGTCATTCCCGCAGAATTACGCCGCAAGTACGGCATAAAAGAGGGCACCCGAATTCGGGTGGAGGATGAGGATACCAGAATTGTTCTGACTCCGATCACTCCCGAGTACGTGCATCGGCTCCGGGGAACGCTCAAAGGGGGGCGGGGCATGAAAATCCTGGTGCAAGAGCGAACGAAAGAGAAACATCTCTGATGGCCGCCGGTGCATTCGTGTTCGACAGTTGGGCCATGATGGCCTTTTTCGAGGACGCGCCCGCCGCAGACCAGGTGGCCAAGCTCATCATCGAGGCCCACCGTCATAATCTCCCCCTGTTGATGTCTGTGGTCAATGCAGGAGAGCTCTGGTACATCGTGGCGCGCGGCTATTCCGAGGACGATGCCGATCGGATTATCGGGGAGCTGGCAAACCTTAGAGTTGAAGTTGTCATCGCGGATTGGGCCTTGACCAAGCAAGCAGCCCAATATAAGGCAAAGGGACGGATTGCCTACGCGGACTGCTTTGCCGCTGCTTTGGCAAGGCTTCGAAAAGCGGAATTGGTAACCGGTGATCGGGAATTACGGCGCCTGGAAAATGAAGTCACGATCCGCTGGGTGTGACCGCCGGGAGTGAGTTTGGTGTGCAGCCCCCATTGATCCGCCGATTCAATAGACAGGTGCGAACGCTTCTGCGCATAAGCACCATGCGATCCTCACGGTCTCTGCTGAATCGCAAGCGCTGAACCACAGAGATCGCGAAAACCTCCAGGAACCGGAATCAGCTCCTTTGCGGTCTTCGAGGTCTTTGTGGTTCATGTTGTCGCCTCTACTTACCATAGCCGGGCCCGCGCAGGACTTTACCTGGAAGCGCGTTGGTCATCTTGCCGCCATCG
>Ga0315280_10004350_pt1 | contig 21015 bp, 20 predicted proteins | sample YL17G06_40_MG_FD_203697 | JGI IMG/M metagenome (GOLD analysis project Ga0315280, IMG submission 203697) | Sediment microbial communities from Yellowstone Lake, YNP, Wyoming, USA - YL17G06_40 | ecosystem: Environmental > Aquatic > Freshwater > Lake > Sediment | place: USA: Wyoming | collected...
TTCCCCAGGGCGAAGGCATGCTCCAGGGCTGCCGTCACATACTCCTTGGCCCGCCCCACCGCCTCCTCAACGCCAACCCCCTGGGCCAGCCAGGCAGCGATGGCCGAGGCGAAGGTGCACCCCGCGCCTCGCCCGTGGCGGGTGACCAGCCGCGCCGCCGAGAAGCGGCGAAAGTCTCCGCCGTCGTACAGAAGGTCCACCGCCTCCGGACCCGAGGCGTGGCCGCCAGTGATCACCACGCTCCTCGCCCCCAGCGCCGCTATGTCCTGCGCCGCCCGCTGCAAATCCTCGTCGGTCTCCAGGCAGCGGCCCACCAGCGCCGCCGCCTCGGGGATGTTGGGTGTGACCACAGTGCACAGAGGGAGCAGATCTGCCCTGAGAACGCTCAGGGCGTCCTCTCTCAGCAGGCGGTCGCCGCTCTTGGCAGCCAGCACCGGATCGACCACCAGGTTCGGCAGGCGATGCTGCCGCACTCTCTCCGCCACGACGCGAACGATCCCTGCGTTGGCCAGCATCCCCGTCTTCACGGCATCGACGCCCATGTCCCGAACGACGGCATCGATCTGGGCAGCCACCAGCTCTGGCGGAAGCTCGTGGATAGCTTGCACCCCCGTGCTGTCCTGAGCGGTGACGGCGGTTATGGCGCAGGTGCCATAGACGCCCAAGGCGGCGAACGTCTTCAGGTCGGCTTGGATTCCAGCGCCGCCGCTGGAATCGGAGCCCGCGATTGTCATGACCGTTCTTTTCATGGCCTCTCGCCGGCAACGTAGCAGACGCTTCCATGGGCGTCAAGAAAATAACGCTAGCGCCAATCAGGGAAATTCACGCTATAATGGGGAATCGGGAAAAAGGGAAGGAGCGTCGATCGTGCTGTCGCACATAAGCGTCTTCACCAGGAGCAAGGAAGGGCTGGAGGAGATCACCCACAGGGTCAACGACCTCATCCGGCGCAGCGGCGTGGAGGAAGGCGTCTGCTACCTGTACCTGCCGCACACCACTGCCGGCATCATCATCAACGAGAACGCCGACCCCTCAGTGGCACGAGACATCCTGGATCGCCTGGAGGCCCTGGTCCCCAGCAAGGGCAACTACCACCACCTAGAGGGCAATGCCCCCGCCCACATCAAGTCGAGCCTGACGGGGCTCTCCCTGACGGTGCCCATCGAGAAGGGGCGCCTGGCCCTCGGCCGCTGGCAGGGCGTGTTCCTGTGCGAGTTCGATGGGCCGCGCGACAGGACGGTCCTGATGCAGGTGCTCCCCAGCCACGCCGCCAAGCCAGGCCAGCCCTCCGAGGGCGGAGGCAGCCAGCGCTGAGAGGCAGGAGAAAGAGATGGCCAGCGAAGAGCGACTCGAGGAGGCCATAGACGCAGCCGCCCGCCTGGTGGTGGCCTCCAAGCATGTGGTAGCCCTGGTGGGGGCCGGCCACTCGGTGGAAAGCGGCATTCCCCCCTTCCGGGGGCCGGGCGGCCTCTGGACCAAGTACGGCGAGCCGGACATGCTGGGCTACCAGAGCTTCATGCGCGACCCCAAGAAGTGGTGGGAGGAGACGCTAAGCGGCACCGGCCCCATGCGGGAGCTTCTCGACGCCCTGGCCCAGGCCCAGCCCAACCCCGGCCACTACGCCCTGGCCGAGCTAGAGCAGCTGGGCCAGCTTCAGCACATCATCACCCAGAACATCGACAACCTCCACCAGGAGGCAGGCAGCACGGCCATCACCGAGATCCACGGCAGCCGCGTGAAGCTGCGGTGCATCGCCTGCAACAGCCGCTGGCCCGTCGACGAGTTCTCCATCGAGGAGCTGCCACCCAAGTGCCCCCAGTGCGGCGGCATGGTCAAGAGCGATACCGTGATGTTCGGCGAGCCCATCCCCCGCGACGCCCTGCACGAGTGCACCCGCCAGACCCGCGTGTGCGACTGCATGCTCCTTGTGGGCACCTCGGGGGCAGTGTATCCGGCGGCCGGCTTCCCCCAGGACGTGAAAATGGCTGGCGGCAAACTGGTCGAGCTCAACCCCAACGAGACGGCCCTGACCCCCCTCTGCGATATCATCGTGCGGGCGCCAGCGGCTACCTCCCTGCCGATGCTGGTGGAGCGCGTCCGTCAGCTTGCAGCGGGGTAGGGCACAACGCCGCATGGGGCATGCCTGTTCGCCCCAGGCAAGGCTGCTAAGATGGGCGAGTCAGCCGGAGGATGAGGCTTCTCGCCAGGAAGTGCGCCGGTTCCTGGGGCAAGATTTGCTCCCGGGTTGGGACGGCAGGATCGATGAGGGGATAGAGGAGGAGAGCTAGCCCTCCTCCTGGAGGACCTTCCTTAGCTTTTGCAGCGTGCGGCAGAGGATGACCCGCACGTTGCTTTCACTCAGGTTCATTATCCCGGCGATCTGGACGTTGGTCAGCTCGGCGTCGAACTTAAGGGCAATGATGTCCTGCTCCCTCTGCGGGAAGCGACGGACAAGGCCCATGATCTTTGCTACTTCCTCGCGCTCTAGAAGATTGTCCTCAGGGGCGGCATCCGCCGGCAAGGAGTTCACCAGCTCATAGTTGACCGGGCCGCCAAAGCGGTTGCGTCTGCGACAGTGCGAGATGAGGAGATTTCTGGCGATGGTGAAGAGCCAGGTGCCGAAGGCTTCTTCATGCCGAAGGGTATCGGCCTTGACGAAGGCCCTCTCAAAGGCCTCTGATGCTATGTCCTCTGCTGCCTGGACATCCCGTATTCGCCCGTAGACATAGGCGAACACTCGCGGGAAGTACTGACGGTAACGCTCGGCGAAGTCCTGAAAGACTGCTTCACCGACGCTCACGTCCCCCGGCCGGCTTAGAGGCTCGTGCACGCCGACGCTTCTCAACAACCGCTCCCTCTTATCCTCTCATCGCAAAATCCCGATTACATTTCCTAGAAGCTTTTCTATAGAACTGTACCACTAGACAAGAAGCGTATTCTTTCTGCATAATGAGACCGACACGTTCAGCTTTCATAGGCGCTTATTAGGTTACTAATATGGTCTTTTTACCTTGTCAATATAGAATTGGAAATCTATATTGACTAGACAAAGATAGCAGCCCTGTCAAGGATTGTCAATACCTACGCTAAGAAATGGTGAAAAACCTTGGCTGATGGCGAACAGATGATCGAACCTACATCTCCTACCACCCGTGACGCCTATTCAGTGAACGGGGACGTCCTCCTCGGGCAGCGCCTTCTCGCTTCCCTGGCCATGGCCCAGCTATTTGGGGCTCTGGGGACGCTAGCGGCGACCGTCCAGAGGCGCTCAAGAGCAGAGGCGAAGCCCCCGCTTCGCCTCTAGGGAAGGGTGAGCGAGCTATGCCCAAGAGATGGAACTTTCTCAGCAACCATGGCCTGGTGATCCTGCACATCGTCCAGAACCCTCAGGCTACCCTGCGGGAGATCGCCCTGAGCACAGGACTAACGGAGCGGGCGGTCTATCAGATCGTGCGGGAGCTGGAGGAAGGCCGCTTCATCAGCAAGCGCAAGGTAGGGCGGCGAAACGCCTACACCCTCAATCAGCGGGCCATCCTCGACTACCCGGCCTACAGCCACGCCACGATAGCAGACGTTGGCAGGATCATCTACGACGCAGCCCAGCCTCGCTAGCGACCGGTAGGTCGGCGGCGGCTAGGGCGAGAGGGGCGGGATGAGGTTGGTTATCTCCCGCCAGTTCATGTCAGCGGAGGCAGCCCGGTCAAGGGTGGCGACCGTTTGATGGATGCGGTACTCGCCCATCCTGCCGATCATGGCGAGTCTTCCCTCTGCAAGGCTTCACCGAAGGCGATGCACAGCTTGTTGCCCTCGAACTTGGCCCCCAGCGTCCTCAGGCCGTGGAGCATGTGTGGCAGGATGATGCTGCGCTTGAAGCTGCCCACGTTGACGATCAGCTCGTCGCCCGCCCGCATCAGGGAAATTTGCTCCTTGCTGACGAAGGGAAGAGCGATGGTCAGCACGTAGCGACCATCCTCGCCCGTCACCTCCTGAACAGGGCCACGGAAGAAGAGCTCGGTGGGGTCCTTCTGGTCGTAGAGGGCGGCCGCCACCTGCTCCAGCATCTCCAGGCCCACCACCTCCTGCTCCATGAGAGGCGCTGTGAAGAGAGGCAGAGGGGAGAAGCACTCCTGGATGAGGTGGAAGTACTGCTCCTGGGCCGTCTTCCAGCTCTGGAAGTAGCGATCCTCCACCTCCGCCGGAATGAGCCGATTACAGATCACGGCATCGGTGGCGTAGCCGTAGAGGTTGAGATAGGTGAACGTGCGCTGGGCCTCCTTGATGACCATCTTCTCCGGGTTGAGGACGAGGCGCACCGATGTCTCATCGGCGCTGGCCAGAAGGGCGCGCAGCTCCTCCAGGCGGCGGAAGAGGTCTTCGCCCGCCATATACACCTCGTCCGTGGGCAAAGGGATATCGCTGAAGGCCCGCACCATCGGTCGGATCACCTTCACCACCCGCCGATGGACAGGCAGGATCTTCTCCAGCCACCAGCCAGCGATATCGGGGAAGCTCAGGAGCTTGAGCGTCTCGCCGGTGGGAGCGCAATCCACGATGATCACGTCGTAGCGGCCGCTGCCATGGTGATCGTTGATCCACAGGAGGTTGGAGAGCTCGTCCATGCCCGGCAGGCTAGCCACCTCGTCGGCCACCAGCTCGTCCAGGCCGCGCCAGGAGAGAAGGGCCCGCACCCACTGCTGCACCGTGCCCCAGTACTTCTCCAGGTTGTAGTAAACGTCGGTCTCCTGGCCCCACAGGTTGCTAGCGATAGGTGCCGGCTCAGGCCCCAGGGGCAGGTCGAACGAGTCGGCCAGGCTGTGAGCGGCGTCGGTGCTGAGAACGACGGTGCGATGGCCTAGCTGGGACGCTCGCAGGGCAGTGGCGGCTGCCATCGTGGTCTTGCCTACCCCGCCCTTGCCAGTGAAAAGAATTATCCGCATTCTACGCCAAAAACCTCCCCACGCAGGCAAGCAGTCTCATGATAGCATATCCAAAGCGGCCGCCAAAGGTTTCGGTTTCGTTTCGGGCCCGGCCGCGCTATACTGGCTGTGAGAGCCTGCCAGGAGGCAGGCCGAGGCATCGCGGTTCTACGAGGTTAAGATGTGGACTCAGATTCCGCCGGTAGGCTTGCCCTGGCTGGCCCCCAGGATCGGCATCGTGGAGCTCTTTGGCGTCCTGGGAACAACCATCCGCGGCCCTGACTACGGTCGCATGCTCAGCGCCCTGCGCGACGACGCTCGCGTGAGGGCAGTGGTGGTGGATATCGACTCGCCGGGCGGCTCGGCACCCGCCGCCGAGCAGGTCCACCTGGGGATAACCAAGGTAGCGGCCAAGAAACCCGTCGTCGCCTTTATCCGCGGTTCGGGCCTCTCCGGCGGCTACCTGGCGGCCTGCGCCGCCACCAAGGTGGTGGCCCTGCCCACGGCGATGGTGGGCTCCATCGGCGTCATCGCCATTCGGCCGGTGGTCGCCGAGCTCTTGCAGCGCCTGGGCGTCAAGGTGTTCGTGACCAAGGCCGGCGCCTTCAAGGACATGTTCCAGCCCTTCCGCGAGCCCACCGACGAGGAGCAGAAGAAGCTGCAGACCCTCATGGACGAGTACTACGACTGGTTCGTGGACGCCGTGGCCCGCACCCGCCAACTGGAGCCTAAGAAGGTGCGTAGCCTCGCCACCGGCGAGGTGTTCACCGCTCGCACGGCCAAGGAGCTGGGCCTGGTGGATGAGCTAGGCGACCTAGACACCGCCATCGACATGGCCACCGAGCTGGGCCGCGTGCCGCGACGGCTGGCCTACCTGCGGCCGCGGCGGCCAATCTTGGAGCGACTGGTCGGCCGGGTGGCCGGCGGCCTGGTGGAGCAGGTAGCCGCCGAGGCCGAGCGGCGCCTGCTCAGCCGCATCGAGTTCCGGGCCTAGGCCGAGCAGCAAAGCGACATTGACGATTTCTTCTACTTGTGATACCCTGGCGACAGTGGTGATCGTTTTGTCTTCCGCGGGATCGCCCCTCAGCATCCTGGACTCCGGTGACCAAGCCATCGCCAACTTTTGAGCGAAAGGAGGTTACCGATGAGCTACCAGGATAGGAGTCTCACCTGCCAGGACTGCGGTCAGTCTTTCACCTTCAGCGCCGACGATCAGGCCTATCACGCCGAAAAGGGCTACACCAACGAGCCCAAGCGCTGTCCAACCTGCCGTCAAGCGCGCCGCAGCGAACGCGATTACGGCGGTTCCAGCGGCGGTTCCAGCGGCGGCTATGGCCGGTCTCCGCGAGAGATGTACCCCGCCGTCTGTGCCCAGTGCGGCAAGAAGACCGAAGTCCCCTTCCAGCCCCGTCAGGACCGCCCAGTGTATTGTAGCGACTGCTTCCGACAGCAACCCGCCTCTTCCTCGCGCCGCTACTAGGTCTGACAGCGAAAGAGGGGGGCTCTGCCCCCCTCTTTCCATATAGCGGGGCGGGGAAGTCGAGCGATTCGCATACGGAACCGGACGAGACTGGCTACTGGCTGCGCGAGCGGCGAAGAGAGGGGGATCATCCATGGGCCACAAGCTTTACGTGGGGGGCCTTTCCTTCGAGACCACGGAGGCCGAACTCAGGGCCTTGTTTGAGCAGGCGGGCAAAGTCGAGTCAGCGGTCGTCGTCACGGACAGATTCTCGGGCCGGTCGAAGGGATTTGGCTTCGTGGAGATGTCCACCAATGCCGAGGCGCGGCAGGCGATCAGCGAGCTGAACGGGAAGGTGCTGGGAGAACGGACCATAACAGTCGACGAAGCACGTCCCCCTCGGCAGAGCGGCGGCAGACCAGGGGGCCGTTCAGGCGGATCGAGCTACGGTCGCGGACGATGGTAGACGACAAGAGCGCGGCAGTCATTCCCGCGGCCAGTCCGGCCTGCTCCCACGGCGCCCATCACTGGTTGCTTAGAACCCCAAATGGCCCCACGACCGAAGGCATTTGCAGGTGGTGCGGCGCTCGCCGCCAGTTCTCCAATGACTTCAGCTACTCAAGACGGGGTCAGACCCAAGCACCACGTGCTCTCGCCAGCAAATCGGCCGCATCTCTCCCAGAGCACAGCGTTTCCGAAGACCGCCCGCTCAAGTGAAGTGCCATCTGCCGGTTTGAGGCGTAGCGGGGAGTCGGCCAAGCATCAAGGACAGGGGCCAACCTACCACATCGGTCGGCCGACCCTGGCGCTGCGACGGCGAGGGCGGAAGAACCAGAGCAACAGGAAGCCGGCCGAAAAGCCGCCCACGTGTGCCCACCAGGCCACGCCCTCGCTGGCGCCTACGGCATAGCCAATCGAGGCCACGCCATTGAATAGCTGGAGGAAAAACCAGAGGCCGATCAGCAGGAAGGCCGGTACGTAGGCCGTCCAGAAGAAGAACGGCATTATCAGGGCAGCTATCGTCGCCCGAGGATAGAGCACCAGGTAGGCCCCCAAGACACCAGCGATGGCGCCGCTGGCCCCCAGCATGGGCACCTGCGAATTAGGGTCTACCCACACCTGAGCCGCCGTCGCGGCAATGCCACAAAGCAAGTAGAACGCCAGGTAGTGAACATGCCCCACGGCATCCTCTACATTGTCTCCAAACACCCACAAGAAGATCATGTTGCCCAGGATGTGGAACCAGCCGCCGTGCAGGAACATGGCGGTGATCGGTGTGAAGAGAACGCGCAGGGAGTGATCGCCAGGGCCGTGCAGATAGTCGGTGAGCTCAGCGGGCACTACTGCCCAGTCGAAGAAGAACTTATCGATGTTGCTGGCAAAACCCACCTCATAGAAGAACACCAGGAAGTTAGCGATGATGATGACGATGTTGACGTAGGGGAAGGTGCGGGCGCGTATGCTATCGCCGATAGGTATCATGGCAGCGCCGCACCCTGGCCAGACCAGATTCGGCTCATCGCCACCTCAGAAGTCGATGCCCGGCCGGGCCTTGAGCCCCTTCTGATAGGGGTGCTTGACCTCCCGCATCTCCGTCACTAGGTCGGCGAACTCGATCAGCTCCGGCGGGGCATCGCGGCCGGTGACGATGACGTGCAGGCCCTGCGGCCGCCGGCGCAGGGTATCGATCACCTCTTCGACAGGAATCCAGCCGTAGGTCATAGGATAGGTCAGCTCGTCCAGAACGACGATGTCGTACTGACCGGAGTCGATCTTCTGGCGGGCCAGCTCCCAGCACTGGCGGGCGGCGGCCTTGTCCTTTTCGATGTCCTTGGACAACCAGGTGAAGCCTTCGCCCACAGGGATCATCTCGATCCCCAGCTTCCGGGCCGCCCGATTCTCGCCGTAGTTGGCCGTGCGCGTCTTGACGAACTGGAGGACGACCGCCTTCATGCCGCGGCCCCAGGCGCGCAAGACCACCCCCAGGGCCGCGGTGGTCTTGCCCTTGCCCTGGCCGGTAAGAACGATGACCAGCGCCTGGCGTCCGGCGCCTTCTGCCGACATCCTTCAGCTCCCCAGTGTGCGGATGCTTCCCTTCGCCTCCACGCCTGGGCGGGCGGCTTCCGACAGCGGCGTCACCACCGGCCGCCCCGTCAGGGGATGGGCGAACACCGAGACCCGCGTTCCATAGACGGAGGCCAAGAGCTGCGGCGACAGCACCTCCTCCGGCTCGCCCTCGCCAACGATACGGCCCCCGCTCAGCATCACCAATCGGTCGCAGTACTGGCCGGCCAGGCTCAGGTCGTGAATAGCCGCCAGCACCGCTTTGCCCTCCCTTCGACAGAGCTCCCTCATCAGATCGAGCACCGCCGCCTGATGGCCGACATCCAGGTGAGCGGTGGGCTCGTCCAGAAGCAGGAGTGGCGTCTCCTGGGCGAGAGCACGGGCTACCACCACCCGCTGCCTCTCGCCCCCCGAGAGCTCTCCCATCCGCCTGCTGGCCAGGTGCCAGGTATCGGTCTGCTCCAGGGCCCGCCGCACCACCGCCAGATCGGCCCGTCCCTCCGATTGTAGCAGACCCAGGTGAGGAGTGCGGCCCATCAGAGCCACCTCCAGCACTGTGAAGGCATCGGGCAGATGGGGGTTCTGGGGCACCACCGCCGCCCATCGCGCCAGCTCCCGCTGGGAGAGGCGGCCCACCTCCTTCCCATCGAGGCAGATATCGCCACCCAGGGGCCGCACCAGCCGGGTGATGGCCCGAATGAGCGTGGACTTTCCCGAACCATTGGGCCCCACCACCCCCAGCAGCTCGCCCGCCCCCAGCGACAGGCTCACCTGCCGCAGGGCGACGAGCTCGCCGTAGGCCACTGTCAGGTCACGTATCTCCAGCATACCGCCCTCAAAAGACCGCCCGCTGGCGCAGCCGCAGCAGGTAGAGGAAGAAGGGTGCGCCACAGAAAGCAGTGATAATGCCCACCGGCACCTCGCTGGGGGAATTGACGGTGCGGGCCAGGAGGTCCGCCAGGATGAGGAAGGTGGCGCCGAGGATCATGGACATGGGCAGGAGCTGCCGATAGTCGGGCCCCCAGAGGAGGCGCACCGCGTGGGGCACGATGAGCCCCACAAAGCCGATTATCCCGCTCACGGAGACGGCCGCCGCCGTGGCCAGCGACGCCGCCCCCAGAAGCAGCAGCTTGACCCGCTCCACGTTCACCCCAAGCTGCTGGGCCTGCTCCTCGTCCAGTTGCAGCACGTTCAGAATGCGTCCGTAAAGCAGGATGATCGCCGCCGCCGGCAGCACGTAGGGTAGCACCCACCACAGCTTGCTCCACTCGCTCAGGTTGAAGCCGCCCAGGAGCCAGGTCAGCGTGGTCAGGACCCGCTGGCCGTTGGTGACCATGAGGAAGGATGTCGCCGAGGTGGCGATAGAGGATATGACCACCCCGGCCAGGATCAGGGTGACGGTAGGGACCGTGCGCCCCACGCGGGCCACGCCGTAGGCCAGGGCGACCGCGATGAGGCCGCCGCCAAAGGCGGCCAGCGGCACCAGGCTCACACCGCCGACGGAGGCGTCCAGCGGCGAGACGATGACTGCGGTGGCTCCCAGGCCGGCCCCAGCCGCCACGCCGATGAGGTAAGGGTCAGCCAGGGGGTTGCGAAAGACAGCCTGGTAGGTGGCGCCCGACAAGGCCAGTGTCGCCCCCACCAGGCCCGCTATGACCACTCGCGGCAGCCGGATCTCCCACACGATGTCCTGCCAGCTTCGCGGCAGGCTATCGGCTAGGCCCACGCCGGGCAGCCGCGACAGGATGATGCGAGCCACGGCGTCGGCGGGGATGTCTGCCGGCCCGATGGCGGCGCCCAGCACGGCCGCCCCCAGCAGGGCGGCGAGGCCCAGGGCCAGGCGGGGCCATAGCGCTCGCCCCAGCAGGGCCCCGAGGGCGGCCTCCGGCAGCGGTTCGGCTCGGGCCGCAGAGCCGAAGAGCTTCACTCAAACCGCTCCGGATAGAGGTACTCGGCCAGCGTCTCCAGGGCCTCCACGCACCGCGGCCCCGGTCGGCTCACGATGTCCGGGTCGATGACGAATATGCGGTCGCCGCGCACCGCTGAGACGTTGCCCCAGCCGGGCCGGGCCTTCACCGTATCCGCCGACTCGCCGTAGGCGCCGTCGGCCAGGATGATCACCTCCGGGTCCCTCTCGATGATCACCTCCTGGGTGAGCTGCGGGAAAGGTTGGCCGGCCCCCGCGGCGATGTTCTGCGCCTTGAGGATCTTATACAGACCGCCGACGAAGCTCTCCGGCCCCGCCGTGTACAACGTCGCGTCCACCTCGTGGAAGATGCGCGGTCCCTGCTCCAGGTCCGCCAGGGCCTTCTCGATGGCGTCAACGCGGGCTTGCATGTCCGCCACCAGGTCTTCGGCCTCCTGCACGTGGTCTGTCATCCGGCCCAGCAGCCGTATCTGGTCGAACACGGCCTCCACCGATTCGGGCGTTTCTTCGACAGAACCAAGCACCGCCGTCGTGATGCCCAGCCTCTCCAGGGAATCGGCTAGCTCCCCCGGGTCGTAGAACAGCAGCACCAGGTCCGGCTGCACCCCAGCGATGGCCTCCAGGTTGGGCTCATAGGCGTCCAGTTGCTGGCGGGTGGTAGCCTCCTGCGGATAGTTGGAGAACTTGTCGACCGCGATGACCTGATCGCCGGCGCCAATGGCGAAGAGGCTCTCCGTGGCCGCTGGCGAGAGCGAAGCGATGCGCTGCGGCTGTGCCTCGATAATCACTTCCCGCCCCACCGTATCGACGATGGTTAGCGGGTACGGAACCTGCACGGCCCCCAGGACGGTGGGCGAGGCCCCCGGCGTCGGCTCCCCACCACCCTCCCCGCAGGCGACGGCCGCCGCCAACGCAAGGACAAGGGCCAGCAACAGCAGGCCACGCTGAACAAGACTGGTCACGTCTCCTCCCTTCTGAGGGACATAGGAGGCCCCCGCCTCGAGATTGGCGAAGGACCTTTCGAATAGACCTTCGGGCAGAAAAAAGAACAAACCCTTGCCTTGAGACTGGCAAGGGTTCGCGTTCTCTTCTACCGCCTGTGCCCATGCCTCTCCCTCGAAGACTGGTGCATCTGACAAGGGCAGGCGACCTGACTCCCCCGATACATCGGGGTCACAGTTGCGGGACAGCGCCGGCCTCACACCGGCTTCGCTTTTAACCCCAGCCTCCGCCTGAGACGGAGACCACGCAGGGCACCCTTGCCAACGACTATTCGAATGCTAAGGTACAGAAAAGCACTTGGACTATAGCAAGCGCCCCCTCGCCTGTCAAGGGAGGCAATGGCCGAGGCTGTTGAAGAAGCTCCCTTGTTTGCCCTTCGACACGCTCAGGGCGAGCGGTTTGAGGTGCCTGCGCATCTCCGCTCGTGGTGACCCTGTCGAACCATGAACGGAGATAATGGGTATTTCAACAGCCTCGGCCATTTGACACTGTCGCCAGATCGAATACCATACCTGAAGAGCAGCGTTCGACAAAGGGCAAGGTGGCAAGAAATGGAACTCGGACTGAAGGGAAAGGCAGCGATAGTGGGCGGCTCCAGCCGCGGCATCGGCAAGGCCATCGCCCTGGCCCTGGCCCAGGAGGGGTGCGATGTCGCCATCTGCGCCCGCGGCGAGGTGGCCCTCAAGGCTACCGCCGAGGAGATCCGTTCCCAGACGGGGGCCCGCGTCCTGCCGCTGGTCTGCGACATGTCCAGCTACGCCGACATCCAGCGCCTGGTCCGCCAGGCGGCGGAGACCTTCGGCCGCATCGACATCGTGGTGAACAATGCCGGCGGCCCTCCCCTCGGCACCTTCGACGACTTCTCCGAGGAGGAGTGGCAGAAGGCCATCGATCAGAATTTCCTCAGCGCCGTGCGCACCATACGCGAGGCCCTACCCTACCTGCGCCGACAAGGCGGGCGGGTCATCAACATCATCTCGGTGGCCGTCAAGCAGCCCATCGACCGCCTGATCCTATCCAACGCCGTCCGCCTGGGGGTAGTGGGCATGGCCAAAACCCTATCGCGAGAGCTGGCCAAGGATAGCATCACTGTGAACAATGTCTGCCCGGGCAACATCGCCACCCAGCGGCTCCTCTCCCTGTTCGAGGCACGCGCCCAAAGGGAGGGCCTCCCCTTCCAGGAGGTTATCGACGAAGAGAAGAGCAGAACGCCCACCGGCTTCCTGGGCGAGCCCGCGGACGTCGCTGCCCTCGTCGTCTTCCTGGCCTCCGAGAAGGCTCGCTACATCAGCGGCGCCACCATCCAGGTGGATGGCGGCAGCACCACCGCCGTCTTCTAGCGGCCAGCCCTCTACGGCCTACTCCCCCAAATGGGTTGCGACTGGTCGAGCCAAGCATTGGCCATCAGGAAGGAGTTCCCGAAGAAGGGCGTGGGCCGGAAGTTGCGGTAATAGGGCCAGGCCACCCATAGCCAGATGGCGGCGACAAAGTCCAGTCGAGTCAGAACGTTGTCCAGCAGGTAGCGCTGGATCTCGTAGCCCAGCCGCTGTCGCTCCGCGGGGTCGAACTCCTCCCTTTGCGCCTCCAGCATCCCGTCCAGCGTGGGGTCCGACACGCCGGAGTCGTTCTTGGGCCCACCGGTGTGGAAGTAAGGATAGAGCCAGTCGTCCAGGTCGATCCAGCCGTTGTCATAGGCGAAGCCAAAGGGGACAGTGCCCTCGATCGCCCCCGTCGACATCTGGGCGTAGGTCCATGTCTCGTAGTCGACCTTAGCCCCCAGAACTTGCTCCAACTGTCGCTTATACTGGGGAGCGAACTGGGGGATGTAAGCAGGCTGGTCGGCGAAGATGACCTTCAGGTCGGGGCTTCCCACCGCTTCGTAGAGCCGACGGGCTTCCTGCTCGTCCTGCTGCCGCTCCTCCCTGCTCAGCCGATAGCCGGGCTTCTTGAGCAGCTCCTCCTGCGGCAGGGCCCACTGCTTGAGGATCCACCCCACCGGCCCCTGCATCTTGCCGTAGCCCTGCCAGAAAGCATCCAGCATCTGCTGACGGTCGCTGGCTAGGTGGATGGCCCGCCGCAGCCTGATGTCATTGTAGGGCGGCCGGTCTACCCTGAAGGAAGCCTTCACCCAGGCCGCAAAGCCCATATCGACGCTGATCAGGTTCGGCTCGTCCGCGCGGAGGTTGGTCACCCACTGAGGATTGTTCACCTGAAAGGCCACGTCCAGCTTCTTGGTACGAAAGGCAGCCTCAACCGAGACATCGTCGAAGAGGAAGAAGGACTTGTAGCGGTCGATGTAAGGCCTGCCCAGCTCCGGCTCGCCCCAGCCGAACCAGTCGGGGTTCCTCACAAAGGACGACTCCACCAGCGGCTTCAGCTCGTCCCACATGAAGGGGCCGGTGCCCAGCATCGCCTCCGGCCGGTTCATCTCGTCGTTGCCGTCCACCAGCTCCTTGGCCACGATGAAGGCGCTGCTATCAGCCAGGAAGTGGATGAAGGGGGCCGTGGGCCGCTTGGTACGGATCTCGAGGGTGAGCGGATCCAGCACCTTTATGCTCTCGATAGTCTCATACTGATGGGCACGGCGGAAAAGGGCCCGGCGAGGGCTCGCCTCGTTCATCTGCCGCTCGAAGCTGTACTTCACATCCTCCGCCGTAAGCTCGCGGCCGCCCACCGCCTTCTCCTCGGCGCTCGCCGAACGACCCAGCACGGCGCTGGGCTGGTGAAAGCGCACCCCTGGCCTTAAGCGGATGATGTAGGTGAGCTGGTCGGGCATCTCCGGCAGCGCCTGGGCCAGGTCGGGAACGATGACACCCTGTTCGATGTCTTCATACCTTAGAACCTTACTGAAAACTGCAGAATGAGAGCTGTAGACCGGCCCGAATTCGGTCTGGTGGGGGTCCAGGGTGTCGGACACAAAGGCCTCGTAGCCCGGCAGGTGGAGGGTGCCGCCGCGATAGGCCGCTGGCTCGTACACGAAGGGCGTGGCAGTGGGGGAAACGGTTGGGCTGACCACGGCCGTTGGCGTGGCTTCCTTTTCCTCCTCCGCGCAGCCCACCACAGCGGCTGCCGCAAGGCCAGCGCCGCCCAGGGCAGCCGCTCGCAGTATCCGTCGTCGCGACAGCCGCCGCGCCCAGAAGCGCTGCCAATAATCCGACTCAGCCATACTCACACCTCCTCTGCCTTGTCCGAAAGCCCTCCTAGGTAAGGCGAATGCGGGGGTCGAGGATATCGCGCAGGGCATCCCCCGCCAGGTTGAAGCCCATCACTGTCAGGGTTATCGCCGCACCGCCAGCCAGCATGGTCGAGGGCTGACTAGTCATGTACCGCCGCCCTTCGTCCAGCATCATGCCCCAGGATGGCGGCTCCATAGGCGCCAGGCCCAGAAATGCCAAAGCGGCCTCAGCCAGGATAACGCTGGCAATGCCGATAGAGAAGATGACAATTATCGGCGCCGCCACGTTGGGCAGGATGTGCACCGCCATCAGGCGGATGGGGGAGCAGCCGATGGCCCGGGCTGCCTCCACATGCGGATCCTCGCGGGCCGAGAGGACGGCGCTGCGTACGATGCGCTGCGCGCCAGTGATGACCACAAAGCCCAAGCCCAGGGTCAGCGTAATCAGATTGCGCTCGGTGAGGCTCACCAGCAGCAGCAGAATGAACATGGCCGGAAAGGCCTGGATGGAGTCCATGATCCGCTGGACCAACATGTCGAACCAGCCCCGGTAGTAGGCGGAGACGATGCCTATGGTTGTGCCGAAGATGATGGCGAAGAGCAGGGCGCCCAGCCCTACCCCCAGGGAGCGCCGCGCGCCCCAGACCACTCGCGCGTAGTTGTCGCGGCCGAACTGGTCAGTGCCGAACCAGTGCTCCCAACTGGGACCCGAGCGGCTATCCAACCTGTCCGCCGGCTGCACTGAGCCGGGCAGGTAGTCAGTGTTGGCAACCCGAAAGGTCTCCTCGGCGTCATAACGGCAGAGCCAGGGCGCACCGCCGGCGGCCGCTGCCATCACCAAAACGACCGCCAGCCCGAAAGCACCCAGAGGCTTGCGCCGTGTGAAGCGACCAACGAGGAAAAGCCAGCCCGGCCGTCGCGGCAGAACAAGCTCCTCCGCCGCGGCGAGGACCCCCACCTCGGCCTTTTCTTGTCCCGCCAGCACGGGACGCCCCCTTTCAGCAGGCCACTAACCGTAGCGAATCCGGGGGTCCAGCCAGGCGTAGGCCATGTCCACCAGCAGGTTGACGAACACCAGACCTGCGGCCATTACAAGCACTACTCCCTGGACCCTCGGATAGTCGTACTGCTGAATGGCATTGACAACATAGAAGCCAATGCCCGGCAGCTGAAAGAGGCTCTCCAGCACTACGTTGCCGCTGACAACGGTGGCGAGGAGGAGGGAGATAACGGTAAGAACAGGAATAAGAGCATTCTTGAGAGCGTGTCTTAGGACCACCACTCGCTCCCGCAGCCCCTTTGACCAAGCGGTACGTACGTAGTCCTGACGGAGCACCTCCAGCATCTGCGATCGCAAGAACCGCATAATAATAGCACCAATGGCCAGCCCCCCCGCTACGGCTGGGAGAACCATGGCCTGCATGTTCAAAAGAGGATCCTCAAAAAAGCCCTTGTAGTTGGTAATGGGCGGACTCCAGTGAGCCCAGCGGGCCAAAAAGTAAAGGAGCAATACGCCCACAAAGAACGAGGGCACAGCCAGCCAGAAGATGGCGAACAAGCGCAGAATGTAGTCCAGCCAGGTGTCCTGGCGAATGGCCGAGATAATGCCTATGGGCACAGCCACCATTATTGCTACCATGATCTGGAGGATTGCCAGCTCGATAGAGGGGGCTAATCGGTCCTTCACCTCCAGCATGACCGGTTGCCTGCTGACGAAGGAGTCGCCCAGATCGCCCTGAAAGAGGCCGCTCACGAACTCCCAGTACTGCTTGAGGATGGGCTTATCCAGGCCCAGATCGTGGCGGCGGATGTCTATCGCCTCTTGAAGCGAATGGCCCGGGATCTGAGCGCCGGCCTGACGCAGAGCGAAATCGCCGGGCGTCACCCGCAGGGCAAGGAAGACCAGAGTAATGACCATGAAGATCACCAGGACGTTAAGAAAAGCGCGACGGACAATGTACTGCTGCACGGCTGCCTCTGCTCCCTAGCGGCCGGGAATAACTGTTGCCAACATGGTATCGGCGCAGTGAAAGTATCACCCGCCTCTCCCTTAGTCAAGGGGCAGCCCACAAGCGAGCAAAGGCCAGCAACAGGCAGTTGACCGCCTGTGCCTTGACAGGTTTTCGTTATTGCTATAATATGTGATTGAAGTCACGATCGCCCGCGCCGAAGTCGCCGTAGGCGACACGGGGGACCGAAAACTCTGGGGTGAATCTCTCGCTAAGGCGAGGGTAGGGTTAGCCTTTCAACCCGAATCCGTCAACTAACCTCGGAGGCGCATGAGAGGCCTTGCCGGCGGTTACTGGCAATAGGCCTTTTTTATGCCGCCCGAGGCCCTGCTTGGCCAGGCAGGAACAAACCTCTGGGCGACCCGGCCAAGGGAAGGGGGTTCGAATTAGTGATGCAAGCGGCTCCGCCCAGAGTTTGTCCCCGCTGCCGTGGCTCCATGATCAGGGAAGAGGACTGGTACGGTTCGTACAGTTCTTGCCTTTGCTGTGGCTACGTCCATGAGTTCGGTGCCATGGCTGCCGAAGAGCTTCAGGCCGAGGAAGGGGCGCCCCACCGCCAGCGGCGACGGCAGCCATCGCACGGCAAGCTGCGACTATAGAGCCAGACCTGCCCATCGGCAGGCGCGCCGCATTGACAAGGAGGGCAGCCAGAGCGTGGCAGCCCTCCTTGTCTGCCCCGCTTAAGGCGCTCTCCCGCAGTAGAAATCAGGCCCTGGCCCGCTTGACTTCAGTCAACGCCAAGGAATATACTTAGCACAAGGCGAAGTATTTCCAGTGGGAGCAAGTGTCGACGGCTGCCCAGGACCACGACCGAAAGAAGCGCATCCTTTCCCTGGCCGAGGACGTCTTCAAGGCGTCCCGTAACCAGGTGCCCCGCGATTGGAACCGCCTCGACCTGACCATGCCTCAGCTGAAGGTGCTCCTCTCCCTCTTCGTCGATGGGCCCCTTCCCTGCAGCAGCCTGGCCGAGGCGGTGGGCGTCTCCCTGCCCACCATGAACGGTGTGCTTGAGCGCCTGAAGGAGCAGAACCTCATCGCCCGCAGCCCTGATCGCCAGGATCGCCGCCGCATCCTCAACGGCCTGACCGCCCGCGGCCAGCAGCTTATCGAAGGGCTGTGGACCTCGCACCAGGACTGGCTGGCCGAGCTCCTCGACCGCATGGACAGCAGCGACCTGGAGACCATTGAGCAGGCCCTGACCATCATCGTCGGGGCCCTCAGCCGCCAGGAGCAGTACGCGTGGACTGGATAACCGGCATCGCCCGTTTGGCCCTGGGCCGCCCGGCGGTTGTCTTCCTGGTCACCCTTCTGGTGATCGTGGCCGGCGTCTTCGCCGTATTCCGCCTCAAGACCGAGCTCTTCCCTGACATCGACCTGCCCGTGGTCACAGTGGCCACCAGCTACCCCGGCGCCAGCCCCGACGCCGTCCTCGAGGATGTGACCATACCCGTAGAGAATGCCGTCGCCAGCGGCAGCGAGCTCAAAGAGCTCCGGTCCATCTCCACCGAGAACCTGTCCGTGGTCACCGCCGAGTTTGACTACGGCACCGACATGGAAAAGATGGAGCAAGAGATCGCGGCCAGCGTCAGCAACCTCGTCTTGCCCAGCGGCGCCAACCGGCCCACGGTTGACCGCATCGACCTCGCTAGCTTTCCTATCGTCTTTTTCAGCCTCTCCGGCGAGCGCCAGGTCTCCGAGCTGGAGACCATCGCCCGCAGGGATGTGCTGCCCGCCCTGGAGCAAGTAGGCGGTGTGGCCCAGGTCGGCATCGAGGGGACAGCCGCCCAGCAGGTCTGGGTCACCCTCGACCCCCAAAAGCTTGCCCAGTACGGGCTGACCACCCAGCAGGTAGTGAAGGCCCTTCAGGATAACAACGTCTCCCGCCCCAGCGGCATCATCTTCGATAGTCAGGGGCGGGTGCTGCTGGTGCGCACCACCTCTCGCTACACATCCCTGGCGGACATCAGCAACCTGGCGGTGGCCAGCTCTGAGGCCGCCTCGCCCGTCCTGCTAGGGGACATCGGCCGAGTGGAGATGGCCACCGACCCCTTCGCCAGCATCAGCCGCACCAACGGCCATCCCGGCCTGGGCATCACCGTGGTAAAAGAGACCGATGCCAACACTGTGGAGGTGGCCAACAACGTTCAGGACAAGGTTAGCCAGATCCGGGAACGCCTGCCCGCCGACGTAGAGATTGCCACCCACTTCGACCAGTCAGACTTCATCGAGGAGTCCATCGCCTCCCTGGTGCGCGAGGGAGCCCTGGGCTTCCTCTTCGCCGTCATCGTCATCTACCTCTTCCTCACCGGCATACGCACCACCCTGGTGACCGCCGTCTCCATTCCCCTGAGCATCATCATAGCCCTCATCGTTCTGGCCTGGCAGGGCATCACCCTGAACATGATCACCATGGCCGGCCTGACGGTGGCCATCGGCCGCGTGGTGGACGATAGCATCGTCGTCCTGGAGAACATCTACCGCCATGCCCGCCAGGGCGAGAAGTTATCGGAGGCGGCTTACACTGCCACCCGCGAAGTGGGTACAGCCGTCTTCGCTTCCACCCTGACCACGGTGGCCGTCTTCCTGCCGCTGGCTCTGGCGGGGGGGCTGGTGGGCGAGATATTCCTCTCCTTCGCCCTCACCATTACCATCGCCCTGCTGGCTTCCCTGGCGGTGGCCCTCACGGTCGTACCCACCCTGGCCCGCTACTTTCTGCAGGTGGCACCCACACAAGACGGCCAACCGCGCTGGCTACGACGGCTGTTTCCCTTCCACCCCAGGCAGCCCCGCCCGTCGCCTGGCGAGGGCGAAGAGGAGGACACCTGGCTCCAGCGCATCTACACCCCCGTCCTCCGCTGGGCCCTGGCACACCGCCTGGCCACCCTGACGGCCGGCGTCGTCCTGTTTGTCGGCAGCTTTGCCCTCCTCCCCTTCATCGGCATAAGCTTCCTGCCAGGCGGCGGGTCCAATGTCCTCTCGGCTAGCGTCGAGCTTCCCCCCGGCACCAGCCTGACCACCACCGAGGCCAAGACCCAGGAGATCGAGAAGCTCCTGGGCCAGGCAGAGGGGCTGGACATCTACGGCATGCTCATCGGCCAACCCGACCCTAGCAGTAGCCTCGGCTCCCTCCAATTGGCCTCCGGACGCGTTCCCACTAGCGGCACCATCAGCATGTATCTCACCTACTCCGACGGCGTGGACCTGGATGAAGCGGCAGACTGGCTGCGAGACGGCTTGAACGCCCTGCCCGGCGAGAAAGAGGTGAGCGTGCGGCAGATGTCCGGGGCCGCCCAGACCGACCAGGTGGAGATCACCATTACCGCAGACAGCCTGGAGGACGCGCAGGCTGCCAATGACCAGCTCCTCTTGAACCTGAAGGATGTCGAAGGCCTGGCGAACATCAGCAGCGACCTCGTGTCTGCCCGGCCTGAAGTAGAGGTGCAGGTAGACTCTCAGAAGGCTTCAGCCTATGGTCTCAGCGCCGAGGACGTGTCGCAGCGGGTGAAGGACGCCCTGTTCGGCCAGAAGGCTACTCAGGCGCAGCTAGACGGTCCCACCGATGTCTACGTGCGGGTCGCCTACGATGCCAGGGCCAGCGACCAGGGGGCACTGGCCCTGCCCCTGGCCCCTGGCGGGACGCCCACCCTGGGCGACGTGGCCACGGTGACGGTCGCCGAGAGGCGGGTGCAGGTGAGCCGCGTCGACCAGAGGCGCGCCGCCACCATCTACGGCACCATCACCAGCGACGACATGCGCGCCGTCTCCGGCAAGGTAGACGACGCCATCAATGAGGTGGAAAAGGCTCCCGGCCTGAAGATCGAAAAGGGCGGCATTTTTCAGGAGCAGGAGGAGGCCTTCGGTTCCCTGTACATGATCCTCGCCGTTGCCGTAATCCTTGTCTACATCGTCATGGTGGCCAGCCTGGGTTCGCTGCTGAACCCGTTGATCATCATGGCCAGCCTGCCCTTCGCCACCATCGGCTCCTTCTTCGCCCTGTTCATCACCCAGCGCGAGATCGGCCTGCCTGCCATGATTGGCTTCCTGATGCTCATTGGCATTGTGGTGACCAACGCCATCGTCCTCATCACCTTCGTGGAGCAACAGCGAGCGCGCGGCCTTCCCACCCGCGAGGCCCTCATCCACAGCGGACGCGCCCGCGCCCGCCCCATCCTGATGACCGCCGTGGCCACCATCTTCGCCCTCATCCCCCTCTCCCTCGGCCTCAATGAGGGCGCCCTCATCGCCGCCGAGCTGGGCACGGTGGTCATCGGCGGGCTCTTCACCTCCACCATCCTCACCCTGCTGGTCATTCCGGTGGTCTACAGCCTGGTGGACGACGGGCGCAGCCGCCTGCGCGGGCAGCCAGCGGACGGCTAGAGGGTCGGGCCCACATTCCCTGAAGCAAGGGATGTGGTGTTTCAGGACATGTGAGAAATCATGGGTCGCGACTTTCCAGACGTCGG
>Ga0315280_10004351_pt1 | contig 21008 bp, 15 predicted proteins | sample YL17G06_40_MG_FD_203697 | JGI IMG/M metagenome (GOLD analysis project Ga0315280, IMG submission 203697) | Sediment microbial communities from Yellowstone Lake, YNP, Wyoming, USA - YL17G06_40 | ecosystem: Environmental > Aquatic > Freshwater > Lake > Sediment | place: USA: Wyoming | collected...
GAAGAGAAGGACTACTTGGACGAGGCTCTTGGCTGTGCGAGCCGTGGATTCTTCAGGGCTTCAATTGTCCTTGGGTGGAGCGCAGCGGTTCACAGGATGCACAAAACCATCGAGAAACTTGGATTCGATGAGTTCAACAAGAAATGTGAGGAAGCAAAGAATGCTGGTGGCAGGTTCAAGAGATTCAACAAATCGTTTGAGGTTCATTCACTGAGCGATCTCAGGACTGTTTTTGATAGCGACTTGCTTTGGGTCCTGGAGTATTGGGAGCTTATAGACTCGAACCAGCATGAGAGATTGTCAATATGTTTCACGATGCGGAGCAATTCTGCCCACCCAGGAGAAGCTCCAATTACTGAGGAGAATTTGGCGTCGTTCTATTCTGACTTGAAGGCCTTTGTTTTCGACAACCCCAAGTTCAAACTGTAAAGCTGAAAATCGGCATCCTACCTTAGAGTGCGCCTTTCATCATCAATTTGGCAGCCTCAATTCTTGACTTGAGGGCCTCTCTTTTCACGTCATCAATGAGTGAGCTGTCGATGTCTTTCAAAAGCTGCTTCTTCTTGTTCTCGGACGCGATTCCCTCTGCCAACCAGAACAGCAACGACTTCCTTAGGTACTTCCATATCTTCTTCGTTACTCCTTGGACTTCCAAGGCGTCCTTGTCGGAAAGAATTGAGCCGTGAACGTGAGAGCTACGATATCTATACGCTTTGGAGACGGTGTCATAAACATCTTGGGAGTTCTCGCCAAGGTACTTCAGGATTTGCGCTGTTCTCAGAGCTAGTCTGAAACGCAGTTCACTTACCTCTTCCAGAAAGAGTGCTTCCAATCCCATGACCGCTGTGGTCAAACGTTCCTCAATCGGCGAATTCTCCCTCACCGATTCAAGATATCTCTTTATGGCAATCTCAAGAGGGTCTACTATCTTTCCCCACAATACAGCATCTGGAATCTTGTGCTCAAATTGCTGAATGAACTTGGCCAAGTCCGATGACTCGTTGTCATGTATTACGGCTCTCGGCTCGCCAGCCGGTGGCACAATCCTTCGGGATGTTCCTCCGCCAAACCGAAGATAACTCTTCACACGCATAGTGTAGCTTTCATAATGCGCTGAGCTCTCCTTGAATAGGGAAAGAAGGATGCAGAGCCTCTCCACTTTCTTTTGAACCGCATTGGGATAGGATTCAAGAAGCGAGATGTCCATTATCGACTCAGGAAATTCCATAAGCTCATCTCTTCCTGCCATTGGGATGCCCGGCGGAATCTCGAAAGAAAGATCAGAATCTTCTACCCTCCTGAGAGTCACACCGTCCGATAGCCTGATAGACGAATCTGGGAACACGCCTACCAGTCGCACCGTAGTCTTCCACTCACATGGCTTGCATTCCAGATCGTTCAGCAGGATGTCCATGTTTCCATTCCGACTTCTCTCTAGTATCATGTCAGTAAGGAATGAAGTCAAAGGATGAACTAGCTGTTCGCTATTCATTCCGTACGCTTTCGATAGGAGGCTTAGTGCCTCTTGGAATTCGGACGTCTTGGCAAACTGCTCGGACAGCCAAATGGACAGACGATACCACGACGGTTTTTCTACAGTCTCCGTAGACATCTGGGAGCCCGTAATTCTACCGTCTTCATCTCTCGTCACGCTTACTGGAAAATACTTGATCCAGGTCTCTGTCGTCAGAAGCTTGTCTTTGGCAGGCTCTGCTTTCTGCTTGGCTGAGCTGACCAAATTTTCTATTATTCTCTGTGCTTCGGACCTCTTTTGTTCTGACATATTCGTAATTATCTATCTCATCAAGTGTCATCTTAAGCATTGACAGATTCAATATACAACTTTCGTCCTGGCAACTTGAGGAGAGTCGTTAGTCATCCTTTGGGAGGCAACTGGAGTTCTTCAAGAGATAGGATAGGCGACACTCATGGTAGTCCTAGATTCTGCCTCAGAGTCTGATGGGCTCTCTCTACTAGGAAATTTTTGAACTGAGCCACATGTCTCTTGGTCGTATCGAAGAGCATAGAGGGATCAACATCCTCACCTATGAAGAACTCTGGAAACTCAATGAATACGTCGTCAACAGTTGAGCACTTGTCTATTCGCCGCGCGAAATCCATCATCTCAAACAAGAGCTTCCTCGCCGCTTCTGGAATCGCCGAATAAGGAGCGGTGATATCTTGTGCATACTTTGCGTCATTGCTCCAGAGGTTGGCATGATGCATCGATACTCGACGAATAACACATGGAAGACAAATGCCACAGTGCCGCGTCTTACTTGTCTTGACTCCTTCGTATCTCAGGCGACTGACTTCTGGACAAGACATTGCTATTTTTATCATATCCCGAAATCCGTTTGCATCAAGTATCTTGGCAACCTCGCCTTTCGTTAGTCCAAGGAACGGATTTTCTATTGTAACGTGTCTTCCAAATAGCAACCCCAATAGCTCTTCATACATTTTCACAAAGCGTGGATTAGCTGTCCTCGTGCTGCTGTAGATTCTCGATGGTGTAAGAGGCACATTCAGTGCGAGAATGCCATTTTCGAAGATGAACTGCCTCTCTATTCCGAGTGTCAAGGAGTAGATTGCGCCGAGCGTCAAATACAGAAATGATCGTGAGAACTGCGTGAATTCCTTTCCCTCCAAGTCCTTCCCTCCCTCCGCGGTGGCCCGTATTTGATGCCATTTCAATCCATTTCCAGACATCTTCTTGAGCCCTTCAACGAGTTTTCTCTGCGCCTTTGAGATCAGTCCCATGCCGGGATGACTAACCAGTACAGGTTTCAGATTGCGTTCAAACATCCACTTCACGCCGGCGAGGCTGTCAATTCCTGCGGAAAACAGTGCGACACATTCGTCACTCTTCTTTTGAAAGTGGAACTCTCGTTCAGCCGGTTTCCCTTGAACAAAGTTGAACTCAAAGGTGTCTCCGGTTAGAAGGCGTAGCATTGTCTCAAGATGCTGTTTCAGGCCATTCCATTTGTCTTTGTTTGACACAGACATCAGGACACGAAAATCACGAGGCTCGAACTGGAGCCGTTGAGTTTGCAGATCCCACACATACACGACAAGTGCAATATTGTAGAGATCCAGTATCGTAGGGTCAATCTTGGACTTGATACCCCGTTCAATCTTTTCAAGGTCGTTACGCATGTTTCGCGCTTTACCGTGGAACGACAGCACAAGCGGTTCTTCTAGTGAGAACAAGCCCTCTGACTGCATCGTGAATTTGTCCCGTACAAGGACATTGATTGGGGGCTTGTTGTCTTCCATGGCAGCAACCTACGTTTTCTTTGTCAAGCTCTCGAACGCGTCCTGCACGAGCTTGGCGACTTGTGGGTCGGCCATGAAGTCCTGGTCGAGTTTTTCGAGAAGCTCCTTTTCCTTGAGCGTTTGAATAATCAGGTTAGCTTTCTTCACGCACTCCGTTCGGAGATCCCTTTTGAACCGTTCAATTTCTTCGGGCTTGTACACACGGTCCCTGCCGTCTACGTAGAAGCGATAACCTGTGTCTTCTTTTACCTGAGCCGCGGGATTCTTTTCTGTATGAAGGTAATACATCGCGAGCTCGAAGAGATAATTCGTCAGAAGAAGTCTCAGGAATCCCTCTTTTCCATGTGCGTCGAGAAATTCTCTGAGGTTCTTTTCTGCGTCGGCCTTACTCGTGGTCATTTTAGTCCGACTCCTTGGCCAACGCCTCTGCCCCTTTCGACATGACTTGGTTCATGGTTTTCTTGAAAGCGACTTCTGCAAGACGACCGAAGGGAGAGTTCGAAAACTTCGGATCCATCTTCGAAGACGCGATTTCCCAGAGACCGTTAGAAATACTTGGAACAACGTATCGTTCTGACACGCGTATTGCTTCGCGTCTTACGGCTGTGTCTAATCCTCTTTCTCTAACATCGAATGCAAACCTAAGTCCTTCTGAAACACCGAAGGCGATAGGTGCGCTAACAGGGCTTATTGTTGGTAGAGTGCTGATGGCCACCGAGAACGCTACGTTCAGCACCGCGTTTGCATTTCTTTCTGGAGCTTTGAGTGCCCCGATGACGTTATTCCACTTCCTCGTGGGCGGTGCCTTTGCGGCTCTCGATGTTCCCATGCTCACCATCTACTCCTGTTCTTATCTTCAAACTTCTTGATGTATGATTCGACTCTCTCCTTCGAAACAACGACTTCGTCTAGTCTGAATACCTCTCCGAAATCCACGAGCCTTTTCATATTGCTTTGAAGAGGACAGGCCCACGCACTAAACAGACGCAGAACTTCAGCAGTCATGAAAACAACAAGCACTTGTGTTTCCTTGAATATCCTTTCCCTCCTTTCCTTGATGTCACCGGAGAACGCTGGCGCAACTATCACAAAGTACTTGAGCTCAGAACGTTCGACAAATTCGACATGCTGTTTCTTGTTACGTATGTAGTCAATGTACCTCAGCTCGTGGTCCGAAGTCATGGTGTACGATTCCGCAGCGGATTTGCATTCGTACACAAACGCAACCGACGGCAGTTTTTCGCCTATGGCCAGACCTTCAGGCTCATGTTCGAACAATGAGTCCTCTCCAAGCTTTTTCACAGTTAGGTTGAAGCAATAATGAAATGTGGAATACACGGCCTGCTCAAGAACCTGCCATGTTTTCAGTCCAAGCTTGTCAACATCTTCGCGCATCGGACTGGGAATTTTCTGCAATGCTATCTCTGGCAGCGCCTCAACGAGAACAGGAGCGCCAACCAATTCGTAGAGCTTAGAGAAGGTCTGCACTTGAGACTGGCTGATTTTTTTCCTTTCCAGTTCTGATAATATAGTCGCCTGGTCAAAGAACTCGATCCCTCGTTGTTCAATAAGAGATTGCACATCACCACTGACATCGGTAAGCGGCTTCTGACAAATCAGTATGGCACGATCAGCCAAGGATCCTTTCACAAGCTTGTGAAAACCTTCTATCGATGCACGCGTCGGAGATTTCCTGACGATTTCAGCCATCGCCTTGACATGAACCTTGAACGGCGGCTTGGCCTCTAGGTATCCCGATACATCGGAAGCGTGGGAGTAAGGGTAGTAACCTACGGGCGTGAACCCGAGAGTCCTTAGAAAGGCTAAAGCCGTCTTTTCAAAAGCCTTGAATTCCTCATCGCTCACGTTTCCACGCTCCCCTGAAAATCGACTGATACCCAAGTCGAACGGGACTTCTTTTCTATGGGAATCGGTTTAGGCACCGGTTTCACGTCCTCCAGCTCCCAGACAAAACTCTCCCAACTGCTTGAGTTAGCAGCGGCTTCGACGTCTTCTTGCGGTTCGCCGATGGGTGAATCTAGAGTGGTCACTTCTTGACCATGGATATTGAGAGTTACAGGTTGTGTCTTCGCTTTCTTCAAATCCGATCCAGTCGCGTAGAAGCAGTTCACGAGTTTTCCTGTCGCAAGAAGAACACCGCGTGGGAACAAGTGTGAGACACGGTTTAGGGAAGGACTTTGTGTACCGAGTAAAGAGCTTGGAGACGCAGCTATGCCGATTGTCCCACGTTTCTTAACCTCGTAGGACCTGAACTCCCAACGTTTTCTACCAAACGCTATGAGCGAGGCGTATGGTTGTTGAACCAGCAAACAGCTAAGCGTCGTCATGACATCAGCTACAGGTCGAAGTTACTTAATATTTTGTGGCATGAGGATAAAATACTTGTATGTCATACGAGCTCAGCAGGCAGTATGAAGTCTGGGACTGCCCCTTCTGATAGTCTTATTCTTCTTCTATTTCGATTCCGAGCTGCCGCAATGCTTCCTTTATCTTGTTAGAGTACTCGTCTTCAGACATTGAGCCGTCTTTTGCTCTAATCTCCATTTCCAATGACTGGAACTTGCTCTGTAGATAATTCATAACGCCCATCAGTTGAGCAATCTTGCCTCGCGGAATCCTGAACTTCAATTCCAACTCTTTCAATAACTTGGCGCCAACCTGTGAAGGTTTCGTCCACTGCGTTTCTGCTTCTCCTGGTTGAGGCACAGCCTCCTCGGGTCCTGCTGCAGTAACCGCTTGTCTCTGAGCTATGCATACACTCTCTTTGAGCAGTACTTCTGTATCGGTTGAAGCAATCAGCGGGTCCTCCTTGAAGAATCGGCAGACTACTGTTCCGTCTCCTTGCAACTCGCCTAGTCCGAAAAGGCCCGTTTTCACTCCTTCCCTGATGCTGTCATCAATGACATCGGGTCCAATCGTTCTTCTCTCCCCGGGTGTCTTCAGCATCGAATCATAGATCTGGAGCATCTTCACATAGTCCTGTTCTCTCAGATATCGCTCTTTGATGACGAGCGGCGCTATCCTTTCCAGAATTTCCTTTTCAACGCGCAGCTTCTCGTAAATCTCTTGGTCGATTCCTCTCCGTTCGCCGTATGTTGGGATGCCGATGTCGAGCTCTCGTACTCCGTCTCTTGACGGCAGGTAAACCAAGCGATAGAGGCGGCGCACTGCATCGTTCAGATTATCCTGCTCTTTCTTGAGGTTCTTTCCGATTTCGCTCCTCTGTTCTTCCGTGAGCTTGAGGGTCTTGTCATCTTCAATATGCTCGTATGCGATTCTCCGTTTCAACGTTTCAACGAATGCACTCTTCTCTACCTCAGAAGGACAAACAAAGAAAATCGTATTCCTGAAAACTCTCGGGGACTCGCCTTTTGTCTCTAGTACATTTTTCATGAAAGGTTCATTCTTGTCAGGCATAATGACGAGCTTCAATTCCTCGGTGTCGGGGATGTCTTTCGACTTATCTGGCCATAGGAATACCTTCAGTTTGCCTCCGACAATCTGTTGCTTCAGCAGCTCCTTTTCCTCGTCGATGACATCTTTCGGTTTGACGTTCTCCATCTTCGTGAGCAAGATGCGATTAAGGTTCGGTTGGTTGGAGAAGAAGTATTTGTCATTCTGACTCTGCAGGAAGAAAAGCTTGGTCTTGAGTTGCTCCACTGCCTCCGCGACCACGCTCGATGGATTCTCTGTGGTCGTGGCAGACCTCTTGATGTCGCCCATGTGGGCGCCTTTCTCTTGCCCACCGGAAAAGGAGTAAAGGAAAATAGAAGTTGCGGCTCTCGTACCAAGCATCAGTCCTTGGAATGATTTCCCAAGCGACCCGTCAATCTTCTTGGCTCCGGAGTCTGAGTTGGTGATGTCAGCCGCAATGACGCTGTCAAATTCACTCCCGATGTGCTTGATGAGTTCCATCCTGATTTCCTCTTTGCTGAGGTCGAAGTCTGCAAGGGTAATGTACGGCTTGCCGCTTTGTCTGAGCGAATGAATGACGAGCGCAAGAAGGCGCAAAACTCCTCTGGTTCTCTGGAATGTTGGAAAGCTGCCCCAGCGATGATAGAGCACTTCGACAACTTCGGGAGAGAACGGATACGAATCTAAGAACTTCTCTTTATACTCTGAAAGCTCTTTTCCCACCGGCAGGATACTTTCCTTCTCCGCGTATTCGAGAAATTCCGAAACGACCGCCTTGGTTTTGACATCGTCAATTTCGGAGAATAATCGTCGTCTGATTACTTTCGATATTTCGGTTTCCTGGACAGGAGTGTAGATCTTCTCGACTCGCCCTGCCACTTTCTGCAGTTGCTGGTACAATTTCTCTGCTTTCTCATCATAGTGCTCCATGATGCTTGAGGGCAAAGTGACAACCACGCATACTTTCTCCAGCGTGCCCGCGACCTCCGTAAGCTCCTGCATAAACGCAATCGTCTGCGCCGCCAAGCTCGAATCCTTGACCGAAACAGTGGCCGCTTTGGTCGTGTATTCCAGAACTTCATCCATCAAAATGAGCAGAGGTTGATGTTTTTGGAGAACTTCTCTCAGTGCTTCTTTGCCGGGCGAACCGTTTCCAGCTAGTTTCTTTACGCTCCCCGTGAGTTGCTTCTCGATTGTTCCCCAAATCGTGTCATGGGGACTCATTGCAGTGCCGACAATGACCACGGTCTTAGCTTTCCATTCTTTCGCCTTATGGTACATTGCGATGAGAGCGTGTGTCTTGCCGCCCCCGAACGGCGTCTGTATCTGGATTACTGGGTCCCCGCCTTGTCCCGCGACCCTCTTTTCAATCACTGACAGCAGGTTCTTCAGGCCCTGCGTGAGGTATGTCTTCTTGAAAAATGTGTCAGCGTCCTTGTATTCTGCGTGTGCTCTTCCCTGATAAGTTTCCCAAAGATCTGCGGCAAAGACATCCATCGTAAGTTTGCCAGATAAAATGTCCTTGTGAGGAACTGCTATTGTGTGGAACGGCCTCATTCAAACAACCTCGTCTGCACGGACTCCTCACGGACATGTTCGGTAATTCGCTCTTTGCCTGACAGGAAAACCTCTAACAATTTCTTTTCTCTTCCGTTGGGTAGTGATTCTGAGATAGCTTGGGCAACTCTGTAGAAGACATCGCTCTTGCCGAAACCCGTCTCCTTCAAAATATCCACAGCCTCGTCATTCTTTCCCTTGTTCCAGAGCAACAATACGTTATGCAACACATCAATCAATTCATGCGACCCTTTAAGCTGGTTCACGTCTCGGTCTTCTGGTCCTAGAATGCGGACGAATTCCTTGTCTTTCAGTATGAACCCTCTGTTCCATTCCTGAGTGATGTCAATACCGACGCCACGGGCCAGCTTAAGCGCGTCGTCGAACTCAAGTCTTGCCTCACCATATCCCCATCGCCACAGCACATAGAATCTTGTTAACGGCGTGATTTCTCCTGCGAATCCGTTATGAAGTACTTGTTTGACGGCATATTCTGTCACAATTCTGCGCACATCTTCCAAAAGCTTGTCGGCCCTGATAACGTTTCCTTCATCATCGATAATTCTCTCATATTTCCCGAAGACCTGAATTGAGGACCCTATTGCCGCAATAAAGAAATCTGCGCCTGATATCCCTTCATTCCAAATATTATCCAGCTTAGAGTTCAGATGTTGTCGGAGCTCCTGCTTGACTTCCTTGTAGAACCCGATTTTCTCTCTCTGGTATTTCCTTGCAATCATGTATATTGACGAGGCGAGCGCAGCTGATTCTTGAGATCGCAGACGACCTCTCATTTCAGTATGTATTGGCCACGCTGCCGTTACAACAAGCCCGGAATCCAAGAGTGAATTTACAAGACTCTCCCATCCTGCAAACGACTTGTGTGCATACACTATCGCCGAAATTCCATTCGGCTTCAGGACTCTCTTTATTTCCTTAAACGATTCCTTGAGCATGTCCTCGAAGAACTTCATACCTGACTCCCAACCACCTTCGGTGTTGGAATAGGCAACGATTTCCTTGGACTTGGGCGTGAGAGGTGTAGAAAAAAGGTCTGGATAGAGGTTACCTATTGTTCTCTTAAGCCAGACATAGAAGAAATCAGAGAGATACGAATAAGGTACATTATCATAATAGGGCGGATCAGTAAATACGGCGTCGAAGAAGCCCTCAGGATATGGCAGATTAGTGGCTGAATCTTGCCTAACGGTCGCAGGCTTGTCCATTCCCGCAACTATCCTGAAGCTGTCGAGCAATACGTCAATGGTGTTCGTCCACCCTCTACTGATCTCCGATATCGGATTCAGCTCAAAGTAATCCCATATCATTGGTAGCGCCTGTCTTCCACTCAATGCCGGAATAAGTTGAATTGTGTCCGGCTTCCACCTGCATAACACACTAGATGCATCTGCGAGTTTGTCGATGCCCAATGCTAAGTAGGTCAGAATGACCTTGGCGTAGTCAGAATCGTATCCCTCCTCAATCATTTTCTTGTGTACGAATCGCACTTTCTGCGCAAATGTAATCAATGCCAACTTCTGTCTGGGGTTGAACAGATCGCCCCACACGTTCATGTTGTAGTTTCTGACAGAGAATGCCCTCTCGGCTCCTCTTCCTTTGCCCTCGGGAGTGGGTTCGTCCGGAACTGGGTCGATCCCCCATTCGTCAGTAAGGATCTTTCTCTTCTGATCGAGATAATCTTCCGCCTTTTTGAAGATCTTGAGGTCGTTATCATTTGCTACGCGGAATTTCTTGCCGCTATAGCCTTCCTTGTGCAGAACTACAGCTATCAGTCGCTGCCCAGATTTCCCACTCTTGAAAAGGCTTCTTGTTGTATCATCGTCAACAATCGAACCGCAAACCAAACAGGTTGCAATGGCTCTAGAAACCGTGCCTTTATCTGGATTAAAATCGCGAGGAATTTTCTCATAGCCAGCCCCAACTATTTTGAACTTGATTTCCTTCTTAGTTACGAGTGGATAGAGCGCAACTTTCTTGTCTCCCTTATTTGCAAGCCAATATTGCCGCATCAAAGGAATTTCGGCAATACAAGTAGGGTTCTGGCATGGAATACTTCTCGCCCAGACGTAGCCTACCGGGGAAGAACCGTCTTTTTCAACAGGATAGAATTTGCCTAACTCTTTCTTCGCTTCATCGTGCACCCACTTCCCCCAATCCTTTACGTCATCTATGAGACGATTCTTCCGTTTGTCAGAGACCAATCCGTGTGCTGTCTTGACCGTGTTTGCGCCGTATTTCTGTGGATATTCAAGAGTGCATTTGAGAATCAGAGTTGCAACGGGATTGTAATCGCTGGCATACGTCTCGCATCCAAGGCGCAGGGCTTCCAATGGTATAGCCCCACCTCCCGCAAAGGGATCAAGAACCTTTGGAGGCGTACCTCGGCTTTCATCTAGAATCTGTTTCCTGGCCCTTTCTAGAATTGTTCTATCAAGGGAATTCTCCCATCTCGAAAGTTTGACAACGAACTCCTTCTTCCTCTGAAGTTCATCATGGCTCTGTGGTAAGTGTATTAACGCAGCGAAATTTGTTGCTCGCGATGATGCAAGTGGTCGGCGTGCCCACCAAATGTGAAGCGTTGAAATGTGGCCGCGTCGGATGCCCTTCTCTTTCGCGGACTCCTCGCTCACTTCTTTTACAGGGAATGTTTCTTCGATAAACCTTCTATCTTCCATTCTAAGCTCCTTTCTTTTCAATTTCTGTTGCAGCTATAACGTAGCGCACGACCTCTACCAACTGTTCAACGCTCAGATTTTCTGCGGGATTCTGAATTATCAACGGTCGTGCGTTCGGGTCTTTGCCAGCGTTCCAAACCACGTAAAGATAATAATCATTTGAGAGCCGCTGCGCCTTAAACCACTCATTCTGAGTCAGAGCAACCGGGCCAACCTTTGCCCTTGCCTTGACTTCTATGTATCTGACATTGCCCTCCTTGTCCTTCGACCTGATGTCAAACCCAAGATTCTCCTTCGAAACGTCCTCGGGTATTCTGCCAGCATCGCGTTCAAATTTCGTGACAATCTCCATGCCAAGACGTTCAATCTCCTCGTCACGAACCATCGCTTCGGCGACTTGCAGAGAAGGCCGCACCCTCACGATTCCCACGAACACCGGCATGCTCATGGTCAGGTTGCGCTCTTTGCTGATTACGCTCTCTAGCTCCAGCTTGCTTCTTTGGTATTTCTTCTGCTGGTCCTCTTTGTTCCGTATAGCCAGGTCTACGTTCTGCCCCTTGTCTCTCCTTGCATAAAGTTCAATCAAATCCCCGTCCAAATCTACGATGAGTTTGTCCAAAGAGGCAATTCCATACTTCTGCTTGATCTCTGCCTGCCTGTTTCTGTCGGTCTGGATCTTTTTCGTGTAATCATTGAGACCTGAAATGACCTGCGGCAGGACTCGTTTCTTCAGCGAATCGACATCGGCTGCCTCTGCTTCAGCTCCGTCTCCTTCTGCCAAATCCCACACTATCGTAGGGGTAGTGCTCTTTACCTCCCCAGTTCTGGAATTGATATAGTATGCAAACAGCGATTTTCCTGCAGGGGAACCAGTTCCATCTTTTACTTCCCCCTCGTAGAAGACTATGAACCCATCAAGATTCCCGTCGGGGTCCACGAATACAGCGCCCCTTTGCAGTTCTTGGCTTAGTTCTTTCTCTACCCAATCAAGGACCGCTTCGAATAGCGGATGTCCAAACGACACAAACTCCGCGTCAGGATTTCTGAAACTCACATCTTTGTCGAATGTGACCTTCTGATAGGACCTCAACAGTGCTCCGAAACGCCGTTTGAAACTGTCGTCGTTGGCAATCGCTCGTATTTCATAAGGAATGAATTCAATCGCGACGAATTCGTCTTTTCTCTCTTTCAGTCTTCCTCCAGCCTTGAGGATCGCCTTCTTGAAAAATGCCTCAGTGTATTCTGGTATGAGCCTGTTCTCTCTTGCCTTCTCTGCCATCTCTTTCAGGCGTGTGTAGTCGATGTATCTAGTCGCGAGGCTCTCTCCCAAGTTCTCCTTGACTTTCGAGATGTACTCCTCGTCGACCTTGATGTCAATCTCTTTCAGTATTTCATCGATGTCCCTCGCGCTCGCTGCTGCTTCCAACAGGAGCTGCGAAAGATTCGTGCCGTACAATACCTCGCTGATTACATCGAAGACTTTGTCGCTCCGGAGAGCAATCTTGATTTCCTCCAGCTTCTCGAAGAGCCTGACGAGGACTCTACCTTCGCGCGTGTCCTCAGCGACCAAGTTGAAAACGAAAACTTCGAGTGTCTGACCATATCGATGGATTCTTCCCATCCTCTGCTCCAATCGGTTCGGATTCCATGGGATGTCGTAGTTTATCATCAAGTGACAAAATTGGAGGTTGATACCTTCGCCTGCAGCCTCAGTCGCGACCATCACTTGTGTCTCGTTCTTGAAAACCGACTCGGCCCTAACTCTTTCTTCGAGCCTCATCCCGCCGTGGATTGTATTTACAGAATATCCCCATGAGTGAATCTTCTTCTCCAAGTAATCGAGGGTATCTTTTGATTCGGTAAAAATGAGAATCTTCTTGTTTGGAAATTCCTTTGATAGCTTGTCCATCGTCTCCTTTAGCTGAAGGATCTTTACTTCAGTTTCCTTTTGGATGATAGCCTTCGCCTGCTGAATCAAGTCGCCTAGGGTCCCAATCTCGGCTTCAAGCTCCTGCCTGTTCTCTGCTACACTGAGAGTCTCCCAAAGCTCCTCTTCCTTCCATCGTTCCTCTTCGCTGAGGTCCTCTACTTCTTCAACCTCGAACGGCTTCCCTTCGACTTTGGCCTTTTCAACACCTTCCTCCAAATCTTCGAGGCGTTTCTTTCTTCTCTCAAGCGACCTTAGGATTGCATACGTGCTAGACGCGAGTCGCCTCTGCAAAATCACGAGTGCGAACGCAACATTCCTTTTCTTGTCGCTTCTCAGCGCTTTGTTGTATTGCTCCTTGACATATCTCGAAACATCATTGTACAGCATTTTCTCGTCGTCAGACAGGCGGAATCCGACAGTCTTGACGTATCTCGGCAGGAACAGCGGCTTGCCTTCGAAATCTTTGAGGTCTTCTTTCATGCGCCTGATGAAGAGCGGGTTGTCTTGGTTCTTGATCGATTCCTGAAGCATCTCGGCCGTGGCGAAGAAGCCTGGTTCAAGAAGATCGACGAACAATCGGAAATTCTCAGGGTCTCCCTTATGCGGCGTGGCCGTTAGAAAGAGTAAGTGCGGATCTGAAGAGCGCGACAGCACTTCGCCAAGTCGATATCGGTCTGTCTTTTCTGTTTTGTCTCCATACTTGTACGCGCTCATCTTATGAGCTTCGTCAACTACGATAAGGTCGAATTTTGCCGATCCAATAGACGGAAGAATGTCTTCACGTTTCGCGAAGTCCATTGACGTGATTATCTGGTTCTCTCGCTCCCACACGTTCTCCGCATAGTAAGCGTCAAGAAGCCCTCTGTCAATGACCACAAAGGTCTCTTCGAATCTGTCCTTGAGTTCCCTTCTCCACTGATCCTTGAGGTGACCCGGGACAACTATCAAAATTCTCTTGACAAGGTTTCTCAATTTCATTTCCTTGATGATGAGCCCAGCCATTATTGTCTTTCCTGCACCCGGGTCATCGGCGATAAGAAAACGAATCCTAGGGAGCTTGAGCACGTATCCATAGACTGCCTCGATCTGATGCGGCAGCGGGTCGACCTTGGATGCGTTCATCGCGAGCAGAGGATCGTAAAGCGAAGCAAACCTGTAGCGCTTTGTCTCCAGAGCCAAGAAAACCTTAGCAGGCTCACCTTTCAGATCGCTTACCAGCGACCTGATTTGAATGCCCGCAAAATCAGTTGTGGGAATAAGCTGGTCAATATGTTGGCCGCTTGGAATTGTCGCACCGACTAAATGAACATACGAACCTTCATTGTCGATCTTCTTCACTTCAACTGGTTCAGGCCATTTGGGTCCAGTAATCACCGTCCCAGGCTTGATGTCTTCTACCTGCATATCATCAACAGCTCAACAACAGTAATTTTGATTCTTAACGAGCTTATTATTATCATGAGAAGGGGAAATCAAGCGCCTCATTTCCTGCTCCTCTTCACCGACTCCCAACCTTTCTTCACAATCCCCTCGTATACGTTCGACTGCTTGGGAATCGGCTTGCCTGACTTCGCAGCGTCTTCGACTAACTCTCTGAAATGACTCTCGATCTCCTTGGCAACTTCCTCATCGAGCATGAACGCAAATGTGGGACTCTCAACGCCGAATCTCCTCCTATGGTCGTCTGTGGTTGGCACAATCTTCTCGGATACATACAGATACGAATCAAACCAAAGGAAGATTTTCTCTGGGTGCGATTGCTCCTTTTCCAGGTCAAGCGAATCAATCTGCTCTATGCTCTGCACAGCCCCCTTTGCGTTGAACACAGGCTTGAACACTCTGAAACGAGTGCCATCTGTCGCTATACCAACGTAATGCGTACTCGGGAACTTTTCCTTGAACGATTGGAAGTATTTCTTGAGTTCATCCTTTGCGTCGTCTAACTCCTTGTCTAAATCGACTTTGAACTCGATAAGCAAGTTTCCGAAGACCGCATCAACTCTGCCCTTAACAAGCCAGAGCTTACTAGCAACTGGCGTTTCCATCTTTTCCGAGAATTCCTCAGGCCTTACGCCGAGTACACGTTCAGCGAAACTCGCGAACAGAATTTCCTTAGCAGGTTGACTCTTGGCCTTCTGGGCATTCGGGATATAGGTTATGAGTTCTTTGCTTAACTTCTCGACTTCGCCGATTTGGGCAGACATCTCGTCACCGGTCAATAGATATTTGGTAGGAGACATCTACTTCATACATAGCATAAGAGTGTACGATTAACCCGACCAAACGCCTCAAAATGACCCTATTGCTTGCCTTTGTTATCGCCGAATCTTGAATATCTTGGACACGGGTATAACAAGTCAAGGGGGCGGGTGTGTGCGAACGGAAATTTTTTTTCTTGTGGAACAAACCCCCCTAGCGGGGGCGGTCATCCCAAAATCGTAGTTCCCCCGACACGCCGGCGCAAGAATGATCTAGTGGAGTGCCCTAAAAGCCGGTCAGCATGTACGAGCATGTACCAATATGCTTCCGTATGGATAACGACGACGGCGACAGTCGGTTCAAGAGAGCTGATCATTTGCAAGCGGTCGCTCGGAAACCAACACAGCTTAGAAGGTTTTCATTGCTCGCGACACACGTTGCCAACGTCGTTGCCAACGTTACTAATTCTTGCTACTGTGTAGCATCCGATTACGAACGTTCACAACTCCTAGAAAAGACATGGCATGAGCCATCCTCTAAGACCGGGCCTCTTGGCCTCCCGTTTTCGTCGATTTAGATCGGTCGGAAGGATTCGCAGCGCCAACGGGGGGTGTATGCGCGAACGAGAATTTTTTTTTCTGAGCAGCCGCAACGGCATATACTACACGTACTAGGTTGTATCAAAAACGTTGAGTTCGCTGAACAGTCTAAACAAATAGAGAAAAATCGACATATACACTAAGTTTCTAATTGCGGGTGTTATATCCCAAGAAATCTAGCGATAAATGGGCTTAGAATCGCCCCGACCACTATCCAGAATATTATCACAAGTATCTTCCAGAGTCGTATTGGGAAACGTCTCTCTTTCTCTTCCTTCGCCTTGTCATACCTGATCAGAATATCAGGCATCTTCTCTTCAACTACACGTGCTATGTCGTCGGCAACCTCTGGCCACCACTCAGGCTTAGGAATATTGCGTGCCACGAAGACCGATGCACCAGATGCGTTGACCACGTCGGATATTCCCAGCGGTTCCAAAAGGTTCAACTTGAATGCTTTGGATTGACCTGAAGCAGTCGGGAGGATAAGTGAGTGAGGTTCTCTGCCACAGTTCGGGCATGGCCCAGAGTGATTCGGCGGAAATGTGAACCCGCAGTGCGGACAAGTATTGATTATTGTCACTTCTCCCCCTCCGAACAGGTGCGCCTCCCTCTCAGTCGCCACGTATCTGAATAAACATTACCGTGCAAAATTAGGTTGCGTAACTGTTTGAGAAAGCTGCCGTTTGAAACGTAGATCGTCACCTATGCAGTTTTGTAGGAGCAGAAAACGTTGAGTTCACTGAACAGTATAACTAAGAAGCTGAAAACCTCTCAAAACAAGACTTTCGGTAGAGCTGACGCGATATCTCAATCGAACAAGGCGCTTATGTTTTGGGTTCACCAATTCAATGTTTGGAATATGCGCGATATGACTGCTATTCCTTCTCAACTTTCTGAGTTGGTGTGGCAAACTCTCGGTATAGGATAGAAATAACATCGCCGAAAACTTCCTTGATGTTCCCTCTCGAATATCGAAGTTGTTGGATGCCTGCAAGATTCGTGTATTCATTACAGCCATCCTCAAGAATGACGATCGCCCGTTTCCTACCTAGCTTTCCTTGGAAGAGCCCGGTCTCGTGAATGGTGTTCTCTCGCGCATGAAGCTGCCCCTCTTTGTCTTCGTCTTCCGCGGTATGGATGAGGAAGGCAATCGAGGCCTTCTCCGACATTTCATCCAATACTTCTGCAATAGTATAGCCAGCACGAGCCCCGACTTCATAGGCCACAACTTCAAATCCCTGCTTGTCCTGCAGGTGGTCTTTCAGATAGCGCCACTGTTCGCTGCGACCGTGCCCTATGAAAACCTTGACAGAATCACGTAGCATCCTTTCAAGTTCACTGCCTGACAGCTTGTACAGGTCGTATTTGCCCTCGAACACGGTCATGCATTTCTCCACATCAGCGCGGTTAGGCATGGTTACGCTAACAGTCGTAACGGGAAACTCAAGCGTAATGCTCAATTGACTGTCATACGCGCCAGCACAGAACAGGTGGGCATACTCTACCTCCTTATTCCTGTACTCCGAATAGAACTCATCAAGATTGTCGAACACCCATCCTACCCCCTTGTAGTCGACGGCCATCTCCAAGGTTCTGACAGGGACTTCGGCCAGCGCTTCCGCAGTCTGGCGGAAGACATCGTATGCTTCCTTGATTATTTCAGGTGGAAACTTCACAGACGCGAATTCTCTAGTCTTCCTCAAGAGAATCATCTCAATAGCTGCGTTCCGAGGAATCCAAACGCCGAGTATTGAGGCATACCTACTGAGCGAATGGGATTGGCTATTAGTTTTTGCAGTTTGGTGCATCTTAATCTGAGAAGAAATGCCGAAACACCAAAATCAGAGAGTTACCAGACAGAATTCTATGCCCAGACGTAGTGTAGGCGGGATTCCTTCGATGGGACTCGGTATTCCGACTGTCGCCATCGGCATACTTGTCACCATTGCGGTCTACTCCCTTCTTGCCACGTCGCTGTATTCGAACATAATGATATACGACAATATCCCTTTCAAAGAGAGCGCTTTACCAAACGTATCAATATCAATAAAGAACAACGCTGCACTGACTCTTCCATTTGTGTCTCCGAGCTACCTCGTGACCGTTCTGTTGGTGGAAAATACTACGGATGTTCATTGTGGAATCCCCTCGTCGAGGGGCGAACTTCCATGCGACGGTCGTTCGATGCTCGATCTTAGCACGATAGCGCCGGGACATAGTGCGCAGATGCCGCTCCTGTTAGATGCGAACCAGGTATGTTGCGTCGGTTCTGCGGCGTATCCAGGAAATTTCACCATTCGAATCTCCGTTTACATGAGCTTCTTCACTACGTTTCTTATCAAAAGCAAGACGATCTCATGTAGTAATGCAAGTTTCGGGAAATACATTTGCTCAGAGACATAAGGCAGGCGTTTCACCTAGCTATTTGTTTTGTTGGCTTCTCGCCAGTCTGCCTTGACCTTCTCTATGAATAACTGATTCGCTTCTTCTTCTAACTGCCGATTATCGAGAATCTGAGCCTACATGCGAAAACACCTACCCGCGCGGTCGATTCTCGCGCGGTCGAAAGTATGAGTGCGATTTTTCGTAATCAAATCATTGCGTAGGCTAACAAGCCTTAAGCTGCTCTATTGCGCCTCGATCCGAGGCGACCGCAAGGAACCACCCTATTTCTCACAACTCAAAGGGTTAAGAATTCACAACTGCATGGTTTTCCGGATCATGAAGAAAATTACGGGGCCCAAAATTTTGAAGGGTCCCTTTCCTAGCCGTTGCGTTTCGTTGTGAACGTTCAAGAAGATTTCGCAGATATGCGCCGCGAGGCGCGTTGGAAAATCAGCTACAGGGGCAAGCGCCTGACGCGTAGTAACGAAATCTTGCCCGCGAGGGCTCCGATCTTTCGGTTCCCATTATTATCGAAGCTGAGAAATCAACTCTCCCACAACTACATACGACCACACATGGCACTTAAGGGTAAAACACCAGCGGAAGCGGCGGGCATCAAAGTCGAAGGCAAGAACAAGTGGCTAACCCTAATACAAAACGCGTCAAAACGCTAAGAGTAGACCCCCGGTGGCATCCGAGGTCAAAACCATAGTTGAACTGGACATAAAGGGAGGGAAGCAACTTGAATCGGTATTTGCTCGCGGAACGTCGTTCTTCCTTCCTATCCCTATAAACAAACAAATACTCGCGATTGCTGACTCACTTGAAAATCTCCGTTCAAGAGCTGCCCCACAATCCGCAAAAATCACTTCAACTAAGGAGCTTCTCATTGAAATCGACAAATTGGGCGATACGTTAAGAGAAATCATGGGCCTGAGCGTCTTCTAGAAACGAGTGGACCATGTTACCGCATTTAGGAAGCTCCGTCGTTGCCGCCTTTCGGCGGCGTATGTTGCTAATCTTTCTGAAAGGACGATCCACGCTAAGAACGAGTAGGACCGCTAGCACAGGACGAAAATGACGTGCTCAACTCTTCTATTATGTCATACTGTGTGAAAACGTCACGGTCGTTGTCGAGATCAACGAATTCAGACGGCGACGAAAGCAACGCCACGGAAGCCTGCAAACTCCCTCGCGGGGAGTACAGAATTAGTCTTCTACCTCACGGTATGTCTTTCCTAGTCGTTGCGATCGGTTATAGTCGCATATGCCGCTAGTACAAACACTGTTAACGTTAACATCGAGTGTCAAATAAATTGGATGAGAAAGCTGTGTTGGTTCTTAGCCAACTTGTTACCGAAACTTGCGTCTTCCGCCGCCTAAACATACTCATACATACTAAACCGAAATACGCCACGCTCAACCGCGCTAGTAGTATTGGGATGACCGCTAAACCAAATAACACCTCGACACTTCCGAGGCAACCCTAGAGTTGGAGGAATGACGGATTAAAATCCTCAGTACTAATTTCGTCTATCTAGTCTATTTCTAGTGTACTTCTAGTCTATCTATTCCTCGCCTTCGTCAAGTCCTTTCGCTAAGGATTCTTGGAAGTGTCTTCTCAAGGTTCCTAAGTCTAAGGCTCGACCTGCGAGTCGTGGATCGGCTGCGACAACTTTCGCCAAAGCGTCCTCAAAGATTTTACCAACCTGTTCGGCCGGTAGCGCAACCCCTTTCGTCGGAATCATGAATTGCGGATAGATGATGAGTTTCGAGACGGCTTTCATGAATTCTGCTTTGAGAACTTCAGGAGGCGGGTTCGTGTAGTGGGCGTCTCGCCCTTTGGGATTCGCTCCCATAAGGAGGGAAACCCTATTTGATGGAACCTGCGCGCCCTCAAGCATGTTTTGAACGTACTCGCGCCATGAGCCCGTAGTGAAGGGTTTCAGGCCCACGACCGGATTAGTTCCGAGACGCATCGCTATTTCGTCGCCAACGTGCGAGAGTCGATTCGGCTTCATGGAGATTAGAAAGCTGTCATCGTTGAAGTCGCTTTTTCGCTTCTTTTGTTCGATTAGGGCTCGAAGAATCTCTTTAGTATCGTCAAGAATGAAACTGTAAAACGGTTGGCCGGTCTTAGTTATCTTACCGGGAATGTAGAGCATAAGCGGGCTTTTGTCCTTCTCAAGACTTTCCTTAACGTGTCGATACCGAAGTTGACAGACGGTATTGGGCCGGAGGCCCGTCTGAGCCATGACACCGAAACCAAACTTAGTTTGCAGCTTTCGAGCCTCGTCAATCATCTTCCTTGTAAATTCCTGTGTGACTCGGAAATTGCTTTCTCGGGCAGGTGCTTTAGGTTGAGTAAGGGTCATGTTCAACTCGCAGCCGTTCGACTTGAAAAAGGGCTTAACGGAAGAAAGCAGCTTTACCGCGTGCCATTGGTGTTTACGGTCGTCGTCCGTGAGAAAGCTATACCAATCTCGCATCATGCGTTCCGGTTTTCGGCGCTCGTGCAAGTCCTCCGATCTACGAGCGTTGATGACTTCCTGAATGAGTTGGTCGGGATTCAACTTGCGGAACTCGCAATATTTATGTAAAGCTTCAAGAGACTCGCACTTGGTGATGTCTCGGTTGCCATGCTTGTCTGCCATCCATTCCTTAACCGACTCAAAACCAGTTTCTTTGTTGAGGTACGAGTCGGAACGCCAATCTTTAACAACTGCTTCCAACTGCGGCCATCTGACGCCACGAATAGCCGCAAGTGCCTATGAATAGCTGTGTTGATTCCCAACCTAGCATTTCTAAGCTCTTTCGGTTTCCAGCCAGCAAGCACTCAAAGAGTTCCAAGGATCGGTGGAGATACCTGAAGGCCCTTCAAGTAGACGGCGTGACGAAAAACTTCGGTAGCATAAGAGCCCTAGATGG
>Ga0315280_10004352_pt1 | contig 21003 bp, 16 predicted proteins | sample YL17G06_40_MG_FD_203697 | JGI IMG/M metagenome (GOLD analysis project Ga0315280, IMG submission 203697) | Sediment microbial communities from Yellowstone Lake, YNP, Wyoming, USA - YL17G06_40 | ecosystem: Environmental > Aquatic > Freshwater > Lake > Sediment | place: USA: Wyoming | collected...
TTGTAGAGCGAGCTTACAACATTTCCTCAGACCTCGGCAGAGTCGCAAAAGTCGTCGTTGAAAAAGGCTTGAAAGGAATCAAAAAATTTGAAGTCTTAGTAGGCGAGCCGATAAGACCAATGCTGGCCGAAAGACTTTCCACGCCAGAAGAAATTCTTGAAAAACTCGGCGGAAAATGTATAGCCGAATATAAGTATGATGGTGAGAGAATTCAAGCCCATAAGAATGGCGATGAAGTTGTTCTTTTTTCAAGACGCTTGGAAAATATCTCCGACCAGTATCCAGACGCTATTGAACTTATCAAGAGATATGTGAAGGCAAAAAATGCCATTTTAGAGGCAGAATGCGTTGCCATGATCCTTGAGACAGGGGAGATGCGTCCCTTCCAGGAGCTGATGCATCGCAGACGCAAATACGGGATCAAAGAAGCCATGGAAGAGTATCCTGTTTCGCTTTTCGTGTTTGAGACCCTTTATGCTGATGGTGAAGATCTAACTTTGAAGCCTTACCCACTCAGAAGAAAAGTGCTAGAGAAAATTGTGGAAGAAAGCGATAGAGTGAAAATAGCCAAGTACATGATCACCGACAATGTGGATGAGCTTGAAAAATTCTTTTGGGAAGCCATAGAAAACGGCTGCGAAGGTCTAGTCTGTAAATCTATCGCTAAGGATTCTGTTTATCAGGCTGGAGCACGCGGCTGGCTGTGGATAAAGTACAAGCGCGATTATAAAAGCGAGATGACAGACACTGTGGATTTAGTTATCGTCGGTGCTTTTCATGGAAGAGGAAAACGTGCAGGAACTTATGGAGCTTTGCTCTTGGCGGCTTATAACTCTGAAAATGATACATTTGAAACGGTCACAAAGTGTGGAACAGGCTTTACAGATGATGATTTAGCGAAACTGCCAAGGATGATGCAGAAGCATGTTATAAATCATAAGCATCCGAGAGTTAATTCTACACTCGAGGCTGACGTATGGTTTGAGCCTGCTGTTGTGCTTGAAATTCTAGGTGCAGAAATAACTCTAAGCCCGATACATACGTGTGCAATGGGCTCTATACGAAAAGGAAGTGGACTGGCAATTCGTTTTCCGCGTTTTACTGGAAACTATAGATTTGACAAGGCTACAGAAGATGCAACGTCGGTGGTTGAAATTGTGGAAATGTATCAGAGGCAGTTAAAGCAAATCATAGAAAGCTAAAGTAAACCGAAAATATTGCTAAAAATACTTTTTTGGTATACAGAAGAAAGCATCACAAAATCTAAATAATTATTTCACTCAATAAATGCTTTTGCATAGAGGTTAGGTTGAACTAGCTTCTATGTTCCTGGCGAAACTAATACAGACGATAACAGTTTCATTGAGGGATGGGCCAAAGTCACAATAATGGGCGATGTGAATGGCGATGGCATAGTCGAGGTCTCAGACTTGGTTTTAGTAGTTAACGCTGTTCCTTCAATTCAAAGATGGTTGAACTGGAATCTAAATGCAGACTTAAATAATGATAATAGAGTGGGCGTAGCAGACTTGGTCAAAGCAATTGCAAACTGTGGGAAAACATGCTAACATAACAACTTCGTACACTTCTCTTTTTTCTTTATTCCTTTAGCGACCTAGCGACAAGATTCAAGATTTACTTGTAACTATCAGTTTGACAAGGCAGCCGAGGATGCTACAACTATTAAGGAGATCATCGAAATGTACAAGAGTCAGCTGAAAAAATTTGCGTAGTTAAATCCAGCAGGTTTTAGCTGTAACATTATAAAAGTAAACTTGTTTCGATGTCAAGCTTGAAAGTGATAGAATTCGGTGATATTGATCGTGACCCTCCCTGCAAGTGTAGGCTCGCTGCATATCACTTGCATGCTAATTGGATATATGTTATTCTGCTTGCTGCTTATCACCGGATGCTGGAACATTATGTAGACTACTTCGGATTGTCCTTGAATTATTTCGGGATATTGCGGGGCGTCTTCTCGATTCACCATGCCAGGCGGAAGAATAAGAACGTCCTTAGCATCTCCTTGTACAGCCGTAATGTTGAACCACAATTGTTTTACTAAAATGGAACTATTGGAGGGGTCCACAGGTGTAGCTTCAGCAGCCGCATCTGTAAACTTAAAGTATTTATCAACCGCTTGAACCCCTTGCAGTTCACTATGGTACAATGCTGATAGGGCGATAATAGTAACCATCATCGCAAAAATTAGGGTTCCTATGCCTTTCCTAAATTTTTCTTTTTTCGTTCTACTTCTCTTTGCCTTCGCTTTTTTCTCCATTATAATTTCATCTCGATGAGTTACTCATGGTTTATTAAGAGACTAGCGGTTCAGATAAGTATTTCTGAAAAAGCAGTTAAATCATTTATCCATACGGTCACGGTCTTTTAATTGGTGAAAATATGCCTAATTATGCCTGATTCTTCTTTGAGCATTTGTAAAGCGAAGAAGTCTGCAGTAGGGCAATATGAAAACGTTTTTAAAAGTGTAATGATGCTTTTAACATTGGTTGTAGATGCAGAGAAGGTGGACAGAGAAAAACGCCGATCTGGCATTACTTGCCACTCGCATAGGGGATTTCTTTAAAGTAAAGGATTTCGAAGCGATTAAAGGAAAAACTGAGAATGGTTTTCAAATAATTGCGGAGGATTCACCATATTTTAGAATAGACGGATATGTAAATGTAACTGTGGAAGGAACATCCGAAGATTTCACTATAAAGTTCGATCTTTGTATGGATAGGAAAAAACATGCCGTTTACACTTCTATCTTTTTAGAAACGATGCTTTTCGGTGGACATTTTCTTTTGAGAAAACTAAAATCAGAAGAGGCTCAATTGCAATTAGAAAAAGAGTTTTGGAGACATGTGGAGAACGCCGTATTACAATTAGGTAACTCTGCGAAATCTCCTACACAATAATCTGAATAATAGGTTTAATGCTATGAAATAATAACTTTACAAAAGGGCTTTTTATGAGCTGGTACATAATACCGTTTTGAGGCACTCATATGCTTAAGAGAGTTGTTTTTAGAACAATAGTCTTGATACTTCTGATAACAATTATTAGAGCAAGATACAATATAAGTGTACTAGCAAATCCCAAGACCATTACAGTTCCAAGTCCTGGATATGAAACTATACAGAAAGCTATTGATGCAGCAAGCCCCGAAGATGTCATAATGGTGACCAATGGCATATATCATGAAAACTTGATGGTGAATAAGACTATCTCGCTTATTGGTCAAAACTGCACAACCACAGTTGTTGATGGCGGTGATCTTAAAGATGTTGTCATCGTAAACTCGCCTAGCGTTACAATCGCTGGATTTACAATCTTAAATGGAAAAAAGGAATTGCCCTATTGCGGCATTAGAGTCTTTGGATGTAATTTCGTTAGAGTCAACAATGTAATCTTAAAAAACAATTTTTTTGGTCTACAACTAACTCAATCTAATAACTGCACGATTCACAACACTATAATTGCGAACAACTCATATGCCGGTATAAAAATATCTAGTAGTAGCAACAACGTTTTCTTCCAAAGTATTATTGCGAACAACTCCTTTGGTCTGCAGAGCTTTAATTCTCCTTTTAACGTCTTCTATCATAATAACTTCATAAACAATACTATAAGCCAAGTATGGATGGATGATGAGTCAACGCCAATGACACTGAACAATGGAGCAGAGGGCAACTATTGGAGCGACTATGTGGGATCAGACTTGGATATGGATGGGACAGGAGATTCAAGGTATTCGGTTCTGTTCTCATGGGATAATCATCCTTTAATGGGAATGTTTACAAACTTTACATTTTACTATGACTCGCAAGAGTACTTTTTGTCCACCATTTGTAATTCTACAACATCAAACTTCAAGTTTGACAAGACACTTGGAAAAATAAGTTTTGATGTCTTAGGATCAAGTGGCACAGTAGGCTTCTGTAGAATATCTGCACCAAAAACACTTATTCAAGGCAATTACACTATTTTGATAGAGGGTAATGCTCTAACATATTCTAGAAATTGGACATCCTTAACGTACAGCTATTGTTACTTTATGTACAAACACATTGGTACAGCACAAAATGTGACAATACTGTTAAAATTTCCTGAAAACACTGTTCAACCATTTCCCATTGACGTCATAATAATTATAACGTTTTGGTCAATTGTTGCTATTTTTGCAGCAGTGATTTTGATCCGAAGGAAAAAAGGAAAGTTTTGACACTAATTGGTGAATGAAAACAGTAACCTTAAAGAAAACTGAATCCGAATGAGATTGGCAACTATATTACTATTCGCCTAATATATCCTGCGTATATATTAAAGGTTATTACACCGTTCACTGAACGAGTTTTGATTCCAGTCAAGTTGCTGATTTCTCTGATTGTTAATGGCTTTTCCGAATTTAACAGCAAGCGAAAGATCCTTTCGGTATAACCTTTATATGTACTGATGCTCTGAAGATAAAACTCGTTTTTGAGGCATCTGTCTGCTCCTTCCTTTGTTAAGCTGTATTTTAACCTTAACATTCTATGTCCCCTCCCCCTCTAGACATAGTAATCTTTCTCGTTAATTTATTTAAGTTTTTTGAATATGTTATCTACCTTTCGAAAAACGTTTTCAAAAGGAGTAAACTCTGTCGAGGACGCTGAGAATGAATCATTTAGTCATAAAGGTGACAAGCTACAAAGTGTCCTTTTCCTATATCCACAAGTTTGGGTTCTTCCTTATTGCAAATGTCCATTACATGCAAGCATCTGGGGTGGAATCTGCAACCAACAGGAGGGTTGACTGGACTCGGAACATCTCCAGTAAGTATTATCCGCTTCCTTTTGACCGTGGGATCTGGAATTGGAATGGCAGACATTAGTGCTTGCGTGTAGGGATGAAGCGGATTATGGAAGAGCTCAGTTGTTTGAGCCAGTTCAACCACCTTTCCGACATACATAACTGCAACTCTATCACTTATGCATTCAACAATGCTTAAATCATGACTGATGAATAAATAGGTTAGGTCCATATCTTTACGTAATTTCTGGAATAGGTCAAGTAGCTGAGCGCGTACAGAAACATCCACAGCGGATGTTGGTTCATCGAGAACCACAAATTCTGGATCGATTATTAAGGCCCTAGCTATTGCTATTCTTTGTCTCTGTCCTCCACTGAATTCATGAGGGTATCTGTAGAGAGTCATTTCCCTTAATCCTACTCTTTCAAGCATGTTCAATACTTTTTCTCTGACTTCTGCCCCTTTTGCTAATTTTTGGACTACGAGCGGTTCTCCAATTGTGTCCTTAATAAGCATTCTAGGGTCAAGAGAACGTGAGGGATCTTGGTAGACTATTTGCGTTTTTCTTCTTAGAGCTTTCAACTTTTTTCTCTTGAATGTAACGATATCGTATTGTTTTCTGAGTTTTTTCAGTTCATCTGAAGCTTGATCTGAACTCTGGAGTTTCCTTATTTTCTCCATCGCATCCGCAGGAACATCGAAGTATATGTGGCCCGCAGTTTGTTCAAGCAATCGAATAACTGTCTTGGCAAACGTGGTCTTGCCGCATCCAGACTCTCCGACTAAGCCAAAGCACTCTCCTTTATATATGCTTAGGTTAACGTCGTCTACTGCTTTGACGTCGGCTATCTTTCTCTTGAAAATTCCGCCTCTGATTGGGTAATACTTTTTCAAGTTTTCTGTTTCTAGCATGATGTTCAATTTCACATCCCTCTAGTATAGATAACATGCAACGAAATGTTCTTTCTTTACCTCTTTTATTTTTGGTATTTCCTTCGTGCATGCGTCCATAGCGAAGGGGCATCTTGGGTGAAATCTACAGCCTTTGGGAGGCTCTATCAGGTTAGGTACCATGCCTCTGATGGACTTAAACTCTTCCCCAGGTCTTGGAATTGATTCTAGTAAGGCTTTTGTGTATGGATGGAATGGGCTTTTGAAAAGTTCCTTGACTTCTGCGATCTCGCAAACGTTGCCAGCATACATTACAGCCACTCGATCGGATAGTTCTGCGATAACCCCCATATCATGAGTTATATACAGAACGGAAGATCCAAATTTTTCTTTAAGTCTCCTTATTAGATCTAGGATTTGGGCTTGTACAGTTACGTCGAGGGAGGTTGTTGGTTCGTCTGCTATTAAGAGTCTTGGGTTGCACGCGAGCGCCATGGCTATTACGACACGTTGCTGCATGCCTCCGCTGAGTTCGTGAGGATGCATTTCTGCAACTCTTTCTGGGTCTCCTATCTCCATTTCCTTGAGGATGCTTACAACTTCTTTTTTGACTTCCTTCTTTAGTCTCTTTTGTCTTCCGACGATTGGAATTTTTGGCAGAATCTTTGTCGTTAGTGAGTGGGGGTTTTCCAGCATTTTCTTATAAATCTTTTTTTCTATTCCGTCTTTTTCAATTTGAGCAATAACTCTCTCTAAGAGTTCCTTTTTTCTGTGAAGCAAAAGAACTTCTGCAATTTGGTGCTCAACGGTGTAGATGGGGTTGAGGGCAGCGCCTGGTTCTTGGAAGATCATGGAAATATATTTTCCTCTGATGTGTCTTAAGAGACGCTCGTTGAGGGATAAAAGGTTCACGTCTTTTCCTGATTTGGTTTGATAAAGTACTTTACCCTCTTCTATTTTTCCTGGTGGCGGGGTTATGACTAGGATTGAGAGGCCAGTCATTGTTTTGCCGCATCCAGTTTCGCCCACAACCCCAAGAGTTTCTCGTTCTTTTACTTTTAGATCAACACCCTCGAGGGCTTTGACTACTCCTTCATATGTATAAAATCTTAATACGAGATCTTCGACGTCGACGACGTAGCTCATTCTATCTTCTCCTAAGTGTTGGGTCTAGTATGTCTCTGAATGCGTCGCCTAGTAAGTTCCATCCTAGAACGAAAGTGAATATGAATAGACCTGGTATCAGCCATACCCACCAGTTGCTGGCTGGATTGGATATGTTGGAGTAGATGTAGTTTTGTGAGAGGGAAATCAATTGTCCCCAGTCTGCGTAGCCTGGTGGGGCTCCGAGTCCAAGGAAGCTTAGGGCTGCGGCAGTAAGGACGATTGATCCTGTGTCTAGTGAACCCATGATTACAATTGGATATATTGAGTTTGGGAGGACATGTCTTGTCATTACTCTGAAGTCAGAGCATCCTGTAGCTTTGGCTGCTTCGATGTAATCTTCTACTCTAACTTTGAGTATCTCTCCTCGTATCACTCTAGTGTAGGATGGCCATCCAACTAGGACGAGGGCTAGTAGGACTTTGTCTAGTTTGGTTAGTGATAAGGTGAGGGTGGTAAAGCCTAAGTTTAGGGGTATATCCGTTGGTAAAGCAACAACTAATGCCATAGCGAGAATCAGACCTGGGATGGCCAGTGTCATGTCTGTGAAACGCATTAATATTTCATCAATGATTCCTCCATAGTACCCAGCAAGACATCCTGTTACAATGCCTATTACTAATGAAAACGCTACAACCATTAAGCCCACTCGGAATGCTGTTATAGTTCCCCAGATACATCCATAGTAGATGTCATAACTTTCTTCTGTTGTTCCGAAGGGATGCGTGGGACTTGGAGGACGTGGTTTAATCCGCTCTGCGGCTGGAATGCTAAGATCCTTCCATATTATGAATGGATCGCTTTTACCCATTGGTGGAGGAACTGGGGGTGCCAAAACTGGAGCCAGGACCGCTATACCTGCGAAAACTGCGACTATCACTAAGCCCACGATTGAGAGGGGGCTTTTCTTTACTCTGGCAATTATGAATTTTAGTTCCTTTATCGTGGGTTGCCTTGACCGTTTGAATTCTCTTAATTTTGCCATTATGCTTGTCATTTTATCATGCCAACCTGATTCGTGGATCTATATAAGCGTATAATATGTCTACTATTAAATTTGCTCCTACGAAGATTATGGCGGTGAATAATGCGAAACCGAGCACGAATGGTATGTCAAGGTGAAGAGCGGCACGAGCTGCTGTAGCTCCAAGGCCATCTATGTGGAAAACGGTTTCTGTTATGACCAAGCCTGTTAACATGCCTGCGATTAATAGTCCTGATATGGTAACTGCGGGTATTAGGGCGTTTCTTCTTACATGTTTACTGATTACTTCGTTTTGGGATAGTCCTTTTGCTCTTGCTGTTATGACGTAGCCTTTATTAAGTTCTTCCAGCATGCTGGAGCGCATTACTCTTATGATGAGCGCTATTTGGACTATCGTTAGGTTCAAACATGGGAGGAAGAGGTGGATTAGAGCATCCCAGGTTATCCATAGTTGTCCATTGAGCAATCCATCGACTGTGTTCAAACCTGTATAAGTCGTCCATGCGCCGCTTCTTACGCCGCGTGATATAAAATCATCGGCGGCGCTTCCTAGCCTACCTGGCGGGAAAAGACCGAAGCCACCATAGAATACTGAAAGCAATACTATAGCAGACCAGAAGGTGGGAAGGGACCAGCCGATTATTGCAATGACTCTTGTAGCGTGGTCGACTATTTTGTCTCTGTGTACAGCTGATTTTATTCCTAGGTATATGCCTAACAGAATAGTGGGCGGTATGGAGAATAGGACTATTTCGGCTGTTGCTGGGAACTTCGACATAATGCACGGTAGTACGAACATGCGATTTTCTTGTGAGTAGCCCAAGTTGCCGTGTAGGACTTCATTGATCCATCTAAAGTATCTGATGTAAACTGGATCTAAAAGACCGTACTTTTGGAAGACAGCATTCCAGTCTTTAACTTTGGTTGGATCAACATATAGGGCGGCTCTAGCGTAGGGGTCGAAGAATTCTGTTATTGCGAATATGATTACCGTAACTCCTATTAATATAGGGATGAGAAGTAAGAGTCTCCTAATAGTGTATGTGCCAAGGCCCATGATGATCTCCCTAAACGAGGAGTAATTAAAGAGGTTAATAACTTTTACGCGGGAGGGGGGTAGAAGGATGGGTTTTTTATGTTTTTTTTCACTGGAAGAATCTTCCATAAAGGTTAAATATCTCAGAGCCAGAGTATTTTAGTGACGTTAAAAGAAAGGAGAAAGGAAAAATGCATAAGAAAATATTGTTGTTAGTTTTGTCTTTGAGTCTTATGTTGGCAATGATTCCTATTGCTTCGGTAGGCGCAGGTGTGGTGCCACGTCAGAATGAGATTGCTGTAGGAACAATTGGTGAGCCTGAAACTGTTGATCCTGGTTGGCTTTATGATACGGCAAGTGCAGAGCTTGTTTGGAACGTGTATGATACGCTATTGAGTTTCTATGTTAACAGAACAGGCGATCCATATGGCAATGGTACGATATCATGGGGAAAAGCAACTCTGTTTGAAGCGAGCCTTGCTTACGATTGGACATATAATACTTCAAATCCTGACCATCCAGTTTACACTTTCAAGATAAGGGGTACTCACGACCACTTCATAACAGTGCAAGCGCAAACCCTATTCCTACCTGACCCAACAGGCAGTATTTGGATGGAGACTCCATCAAGCGAAATGCCTGGAAGGCATTGGACGGTCTGGAACTGGGAGGACAACAATATCGATGGAGTGTTAAGCCCATGCGACGTAATTAAGATGTACATGATGGACCTGTATGAGGGACCATTTGAAATGCCATGGCTAGCCTTCCATGTACAATCTCTAGATGGCACGGGCATAGGCGCGACTATGGAGCTCAAAGAGTTGCCAGTTCCATTCCAAATCCTCAGAACATTAACCCTGCCAGGAGGATTTAGCCCCACCCATCCAGAAGGCGCTTTATTGACAGAAACCGACCCAGTTAGTGGTCGCGGATACACCCTTGTTGAGTGGGAGGATGGAATGTTCGGTGCTTTCAGTGGAGCGGTGAGTAAAGGCGACGTTATTACACTGACGCGCACGGACACGCCTCCAGTGAACTTCTCAGCCGCGATTTGGACAAGAGACTACATTGTTGAGTCAATTGATCTTGTAGGAGGACATATTGTTGTGAAGCCTTGTCTCACACCCTACGACGTTGAGTACACCATGGAAAGATGGTTTGTGCTCGACCACTATGGTGGTCCACAATGGATGATATACGAAGCTTTAACCTACCCAGACTACAGTTGGAACTTTACGGACCCCACTTTTGCTTCAAGGGTTGACGCTGCCATCGAAGTCGTCGGCAGAACTGTTGAGTTCACATTGGCTATACCATATAGCCAATCAATCCTCTCACAGGTTTTAGCTCAATCATGGGCAAGCATCATGTACACAGACTGGGCTATAGACCAAGGCTGCTGGGATGGAAACTACGCTAATGTCGCAACCTATCACGACCCTGAAGTTTCGCCTCTGATGGATCCAGTGCCCGTTATGTGTGGAACTGGGCCCTACTACTATGTTGAGTGGATAACTGGAAAACACTGGAGAATCGAAAGATTCTTAGAGCACTGGCGGCAATGGCCAATACCAGGTACCAATGGCTACGTGGACGTAGTTAGAGAAGAGTTCATCAGCTCGTGGCCTACGAGGAAACTAATGTTCCTCGCAGGAGACCTCGACTTCTGCTACGTTCCTAGAATGTATATGGGTGACGTTTGGGAAATGCCTGGTATACGCTGCGATTATCCAGTGCTAGACCAGATTGTTGACGGTGTCTTCTTCAACTTGAACATATCATCGAAAAGCCGCTATCTGTATCCACCATTCATAACGCATCTGGACTATGGCGTAATAGCTGAAACTGGAATTCCACCGGACTTCTTCAATGACACATACTTGAGGAAAGCCTTCCTCTACTGTATCAACTTCACCGAATTCCAAGACTTGGCATACCTTGGTGAGTCTGTCTACCCGGTGACTCCGAATCCCTACGGACCAGACTTTGGATGGTGCAGACACCCAGACGAATGGTACACTGAGAATGCGCCAAACCTGAACTTGACTAAGGCCGAATACTACTTCAAAATGGCTTGGGGCGGTGGTCCAGCCAACGACGGTGAAGACCCAACCTTGGTGACGAGTCCTGGTCTAGTATGGACGAACGGCTTCAAGCTGCCTCTAACTTACAACACTGGCAACGTTCCTAGGAAAACTATATGTGAGGATTACATTGAAGTAAATGTTGAAGGCTTGAATGCGAAGTTCCACGTTGACGTGTACGATGTGGAATGGGGAACAGTCTACATCCCTGAGCTGTTCAGAAATAGATTGACAATGTTCATCATAGGCTGGATTCCTGACTATCTAGACCCCCACAACTACTTCTTCACATTCATGGGCTCCGGTGGATCATTCTCTGGCCCGCAAAAATACAGTGACCCATATGTTGACAAGCTCATAGATACAGGCATGAAGATGAAGGAGAATAATGCAGCAAGGGCAGCGGTATACCAAGAGCTAGAGGAAATCTATGTCAGAGATGTCCCGAGCATCTGCTCAGACCAGCCAACTGGCCGTCACTGGGAGAGAGATTGGATGTACGGATGGTACTACAACCCAATCTACCCAGGCTACTACTTCGCCCACTATTGGAAGGATGTGCCTCCAGGCGTAGCAGAGCTCAAACCAGTAGACGTTTCGGCGTTAGACTCGATCAGTCCTCCTGTCGGCGGATCATATGTAGTAGTTGGCCTCAAAGGATATATGAAGCCACAACTCGAAATTACGGTGGATGCGAAAGTTACGACTGCCAATCCAGGCGTTCCAGGTTTCTTCGTAGTCCTAGGCTTTACAAGGACCCTTACTTCAGAAGGCATTTGGGAGGTCATAGACATGGATTATCTTTGGATGTTGGGTGGCGCTGGTTCGACCGTAGACGCAACATTCACTTGGAATGAAGTAATCGACAGTGGCTTATACAACATGGGTGGCGCTGTTGGTGTTTCTTCCGGTGTCGCTTTTGACAACAATGCAACAAACAACAAGGTACAGGATGCAAGCGGTGATGTTATAGTGGTCAACATAGCGCCTGGTGACTTTGACGAAGACTTGGACGTAGACTTTACTGACCTATTCTCAAAAATGATCGGCACATACTACTACAACTACCAGTTAAATCACACGCTCTATGATGAAAGGGCCGACTTTAACCTAGACGGCAAAATAGACTTTACTGACGTATTCGTATACATGGTCGGCATGTACTACTACGGCTACTGGTTCTATTATCCATGGCTTTAGATTAATGGAGGAATAAAAAATGAAAGGAAAAACCCTATTGTACCTTAGCATCGTGCTATCAATGATGCTCGCAGTAGTGCCAATGAATTCAGTTAAAGGTTCGCCAGCCACAGTACTTTCAATAAAACCACCACTCGTAGAAGAAGTACCAGTATGCCACAACTTCACAGTCGACATATACGTCACAGACGTAGTTGGCCTATGGGCGTGGAAGGTCAACTTGACATGGGACCCAGCTGTCTTAAGCGTTGTCGATGTTACTGAAGGCCCGTTCCTTAGCAGTCAAGCGGCTCCAACTGCCTTTGTGGTATCGCCGTTCGACCCAGCAAAAGGCTTCATACCTGAAATAAGCTGCGGATCCATAAAGGTCCCAGCAAAGACGGCGACTGGCAGTGGAGTATTAGCGACAATAACGTTCCATGTTGAAGCACCCGGAGAATGCGACATTATCATAAAAGACACCCAGATGATTGGTCCGCCACCAGACATGCCCCCACTTGATTACACTGTCGAGACTGGCCACTTCAAACTATCACCACCACCACCAACTTCACCACAAGCAAAATTCACACCTACCCACTGTACAATGGTCTACGTCGGCGACTGGGTAACACTAGACGGGCGCGCCTCAACTGCTGGATGGGACACACTCCCAGATCCGCCAGGCGGCCACACTGTTGATATAAATGATTACAAGTGGCTCGTTGACTTCCTTAACGGATCAACCTTAGAATTCCATGGAGACTACATTCCAGACGCATTCCAATGTGACAAACCAGGAGACGTTGCCATAACCCTAACCGTCAATGCAACTGATCCGTTGCAACCAGATCACCCGGACTACCACCCTATAGACTCTGAAACACACACGATACACCAAGCATCAAGACCAATGGGTGTAGTGATCGATGTCTATACAGAGAAAGGCGGTGTAGGATTAGGTATCAACTGGGATGTTGACCCGCCAGTTCAGTGGCCATGGCCAACCGCTTGGAGCGACGCCTTCGCACCACAAGAAGAAGTAACAGTCTACGCAAAAGTAACATACAACGAAGACCCAGTACAAAACAAACCCGTTGCCTTCGAAGTGAAAGACGAAACCGGAACAGGAGTAGTCTATAGGACAGTCTTCACCGACTCAGACGGCATAGCAAGCTTCACCTTCAGACTAATCTGGGAATGCAACAAGACCTTCACAACTAACTACGAAGTCTGGGAAATATGGGCATCTGTGTCCGTGAGCGAAATCGAAAAGAAAGACGTCGTCAAGTTCAGATACGGATGGCTAGTACAAATCGAAGAAATCGACGCACCATCACAAGTCAACAAGCCTGTCAAACCTGTACAATTTGTTCCCTTTGAGGTTACACTGCTCTTGAAGAACCTAATACACTGGCCAAGCAACAACAAACCAGTCTACATAACGGTTGTTGTCTACGACGTGTGCGGAGTACCTATAGCAGTCGCTAAAGTGCCTGACCTGGTGGTACCCGAAGACGCATACTACTGGGATCCAGTCTTTACTTTGCTAGTTCCAACGTGGGCATACAGAGGCTCTGGCATGATCTACGCAAACATCTTCACTGGAGCACCACAAGATGGTGGTGTGCCAGTGTGTCCTGAAGCACATCAAAGCATTTGGATCGGTAGACCATAAGCGAAAGGGACATACACCCCTTGAAAACCCCTTTTTTTTTTCTTTTTATAATAATTCTCAGCATAATCTCTTACAATATCATGTCCGTTCGCGCTCCCGTTGTAACCTTAACAGTCGCAACGGACAAGCCTTACTACTATCCAGGAGATAACGTCACAGTCTACGGAAACTTAACCATGGATGAAACGCCAGTCACAGATGGACTAGTAGCAATACAGGTGAAAAACCCAAGCGGACAAACTTTAATGTTCAGAACCGAAATAACGGGTACTCCTCCCTCAATTACGCCCTATGTAGACGTTCGGTCCATTATTCCCTGCAACTCGACAGGAGGCCCAAAAAACAGTTTCACAAGAGGAACCTTAGCATACTTCAAATTGATTGTAACAAACTATGATATTGATCCTCGTAGAGCTTTAATGACTGTAAGCACGTATTATTCAGATAATGTCCCATTCTGTTATAGTTCATTCGAATGTGAACTGGTTGAAAAAACAACAACTTCTATCATATTCAGCTTACCCATTCCCCAAGATGCAACTCTTGGCAACTCAACAGCATACGGCAACGCCTACTCAGACTTGCCAGAGAATGGTGGATGGCCATACTGCACCGAAAAATCAACAACGTTCTTAATCACAAGTGAAGGATCCTCGTTATCCCCCACAATGTCCGAACAAACGAACCAGCTAGCGACAACACTACAGCTTGAAGGAAACTACAACACAACATTCAAACTATCATGGAAGACAGGTCCAGGCGACTATGCAATATACGCTACCTCAAGATACTACGGAGAAGAAATATTCACAAACACAACATTTAGTGTCAAGCTACAAGGAGACTTTGACGGCGATGGGGACGTAGACTTTACTGACCTATTCATTTACATGATTGGAACATACTACTACAACTACTGGAACGAAGGAACGTACGATCCAAAGGCCGACTTTGACGGCGATGGGGACGTAGACTTTACTGACCTATTCATTTACATGATTGGAACATACTACTACAACTACTGGTTATAAAGTCAAAAGAAAGCAGCGCATCTTAAAAAACACGAAATGATTAAATTTTTCAAACTCGAGCTGGCACTATTTGCTTTAGATACTCCTCAACAAAGTAACCAATACTATATAGAAAAATTAAAATACAAAATGAAAACAATATACCTTTAAGGTGCAAACATATGAGAAGCAAAATCCTTTTGCTGATATTCCTCCTACTTTTCGTCACCATCGCCATGACAAGGACATCTAAAGCTACTCTGCCATACTTCAGCCTAGATCCAATTTCACCTGAAATACCAGAACCCGGTCAAACATTCCAAGTCAATATAACAATTAACGAGGTCACCAACCTTTGGGCTTGGAAGGTAAATTTCACATGGAATCCAAGTGTCTTGAATGTTACCGCAGTCGAAGAGGGTCCGTTCCTTTCGTCGCAGGCAAGTCCCACAGCCTTCGTAGTTTCACCGTACGACTGGACAAAAGGTTGCATACCTGAAATAAGCTGCGGATCCATAAAGGTCCCAGCAAAGACGGCGAGTGGCAGTGGAGTAGCAGCAATACTAAACGTTACAGCCCTAGCGGTAGGCTACAGTAGCATGAACATGACTGACACCATTATGATAGGTCCCCCGCCGACGATGACACCCATTGCACATGAAGTTATAAACGGAGAAGCCACGGTAATACCTGAATTTTCAGCATCCACAATACTGCCGTTATTCCTAATCATAACAGCAACAGCCACCATACTAGTGAAAATGTTTACAAGGAAAAGGCAAGACCACCTTAAGATTCCATAAAATAATGTTGCCTCACATATTTCACCTAAAAACATCTTCCTCTTTTTTTATTACATAGTTGCACTCTACATCCCCTATTAGATCCTAGAAAAATCGCCTGAGTCAAACTTTTAAATGCAACAAAGATAGGCATTGAATTCTGTTGTAACGATTACAAATCGCACACACGTCGATAAAGAAATCCGCGCAAAACATGTATCAAATTGCCAACATAGAACATACTTCGAGAAACCATTTATATTAGAAAAGAACTAATAAATATTGTACGAGAAGGGGGAGGTGCTCGATTTGAATAAGAAACTACTTATCTTTATGATTTTAACGACCCTCCTATCTCTTAACTTTTTTGGATTTTTTAATATAACTAACGTGTCAGGATCCATTCGCAGAGTTCCTGAAGATTATACGACCATTCAGGCAGCCATCAACGCAGCAAATCCATACGATACCATTCAGGTGGCTACTGGAACATACTACGAGCATATAGTTATACAAAAATCAATTACATTGAAAGGCGCTAATGGAGCCTCCATAATTGATGGGCAATTGGTCTCTCCTATGATCATTAATGTAACGGTAGGCAACATTGAAATTAGCGGTTTCACTATATGTAACGGGGGGAATTATGCGGGTATCTGGGTGTCATCTGACAACACAAAATCCTACGTTAAAATCACCAACAACACCTTCATCAATGACGGCACCAGCATATACTTTTCATTCGTTTCCTACAGTAACATCACGGGCAACATTATTAAGGGCGGTTCTCACGGCATAATGTTACATGATACCACATACAGCACGATTAGAGGCAACTATATAAATGCAACGAGACAGCAAGCTATAGAGATTTATGCTTTTTCTGACAGCAACATAGTCACCAACAACACGCTCACAAACAACAAATATGGCATCCTTCTCGATTCATCAAACAACAACATAGTGAGCTTAAACACGGCATCATCAAATGCAGAGTATGCCATCCGCTTGTCTTATGCTACTGGCACCTTAATAAAGGAGAATACCCTATCCAAAAATAAATACGGAGTGTATGTCTGGAACTGCAGTGGCAATACTTTCTATCATAATAACTTCATTAGCAATACAGCTCAGGCGGATAAATATAGTGCCGATCTAACAAAAAACACTTGGGACACTAACGTGCGTCCAGGCACTGAGGGGAATTATTGGAACGACTACACAGGTGTTGACGATGGAACTGGCGTGGGAAGATGGGGTGAACCAAGAAAAGCAAACGACGGTATAGGTGACACAAAAATACCGCATTCCCAAGTTGCTGGGGTATCTTGGTTTGGATTGGATTGGTACCCACTCATGCATCCATGGACTCCCACTCCTTCAATTAAACCTGTTGCTATTTTTACTTATTATCCACCAGAACCCTTCGAAAACCTCGCAGTCACTTTTAATGCCTCCAAGAGTTATGATCGAGACGGCTACATCGTGAGCTACGAGTGGAACTTTGGCGACGGCAATGTAACAACAGTTCCAAACCCAATAATAATCCATGCTTTCGAAAAAGCTGATAACTATACGGTAACTTTAACGGTCACTGATAACGATGGAAATTCCGGTTCCACGTCACAGATCATAAAGGTTCTGCCATTCAGACTCGTAATCGACGTATTCACTCAAAAAGAGCCTTATAGCGGTAGAGGTCCAAACCAGCCCAGCGACGCCTTCGCACCCCAAGAAATAGTGTTTCTATATGCTGAAGTCACCTACAACTACGACCCTGTAGCAGATAAACCAGTGGGCTTTACTGTAACGGATCCGAAAGGAGGGACCACGCTAGACAGAGTCGCATACACTAACGACACAGGCATCGCTGAGATCAACTTCACTTTGACATCAGACCCTTCTCTCTTTGGAAACTACACTGTTATCGCGACAGTTTCTGTTTCCGAAAAAAATGCCAGTGACACCCTTAGATTTGAGGTCGGCTGGATAATAGAGATAATAAGTGTTAAAACAGTGGATCAATATGGGAACCCAGCAAGCTTTTTTGCCAAAGGCAAAAATATATACTTCGATATAGACGTGAAAAACATAGCTTTCACCCCGAAGAGCACAATGTTAACGATAACAACTCTAGATGAACAAAACGTAACAATCGGTGCCTCAGCGACGCAAATAGAAGTCAGTCCAGGAACACACGAGTTTGACCTTGTATTCAGTGTGGCTATCCCAGAATGGAGCTTCGTTGGATTAGCACAAGCAGTGTCTTGCGCCTTTACTGACTGGCCATGGCTCGGAGGGGTGCCAAACTGCCCCGAGGCATGGGCATCATTTGTGATTACAAGGAGATGATTTTGCCAAGACTTGAAAGCTTAACAACTAAGAAGCTGTTGATGTCCCTTGAAACAAAGACAACTATTAGTGATGTTCCTCTCAATCGTTGGTATCGTTACATTAGAATTATCGCTGGTTTCACCTATTCAGCCCACAAAAGGCTCCACATGGTTCGCAACTGGTGCACCTTGTGCGAAGTTTACATATGATCCAGTCTTGCCCTATGCAAACGAAACTGTAACTTTTGATGCTTCTTTCTCGACAGCAGGTGGCGGAGGCATCATTAGTTATTTGTGGGATTTTGGCGATGGCATAAATGGCACAGGAGTACACGCAACGAAAATCTATACACAAGCTGGAAACTACACCGTAATCCTAACCATTACAGATAGTGAAGGAGCAAAAGACACCACATGGAAGGTGATAACAGTTATGCCGCAACCAGATGGAGTAGCGATTGACTTATACACACAGAAGGGTGGGCAAGGTCGAAACCAACCTGATGGTGCCTTCGCGCTGGGAGAAACGGTGATATTAACAGCCCTACTAACGTACAATGAATCACCTGTGCAAAACAAGCTCGTAGGCTTTGAAGTATCTGATGCAGGTGGAGAGGTTGTGCTTGACAGAAGCACCTTCACCGACGCAAACGGCTTAGCCACCGTAAACTTCACCATACCTATACTATGTCTACCAGAAATGCCAGATGTCTTTGGAAAATGGACTGCTTTGGCCACAGCTTCCGTTTCTCAGCAAAACGTGAATGACGCGCTCACTTTCACTGTTAGAGGTCCATACATTGACGTATACACTCAAGACCAACCGTACAGTGGGCAAGGGCCAAATCAACCAAGCGACGCCTTTGCACCACAAGAAGAGGTGATTCTATATGCCTATGTATCATACAGCTGTGAACTCCAACAGAACAGGCCCGTATGCTTTTATGTGATTAATCCAAAAGGAGAAATTGTACTTGATAGAACGGCTTTCACTAACTCAGTAGGCATCGCCAACATCAGCTTCAGAATACCTTGGCCCTGCGAAAACCCTGAAGGAACCATATTCGGAACATGGAAAGTGGTGGGTACGGTGTCCATTCTAGACCTAAGTGCAGAAGACACCCTTACATTTGAAGTCGGCTGGATAGTGGAGATAACAAAAATTAAAACGGTCAGTTCAACAGGAGCAGAGCAGACAAGCTTCGCTAGGGGTGAACACATGAGCTTCAATCTCACAGCGAAAAACATAGCCTACGTCTCTAAGATGGTCACATTCACAATTATCGCTTATGACGAGAGAAATGTGCCTATTGGATGTGTAGTGCTACTTGACTGGGTGATTCCGTCAGGCCTGTCCAAGTTTTTCATCATTGACTTACAGGTTCCAAACTGGGCATATATTGGTGTTGGCACAGTATATGCAAATGCGTACACAAGCCTACCCCAAACTGGTGGAGTATCATACTGTCCAGAAATATATATAATATTCATAATTCAAGTCTCATAGCAACTTGCCTAATTCTCAACTTTAGGATGTTCCTAAAACAAATATGATACGTCACATCATTTTAATCAACAAAACTGAATTTGAACTTTCCAAATTTCAATTACAATAAATTCCCTATAAAAGACGCCTTGCACTACAAAATGCATATATACCTCTTATACCTCTTCCTTCAACGCACCTTACAAAATCGGCAAGCTCTTGAAGTCGCAGGATAAAAAAGTTCAAATACAAACCTGTAATAATGAGGTTCAGAAGGGGGAATAAAAATTTGAGGAGAAAATTTACTTTGATGCTAATAATGTTCATTGTCATGGCAACGTTTAAAGGCATACCTAAAATTCAAGCCGTTGGTCCAGTAGTCGCCGTTACCAGCGTCTATAATGCGACCCAAGCAGGTACAACTTTCCTAGTTAACATAACCATAACTGGTGTAGCTAATCTGCTCTCATGGGCTATTAACCTAACTTGGGATCCTACCATACTCAAAATAAGCACTGGAAACCCAGATCCAAACGCCTACGGTGCCATAAGAAGTGGAAAGTACAACATATATGAGGGCCCATTTATGAAAAGTGTCCGTTCAACGATCTTCACAGCAAACAAAATAAACAACACAAGCGGCAAAATTAACTCCCTTGCATGTGGCTACATAACCTCTGGCACAACGCCAAGCGGAGACGGAGTCTTAGTATCTATTAACTTTACCTACATTAAGGTAGGCACCGCAACTATAGATATTGACGGACCCAGTACCACATATCCTAGACAGAGCATGATCATAGATTACACGGGGAAGGAGATAGTCCATGAGGACAGGGACGGTGTTGTCACTGACCAAGAACCACCACAACCAGAAATTTGGACGCAACTATGGTTCCAGGCAACAGTAACCGGCGTCATAGTTATAGCTCTAGTGAGTGTAGCTTATGTCCGTCTTAAAGCGAGGGCAAGTAAGCGTCCACCAGAAGCTGAGGAAATGGAAGAAGAGGAATTCCTAGAATAATTGATGTCGAACCATCTACGCTTCCAACAATTGAGATTGTAACAATTTCATCACCGCTCTTTCTTTATTATCTTATACTTCGAAATTTTTAACTTCTTTAGTTTAGTCATTTAAGGAGTAAACCTGTAAGTCAATTTTACTACAGACCCCTCCAATTTTGCTTCAAGTCATAATTTTTTATATGATTTTTGAAGCAAAAGATGTACACAGTTGAAACGAAACTACAAAAACTCAATACCAGAAAAATGTTTCATAAAGTATATCTATAGCCAAAGTGCTTCTAATTATTAGAGAAGGCTGACGTGTAGCACCATGACCAGTTATGCAGTTGAAATACTCTGTAATAAGCATGGTTTGGAAAGATTTAGGGTTAAAATTGTAAAAAGATTTAATATGCCTTCAAATATGATAGTTCCTGAGTTGAGTCAGAGACCATCAATCGGCGAAATAAAGTGCATATATGTAGGTCGAAACGTCAGTAATAAAGAAGTTGAGGGATATTTAGTTAACTACTTTCGAGAGAAAGGCTTACTGGAAAAAATAGTAAAAATGC
>Ga0315280_10004353_pt1 | contig 21002 bp, 19 predicted proteins | sample YL17G06_40_MG_FD_203697 | JGI IMG/M metagenome (GOLD analysis project Ga0315280, IMG submission 203697) | Sediment microbial communities from Yellowstone Lake, YNP, Wyoming, USA - YL17G06_40 | ecosystem: Environmental > Aquatic > Freshwater > Lake > Sediment | place: USA: Wyoming | collected...
ACCGCCAACTTCCGAATCGTCTCCTGAGCCTCAGAACCCAATGACCGCGCATCCCTTTTTATCTTCATAAAAAAATTATAGCCCAGACCTTGAAAATGTCAACTATTTTATGTTCTGATTAGTAACTGCTTTTCCAAAATATCACTGAATCGCACCCGGGTTCTTAGACAGAAGTTAGCGCATTTGGCCAACCTTGTCAAGTAGATTTCTAAAAACTATCTGCCCCTCTCCCTTTGCAACCAAGAATTATGACACAGCCTCTCAAAGGAGGGGAAATTGGAAAGAAAACCATTTGCGCAAAATCCCCCAATAAGGTGTCCTCCTTGAGGATAGAAATCTGTGGGGTTTATGAACTTCAAGGCTGCGGTTTCAGACGCCCATAAAAAACCGGCCCCGTTTTGGACGGGGCCGGTTTGGTCATCAGAAAAAGGATTAGAGCAGGTCAAGCTCCGACCATACAATCACCTCGTTGACATTGGGATAGTTAACATCTTTCATTTCTTCGGGCTTCTTGATCACATAATTAATGCCGGCCGTGTAATGGTCGTTGAGAAGATAGTTGACGCCAAAGGTGTGCCAGGTTTCGGTGTCAAAGCTCTCGATATCAATGTCCTCCCACTTAATATCATCTTTTTTCAGGTTGGTGTAATCGATGAAGTCATAGCGGTAAACGGGCTGGATGGCCCCGAACCGGCCGCCGACCTGGGCGTAGAATCCGGACCAGGTATTGCTCTTCTTGTCAAAATCTACCGGCTTTTCCGACCAGGCCAGGGTGTCAGTGGCATATTCTCCGCCGAAAAAGAACTTCTTGGCCTCATAATTAAAGCCTGCGCCCCAGCCGAAGTTGCGTCCGTTGAGAGGCGGTTCTATTGGCACTAATTGGAAATTCAGATTATGCAGGTCTATATACTCATCAAAATAGAAACCGCGCGCGGTCAGTTTGCCGGGGCCGATATCGTGGGCAAGAGTCAGGGCAAGGTCCCATCCCTTGGTCCGGTTATAGTCAAATCCAAGGTCCGCGGTTGACTCGATCAGCTTTAGCCCAAGAATATTGCCAGCTCCACCATTGAACCACTCATTATACGCCTTGTATTCCAATTCCACGCCCTCGATTGGATTAACAATGACGCCCGCGCCGGAGACATTAAGGGGCAGCGGAACCCTGAAAAACCCGGGGTAAACAATTCCACCTGCAATGGGCGTCAGGGCCTTATTTACCAGCATCTCATTGAATCCCATCACACGGTTTGCGATCAGAGGAGGATTCGCGGTGTGGATGACCTTAGCCTGGTGCACTCCGGTGTTGGCGAGCAAGGTGGGGGCAACTGACTTTGCAATCCTGACTTTAAGCTGGTCAATAACTTTAAGATCAATATAAGCCTCCATCGGCTGGACGAATAGTGACTGGGTTGCGGTGCTTTTGGGCGTGGCCACGATAGTGCCGGTTTGTCCTGGTCCAAAGGGCTGCTTGAGCAAATCGGTTTCCGGACTCAGGATCATAAAATCTTCGAACACAAGCCCTTGCAGGATTTTGTAACTCACCCGGTCGCCAATCTTGCCGGTTATTTCAATCATAATGTCTCCGGCCGAGAAGGTGTCATAACCATACCAGCCGATTTCATCCGGCTCCGGGTGCTTGTTGTCTTCACCCGACCAGCGATAGCTGGCATTGATATGCACGCCTATTTTCATTGAGCCCCCTCCGGACTCAATCTGCTGAGCGGACATTATCATCGGCGCCACAAAAACCACAATCCCGAAAAGAATTGCTAATAGCTTCTTCATTTTCGTTCTCCCTCCTTTAAGATACCGGCTATTTTTTTCGCTCCTTGTAAATCAACCTCTTCTGGGCATCCCTGTTCCTTTATTGGTTTAGCTGTCCGCAAGGGCCGTCTTCTGCATCCAGGCATTCCAAAAGAATTTAGCGCGGTTTACAGCCCTTTTTCGGACAGGACATTTTCCCCCATCAGCGTAAAACGATGATGTCCAGAGTTTAGCTTGAGGTCCACCGGCTCTCCCCGCAGCAACCGCAAAACAACCTCCTGCTTGCGCTGTGCGCTCCAGCACTTGACCGCACCGGGATCAAAACCGGGCTGGCCAAGCCCGCCGCTGCATCCCGATCCTTGATTTCTCTTTTCATGCCACCGTCCCTCCTGCCTCCAATTTAACCTAATTCCGTGTCCCCAAAAATCGGTGGCAACTCATTCCAAAATATCACCACTGCTTTTCTTGCGCAAGCCGAAATTTTCGCCGTTAAATTTTACGGGGCGGCTGAGGGGCAATCTCATCTGGGTTCGCGAGCGGGCTTGACACCTTTGAGCAGGAAATCGTAAAGAAAGTTTATGATCTCATCTTCCGAGTACCTGTTGTCGAAGTTCAGTCTGAGCGACATAATGGCCGCCAGCCCGACCAGAGCGTAAGCCAGGAGGTCCGAATCCGTTTTCCGTATAGAGCCCTTCTCGGATTCAACCTTAATCTGCTCGATCACCGGCTCCAACAGCCTCCGGTACATAACCCTCACTTTTTCTCCCAGCGCGGAGTCCTCCATGGTCGCGGCCCGCACCTGATACAGCACCTCGCCGAAATTCTTGAAAAACCGGAAAAATAGCCGGCCCCGGATCATCATCTTCTTTTCATGGTCAGGCTCTTTTTCGCAGGCAGCATCTGCCTGCTCACGAAGAGAACGGAAAAGCTTGTCAATCACTTCTATGAAAAGCTGGTTCTTGTCCGCAAAATAAAGATAAAAGGTTCCGGTCGAGATGCCCGCGGCTCTGGTTATATCACGGATGCTCGTGAAGTGAAATCCCTTGCGGGAGAAAACCTGGACCGCGGCCTCCAATATCCTGTCCCGACGCTGATTCTTGAGACCCTCGGCCAGCGCGGCCTGCGCGGAAATATGCGCCTCGGCCGGCTTCTGATCTTTTGATCCCTCAGTCTGCCTCAGCCAGTTTTTAAGCCAGGCGGTTGAAACCCGCTTCTCCCTTTTCGCCTTTTGAATCAGATCCAGCCGGCTCAAGTGGCTTTGGTCATAATAGGCCATGGTTTTTCCGGTCTTGACCGGCGGGTGAAGCAGGCCCTCCCGGAGGTAGAAATGAATCGTAGTCCTGGGAACGCCGGAGCGCTTGGCCAGCTCGCTTATGCGCATATAGCGGTGTTCTTTCAGCGGTTCCATATCGGTTACCTGGCTTTGCTTATCATGCCTGAAAAAGCTGTTGTCCCGCAGGGACAAGGATACCTGATGCCGCGCCCCCAATTGCGTTTAAATTTTAGCCTGGCACAAAAAATTTGTCAACCCCGGGTTAGCAATTTCTAATCTGCGGCCTAGCCTGAAACCAGCCGCATGGGTCTGCCCCGGGGGCACCGGTTGACAAACCCGCGGGGATGTCTATACTGGAAACTAAAGAAACTAAAATAGTTTTTCAGGTGTAAGGAGGGCTGGGGTGGCCTTGAATGATGAGATCAGGCTGCGGATACTGGATGGAGCCCGGGAGAAATTTCTCCGCTTCGGGTTCAGCCGGGTGACTATGGATGAGATTGCGTCTTCCGCGGGCATCAGCAAGAAGACTCTGTATCAGCATTTTCCCGGCAAGGAACAGCTTTTGCGCACAATGATCCGGATGCTGATGAAAGAGGTCGGGGCCGGGGTAAGGAAACTGATTATGGACTCAAAGATTGATTTTGTGGAAAAGCAAAAGCGGCTGATGACTTTTATGGGAATGCATCTGTCCAGGATCGGCCTGCCTTTTGTGCAGGACCTTAAGAAATATAATCCCGGCCTCTGGAAGGAAATTGAGGACTATCGGCGGGTTAAGATTCAGGAAAATCTTGGAAGAAACATCAGGGAAGGGGTGGAAAAGGGGGTGTTTCGGCGGGATGTTGATTCCGGGTTATTGCTGCTGATGTATCTGACCCTGATCCAGAATATGGTTAATCCGGATATGGTTTCCACTCTCAACTACACGCCTTTTGAAATGCTTGACGCGATTTTCAAGGTGATGTTTGAAGGCATATTGACCGATAAGGCCCGGGCCGCGAATTTCGGCAAAAGGATTAAGCTGGAGAGGAAAAGAGGGGGAAGGTTATGAAGATGAGAGCTGTTTATTTTGCGCCGGCCATATTGCTGCTGATTGCTTTGGTTTTTGCCTGCAGCCGCAGCCGGAACGCGGGGGAAATCATTGAGTCCGGCACCATTGAAGGCATTGATGTGAATGTTTCCTCCAAGGTGAGCGGCAATGCGCTCAAACTTTTGGTCGACGAGGGCAGTGTGGTCAGGGCGGGCGACCCGATTGCGGAGATTGACGACACCATTTATCAACTTCAACTGAATCAGTCCCTTGCCAATCTGGAAATGGCCAAAGCGAATTTGAAAGTCGTCACAGAAAACTATCAAAGCACCTTGAAATTGTACAGACAGGGCACCAGCACCGAGAAGCAAAAGCAGGATCTGAAAAGCAGGTACAAGGTGGCGATGGCGCAGCTCGATGCCGCGAAAGCCGGTGTGGATTTGGCGCAGCAAGCGCTTCAATATTGTCATATCTCCGCGCCGGTTGACGGCGTGGTAACCCACAAGCTGGTGGAAACAGGGGAGCTGGTCGGCCCCGGAACTCCGGTTTTTACCATCACCGAGCTGAACCCGGTCAGGCTGATGGTCTATGTCACCGAGAAGGAACTAGGAAAGGTGAAGATCGGCCAGGATGCGGATGTCAGCATTGACAGCTATCCGGACCGGTTTTTTCCCGGCAGGGTCATTTACATTTCCCCGGTCGCGGAGTTCACGCCCAAGAATGTGCAGACCAAAGAGGAGCGGGTGAAGCTGGTGTTCGGAGTGAAAATAGAAATTCCGAATCCCGAGGGCATCCTCAAGCCGGGAATGCCGGCTGACGCCGCGATCAAAACCGGCGAGACCAGAACAAAATAGAGCGGGGACCCCCGATGACGGAAGCGGCCATAGAAATAAAAGGCCTGTCAAAAAATTTTGAATCCGTGCACGCGGTGAACAACCTTTCCCTGGTCGTTGCCCGGGGAGAGATGTTCGCGCTTGTCGGCCCCGACGGCGCGGGAAAAACCACGACCATACGGATGCTGTGCGGGATCACTGAGCCGAGCTCGGGCGAGGCGAAAATCCTGGGCTTTGATTTGAGCAAAGAGGTGGAGGAAATCAAAAAACACATCGGCTATCTTTCCCAGCGCTTCAGCCTTTACGGCGATCTCACGGTGGATGAGAACATTGAATTCTTTGCGAAAATTCATGGAGTGAAAAACTTTGAAGCCCGCCGTAACGAGCTGCTTGAGTTCACACGGCTCACCCCTTTCCGCACCCGGCTGGCCGACAAGCTCTCCGGAGGAATGAAGCAGAAGCTCGCGCTCGCGTGCACGCTCATCCACACCCCGGAAATAATTTTGCTTGATGAGCCTACAACCGGCGTGGACCCGGTCTCGCGCCGCGATTTCTGGAAAATACTCTCCGACCTCTTAAAGAGCGGCATCACCATTGTAATGACCACGCCTTATCTGGACGAGGCGGAGCGCTGCTCAAGGGTGGGACTTATGAACAACGGCGGGCTGATGGTGGTTGACACGCCGCAAAAGGTCAAAGCCCTGATGAAATATCAAATCATTGAAATCGTGTGCGGCCAGATCAGGAAAGCCTTCTCGGTTTTAAAAACCCTTCCCGCGGTCAAAGAGGCCCAGGCCTTCGGCGACCGGCTAAATGTCGCGGTTGAGAATCGGGACCGGGATTTTCCGCTCATCAAAAGCGAGCTGGAAAAACAAGGGATCAGCGTCACAAGCGCGCGCCTGGCGCCGCCCTCGCTGGAGAATGTTTTCATCTCGCTGCTCAAATCCGCGTGAGGGATGGCTATGAATGAACATGCCATAGAAGTAACAAACCTGAGCAAAAAGTTCGGCGACTTCACCGCGGTGGACAGCATCAGTTTCTCGGTTGACAAGGGGGAAATCTTCGGCTTTCTCGGCGCCAACGGCGCGGGAAAATCAACCACCATCCGGATGCTTTGCGGGCTATTAAGCTCAACCTCGGGCACCGCAACCGTCGCGGGATATGACATCAACAAACAGCCGGACAGGATCAAGGAAAACATAGGATATATGTCCCAGAAATTTTCTCTCTACGAAGACCTGACGGTTGAGGAGAACATCACTTTCTTCGGCGGGGTATATGGCCTTTCCGCGGGCAGGCTCAGGGAACGAATGGAATGGGCGGTGGAGATGGCCGGGCTGAAAGGCCGGGAAAAGAGCATGACCAGGGAACTCGCGGCGGGCTGGAAGCAGAGGCTTGCGCTCGGATGCGCGGTTCTCCATCAACCCCGAATCGTTTTTTTGGACGAGCCGACCGGAGGGGTTGACCCGGTTTCGAGACGAAATTTCTGGGAACTAATCAACCAGCTTTCGCAGCAAGGCACCACCGTGCTTGTCACCACCCATTACCTGGACGAGGCGGAGTACTGCAACCGGGTGATGCTCATCCATGCGGGCCGGATCGTCGCGGGCGGGAGCCCGCAGGAGCTGAAGGAAACCTGGATCAAGAATCCCATTTTTGAAGTTGAATGCGACCGGATCATTGAAGGCATGGACATCCTGCAGAAACAGGACTGGGTGATAGAAACCTCGGTGTTCGGAACCTATATCCACGCCAGCGTGCTTTCCGAGCAGGACGCCAAAGAAAGGATCACTTCCGCGCTTGAGCGCGAAGGGCTTATGGTGAAAAGAATTGACCGGATCACGCCCTCGCTGGAAGATGTCTTTATTTTCCTGATCGAAAAACGAAACCGGGAAATGACCGGCCAGGAGTCCCTACAGAATGTTTAAGAGAATAAGGCCGATCATAAAAAAAGAATTCCGCCAGATCAGCCGGGACATCCAGACCCTGGCCGTGCTCCTGTTTTTGCCCGTGTTTTTGCTGATGATGTTCGGATACGCGCTTAATTTCGATGTCAAGCACATACGGCTGGCGGTGCTGGACCAGGACAAAACCAGGAACTCAAGAGAATTCATAAACACCTTTTTGACTTCCGAATACTTTGACCTCGCCTATTACCTCCCCGACCAAAAGCCGATCAATGAGCTGCTGGACGAGGGCAAAGTGCAGGTGGTTCTGGTTGTGCCCTACAATTTCTCTAAAAACCTCTTAAGCGGGAAACAGGCGTCCGTCCAAGTCATCATTGACGGCTCCAACGGAAACGCAGCCTCGACCATCTTCGGCTACACCAGGGCCATTGTGCAAAGCTATTCCGCCAACCTGCTTATAGACTTGTTCCTGCGCAAGCGCGGGGTAAACCTGTCACCGCCCATCGACTTCAGGCCCCGGGTCTGGTATAACCCGGAACTGAAAAGCGCCAAATTTTTGATCCCCGGACTCATTGCCTTCATCCTGATGATCACCGCGGTCATCTCGACTTCCTTGTCGGTGGTGCGGGAAAAAGAGCGCGGAACTATGGAGCAGATCATCGTGTCTCCGGTGAAGCCCATCGAGCTCATAATCGGAAAGACCATCCCCTACATTTTTATGTCGCTCTTCACCGGCTACCTGACCCTGGGGATCGGCTATCTACTGTTTGAGGTCTCGGTAAAAGGCAGCCAGTTCTGGCTGTTCGCGGTGACCCTGCTTTATTTGTTCGTGGCGCTTGGAAACGGGCTTTACATCTCGACTGTGGCCAACACCCAGCAGGTCGCATTCCAGCTTTCCACCATCCTGACCATGCTCCCCACCTTTCTTCTGTCCGGGTTCGTGTTCCCCATCTACAATATGCCCAAAGCCATCCAGGTAGTCACCTATCTGGTCCCGGCACGGTATTATCTTGTGGCGATCCGAGACATAATGTTGAAAGGAGTCGGCCCTTCCGCGTTCTGGGAGCAGATGCTCGCGCTCGCGATTTTCGCGGCTGCGACCGTGGGCCTGAGCTGGGCGAGAATGAGGAAAAAGAGGCTTTGAAGCGATGAGAGCGATTTTATACCTCATCCGAAAAGAGTTTCTGCAGATGGCCCGGGACAAGAAAATGTTTTTTATCATTTTCGCGGCGCCGGTTTTCCAGCTTATCATAATGGGCTACGCCGCGAACCTGGACATCAGGAACATCAAGACCGTGGTCTGCGATCTTGATCAAACCGAAACCAGCAGGGAATTCATAGCCAGGTTCAAAAACTCCGGATACTTCAATATCATCGGCTATGTTCCCAAAATAGAAAATGTCGACCGCTGCCTGGATCACGGCGAGGCCGCGATGGCCCTGGTCATTCCTCAAAAATTCGGGGATAAGATTGGAAGCCGCAAGCCAGCTCAAATCCAAATCCTGGTTGACGGCTCCCAGGCCTCGCTCACCGGCGCCGGCCTCCAGTACGCCACCGTCATCGTCACCACTTATTCCCAGGATGCGGCCGCGCAGTTCCTGCCCCGGCTTCTGGACTCGGGGCTCAAAATGCCGAACCTGAATGCGGAAATCAGGGTCTGGTATAACCCGGACCTGAAAAGCAAAAACTTTATGATCCCGGGCGTGCTCGCGTTGCTGCTGATGATTATGACGATGATGCTCACCTCGCTCGGAATCGTGAGGGAAAGAGAAATGGGAACTATGGAGCAGTTGATCGTCACGCCCATCAGGCCCTACCAGCTCATCATCGGAAAGCTCGCGCCCTTTGTCATAATCGGAATGATTGATGTTATCCTGGTTCTGATCGTGGCAACCTTCTGGTTTGGGGTTCCGGTCAAGGGAAACCTGTTCCTGCTCTTCGGATTATGCACCGTGTTTCTGCTCTCCACCCTCGGACTCGGCATCCTCGTGTCCACTGTGTCCAAAACCCAGCAGCAGGCAATGCTGTCCTCACAGTTCTTCGTGATGCTGCCGATGATGTACCTCTCCGGGTTTGTGTTCCCCATCGAAAACATGCCCCGCATCATCCAGTATGTCACCTACCTGCTCCCGCTCCGCTACTTTATCGTGATCATTCGCGGGCTGTTCCTGAAAGGGGTGGGAATGAATGAACTCTGGCCCCAGGCCCTGATCCTGCTCATAATCGGCCTGATCATCCTTTATGTCAGCATCCTCAGGTTCCACAAGAAACTGGGATGAAACCCCCACAACCTTGACTTTTCGGCCGCCTGCTCTAAATTAGTTTTTTAATGACAGGGAAAAGAACAGCGGTTCTCATCCTCGTGGTCTTTTACGGCTTTTCCTGCGTCAGCAGCGGGTACAACAAAGGCGCGTTCAACCTTTACAGCATCGAGCAGGAACAGAAGATCGGAAACGACCTCGCCAAACAGCTGCTTGAAGAGTACCAGAAAAAAGGCCAGGTCTATGACGACCCGCAAACCCTGGAATATTTGAACCGGATGGGACAGAAGCTCATCCAGTATGCGCCGGAAAAGGACTTCCAGTATCATTTCTACGCGTTGAAACTGCCGGAGGTGAACGCATTCGCAATCCCGGGCGGACACATCTTCGTGTTCACCGGGCTGATCAATTACAGCCAGAGCGAGGCCGAGCTTGCCGGTGTGCTCGCTCACGAGCAAGGCCATATCATCGCCCGGCACGGCACCGAGCAGATGAGCAAGCAGCTGGCAGCCAATATCGGCGCGAGCATAGTGCTCCAGAGCGTAGGCGGCAGTGTTAATCCTGATGTCGCCGGGCTCGCAATCAATATCGCTGCCACCGGCTATTTTCTTGCCTACAGCCGGGCCAACGAGCGCGAGGCGGATGACCTCGGCGCAAGGATGATTTACAAGGCCGACTGGAGCCCCCAGGGTATGGTTGACTTCTTTGACCGACTGAGCAAGAAGGAAGGAAAGAAGAGCGAGATCGAAATCTGGCTCAGCACCCACCCGGACCCAGGAGACCGCGAGCAGCATGTGAAGCAAATTATGGCCCAGCTCGGCCCCAAAGAAAACCTGAAAATGGATTCTCCCGAATTCGGACCGATCAAGGCCAAGATCAGCCAGATTAAATATCCAGAAGAAAAGAAAAAACAATAAGCCCCCGCCTGCCTGTTGCGCGCGGTTCCAGAGCGGTTTGACAAAATTTTCCAATTTGGTTTTAATTGCCTTTGATCCGCAAATCATTTTCATCCCGGTCAGAAGAAAAGTTTTGCTTGGAGGGAAGAATTTATGCCTTTGGATATTTCTGAATACAAACCGATTTTTTACCCGCAGAGCCTGGCCATAATCGGCGCCAGCGATAACATCCTCAAATTCGGAGGCCAGTTCTTAAGAACCACGCTCGCGCACGGCTTCAAAGGAAAAATTTATCCGGTGAATCCGCGTGCCCAAACTATCCAGGGCTTGACCGCATACCCTTCCCTCGAAGCGATCCCCGGAGCGGTGGATTTGGCGGTGATCACCGTGCCCGCTTCTCAAGTTATGGACGCGGTCAAAGCCTGCATAAAAAAGCGCATACGCGCGGCTGAAATTCTCTCCGCGGGTTTCAAAGAACTGGGTCCCGAGGGCGAAGCTCTGGAGAAGGAAATCGTGAGCGTCGCTCGCCAAGGCAATTTGCGCATCATCGGCCCCAACTGCTTCGGGGTTTATTCTCCCGAGGCCGGACTCACGCTTATGCCCGGAGCGGATTTCTCCAAACAGCACGGGCCGGTCGGCTTCTTCTCCCAGAGCGGAGGCGGAACCTGCGACCTGGCTTATATGGCGCGGGGAAGAGCGGTCTACTTCTCGGTGGCCGTAAGCTACGGAAACGGAGCGGATATTGAGGCGGCTGAAATGCTCAGATACTTCGAGGCAGACCCCAAAACGAAAATCGTGGGCGCCTATCTTGAAGGCGTATGCGACGGCCGCGAATTTTTCCACGCGCTCAAAAGTTGTTGCTCCAAAAAGCCGGTGGTCATCTTGAAAGGCGGCCTTTCCGACCAGGGAGACCAAGGCACCCTCGGCCACACCGGATCAATGGCAGGATCAAAACAGGCCTGGAATGCCGCGATCAAAAGCGCAGCCGCGATTCCCGCCCGAGATCTGCGCGACCTGGCCGAGCTTCTGATGACATTCAACTGCCTGGATGACTTCCGCCGCGGAGGTGCTGGCGTGCTGGCCGGAGGCGGACTCAGGTGTGTGGAAGCGCTTGACGCGGCCTATGAGTTTGGCTTTTCCGTGCCTGAGCTTGATCCGGATTCTCTCTCCCGCATCAAGCCGCTCCTTCCTCCGGCCGGGGGTCAGGCCGGCAATCCCGCAGACCTGGCTAACCCGGCAATGGCGCCCGCGATCATCATACCCATAATGGAAATCCTGGCCGAGCAGAAAAGCATCCGGTTTCTGGTCCTTTACCAGATGCTTTTTTATCTTTTGAACGAGGCCAGAAAAATCAAGAGCATCTCTCCTGAGCTCGCGGCCAAAATGGAATACCACACCGAGCTAGCAGCCGCGGCAAATGGAATCCGCGAAAAAACCGGAAAGCCCCTCATCGTTATTATGCCGGACATAGCCTCAGACCCCGCGCATCTTGAGATTGAACAGGGCCGCATCGAAGCGAGATTCCATTATACTTCCCACGGCATTCCCTGCTTCGAAACCACCGCCCAAGCCTTCTCGGTTTTAAGCCGGGTCGCGGATTATTACCGAAAGCCGCGCGGCTGAAAAGCCTATTCCAAGTCTTCGCCCCGAGGCCGACGCGCGGTCAGGATCAGAATGAGCGCGGCCAGCAGAAGAACGATGAAGGCAAGGTACGCGTAATTATAGCTGCCGAACAGGTCAAAGCTTTGACCCATCATAAAGTAACCCGGGCTCTGGAGCGTGAGGAATAGAGCGATGTATCCGTAAGCCCGGGCGAAATTTTCCCGGCCGAAAAAATACCCGATCACCACTGCAATCGTGCTCATCACCGCGGCCATGCCTAATCCGTAGATCACGATGAACAGGGAAAGGGAGGCCAGGGTTTTTCCGTAAATCAGGATCAGGAGGCCCGCAATCTGGCAAATAATCGAGACCGCAACCACCCGCCTGGGGTCAAACTTGTCGCACAGCCAGCCCCAGAAAGCTTTACCTCCCCCGCCGATCAGCGCTGTAATGGCCATCATCAGCATCGCTTTGGACCCGACAAAACCGATGTCCATAAAACGGGGCTTGAGCTGGGACATCACCCCGACCACCGGGATAATCATCAGGCCGTAAGCCAGGCCCAGGTTCCAGAAAGCCTGCATCCGCACGAGCTTCTTGAGCGGAACTCCCTCCGAATCGGTTGAGGCCGTGTGGTCCGGCCCAAGAGCCTCATAATCCAGACCGTCCGGGAAAAGCCCCAGGTCTTCCGGCTTGTTCCGCATCAAGAGCGCGGTTATGGAAATGATCGATACCCAGGTGATGACCGCGATAATCACAAACGCATTCGGCAACTTGAAATGTTCAAGCAGGTAAAAAGCGAACAGCGGGATCACCGCGCCCGAAAGCGAAATTCCGGAAGTGGAAAAACCGAGCGCCTTGCCCCTCTTCTGCACAAACCAGTTGGACACCGCGGTGTTGGGAACCAGTCCGTTGATCCCCACATTGCTGAAGAACAGCACGCTGGTGGCAAGGTACAACTGCCACAAAGTGTCGGAACGGCCCATCAGGATAAAGCTCGCGCCGGAAACCAGCGCGCAGATGATCATCAGCGGCTTGGGCCCGTAACGGTTGACCAGCCGGCTGAAAATCGGCTGAGATAATATTCCAATCGCGGAACCCAGGCTGGGAGCAATATTCACCGCGGTCCGGCTCCAGTCGTGCTCCTGGCAGAGCGGCTGGAGGAACGCATTCCAGCCGTAAAAACTCATCCCGTTGGACATGAAATTGGCGACAAAGGTCACCAGCACTATCCACCAGCCGTAAAAGATCCTCGACTGCTTCAAACTTGCGCGCTCCTTTATCTCAGCCTTCCGGCCGAATCAAAAAGCTGCCTGCCCCTGGAATGTCTCGCATACGCCATCGCCGTCTCTGCCCGCAGTTGGACGCTGATATTATCACAGCCAGACTCTGAATACTATCTGCGCGCTCCGCACCCGGCCCTGGAAGCCGGCGTTTGACAACCGGGCGATATATTGGCTTAATCAATCCTTGAGCGTAATCGACTGCCGGGGGCTGATGGATTTTGTCAAGCAAAGAAATCTCTATCTCCACGCGGGCTTCGTTGTTCTCGCCCTGATCGTGGCTTATGACTTCACTTTTATCAGATTCTCTTTGAGCCAGCAGTATATCCGCTCAACCCTCACTGATCTTGTAAGCGGCAAGGCAACAACCCCTTTCCAGTACCGGGTTTTGATCCCCTGGCTGGTCAAAGCTCTTTATGAGACGCTCGCTCATTTCCGCTTCACCGCCTCCACAGGCCAGCTTTTCTGGTTTATGGAGTTTATCGCCGCCTTCTTCCTGCTCGCAGCTTACCAGGCATATCTTTCCCTGTTTTTCAAAGACCAGCTGACCCGCGCCATTCTGCCCTTCACCATTGTCCTCATTCTTCCCTTCAATTTCCTGCTTTCCAGGACCGGAGTTTATTATTATCCCTGGGACACGCCCTCGCTTTTGTTTTTTACCCTCGGGCTGGTTTTCCTCTATAAGAAAAATTGGACTCTCTACTACCCGCTATTTGTAATCGGCCTTTTTAACCGCGAAACCATCGCATTTTTGACCTTCATATATTTATTCGCCGCGCTCGGCAAAAACAGGCTTAAAACCACAGCCTTCCATTGCAGCCTTCAACTCCTGATCTGGATCAGCATCAAGCTCTTCCTTTATCGGCTCTATATCCATAACCCCGGCACCGGATTTTTTCAGCATCATTTCTCAAGCAATTTAAGCTATCTTACGAACCCCGCGAACTATCCCATACTTTTCAGCTGCATGGGATTCATCTGGATCCCCGCCATCCTTGGATACCGCCTGGTCAAAGATGATTTCGCCCGAAGGTCCATCTTGGTTTTCATTCCTTTCAGCCTGACCTTGCTCTTTGCCGCAAAAATAGGCGAGCTCAGGCATTGGGCCGAGCTCATCCCGGTCATCCTCACCGCATTCCTTCTGGTCATCAAAGAACTGGTCAAGAGAGAATAAGACCGGATAATACTTCAAGGCCCTAAGCCGCGATTACGCCCTCCGCGATCCAGGCGTCCCGCTCAAAAATCCGGCCGGGCTTGACAAAAAACCTGTTTCGGAGTATCGTATCGCATCACATGGGGTGGTAATTAAATATTATCCTGAGTATGCGCAATACCAGGAGTTGGCCCGCCAGGGTAACCTAATCCCGGTTTTCGGAGAAATCCTCTGGGACCTTGAAAGTCCGGTAGGGGTATTTTTGCGCCAGGACCCCAGCGACTACGCGTTCCTGCTCGAAAGCGTGGAAGGAGGCGAAAAATGGGCCCGCTACTCCTTTCTCGGCTCGGAACCCAAAATCATCTATAAAAGCAAAGGCCGCCGCGCGGAAATAATCGAAGGCTCATCTTTCAGGGTCATCGAAGGCTTCAATGATCCGCTGGAGCCGCTCCGGGAAATCCTATCCGGATACCGGCCGGTTCAGGTCCAGGGTCTGCCCAGGTTCTTCGGCGGAGCGGTCGGATACCTGGGCTACGACCTGGTCCGGTTCTTCGAAAAACTCCCCGAGAAAAATCAGGATATGTCCCTGGGCTATGATGTCCATATGTTCATCACCGACAAAATCATCATCTTTGACCGGCTCAAGCAGACCATTAAAATCGTGGTCAACACCCACCTCGATGAAACCGGCGCGCTCAAGGAAAAATACGAGCGCGCAACCGAAGAAATCGAGCGGATCGCAAACCGGCTCAAAAGCCCGATCTCCATCCCCGAGCCCGCGCCCCAAAAAGACGAGATCGAATTCCAGAGCAATTTCTCCAAACAAGAATTTGAGGCCGCGGTTCAAAAGACCCTGGGCTACATCAAAGCCGGAGACATCATCCAGGCGGTCCTGAGCCAGCGCTTCCGCGCGCCCGCACCCGTTGACCCGTTCCAGCTTTACCGCGGCCTCAGGCACATAAATCCGAGCCCTTACCTCTTCTTTTTGAAAATGGGAGGCGAGGTTCTGGTCGGAAGCTCGCCCGAGGCCCTGGTTAGGGTTGAGGAAGGAAAAGCTGAGACCAGGCCCATCGCCGGCACCCGCCCGCGCGGAAAAACTTCGGACCAGGACGCGGCCTTGGAACAGGAGCTTAAGAACGATCCCAAGGAAATGGCCGAGCACATTATGCTGGTTGACCTGGGAAGGAACGATTTGGGCCGGGTCTGCAAAATCGGCACGGTCAAGGTGAGCGAGTTCGCCATCATCGAAAAATACAGCCATGTGATGCACCTGGTCTCAAATGTCACGGGCGAGCTGGAGCAGGGTAAGAATGCCTTCGATGTCCTGGCCGCGGCTTTCCCCGCAGGAACCCTCACCGGCGCGCCCAAAATCCGGGCCATGGAAATAATTGAGGAACTGGAACCGGCCCGCCGCGGGATATACGGAGGCGCGGTCGGTTATTTCAGCTTCAGCGGAAATATGGATATGTGCATCACCATCCGCACCATCGTCATCAAAGACGGGATGATCAGCATCCAAGCCGGCGCGGGAATTGTGGCTGACTCCGTCCCCGAGCGGGAATATCAGGAAACCGTGAACAAGGCCAAGGCCATGATGCGCGCGGTTCAGATGGCCCGCCGCGGACTTTCCATCAACGGAGAAGAATTATGATCCTGATGATTGATAACTACGACTCCTTCACCTACAATCTCGTCCAGTATCTGGGCGAGCTGGGAGAAAAGCTTGTCGTGAAAAGAAATGACCAGATAACCATACCCGAAATGGAGAAGCTGAACCCGGACCAAATCGTCATCTCCCCCGGACCCAAAAGCCCCAAAGAAGCCGGCATCTGCGTGGAGGCGATCCGGCATTTCGCGGGAAAAGTGCCCATCCTCGGCGTCTGCCTCGGACACCAGGCCATTGGATACGCGTTCGGAGGCAAAATCATCCCGGCAAAAAAATTGATGCACGGAAAAACTTCCGCCATCAGCCACGACGGAAAAACCATCTTCAAAGACATCCCCAACCAGTTCCTCGCAACCCGCTACCACTCGCTCGCGGTTGAAGAAAAAAGCCTGCCCCAGGAGCTGGAAATCAGCGCCCGCTCCGAAGACCGCGAGATAATGGGCCTACGCCACAAATTTTTTTGCATCGAGGGCGTGCAGTTTCATCCCGAGTCGATTTTGACCGAGGACGGCAAAAAGCTGCTCAAGAATTTTCTTCTGCTCAGCGAAAAAAGGAGGCCGCAATGATCACGGAAGCGATCGCCAATCTTGCCGAGGGCAAAAATCTCGGCCAGGAGACTATGGCCAAGGTAATGGAAGAAATTATGACCGGCGAGGCCACGGCCAGCCAGATCGCGGCCTTTTTGATGGGACTGCGCATCAAAGGCGAAACCGTGGACGAGATAACCGCGGCGGCAAAAGTCATGCGCCAGAAGGCCGCCAAAATAAACGCGCCCCCTGACGCAATTGACACCTGCGGAACCGGCGGAGACCATTCCTTCACCTTTAACATCTCCACCGCCGCAGCTTTCATCGCCGCAGGCGCTGGCATCCCGGTCGCAAAGCACGGAAACCGCGCGGCGAGCTCATCCTGCGGAAGCGCGGATGTGCTCGCCGCGCTCGGGGTCAACATCCAGGCCGACGCCAAAACGGTCGAGAACTGCATCAAAGAATCCGGCATCGGTTTTTTGTTCGCGCCGCTCCTTCATTCAGCCATGAAGCACGCCATCACTCCCCGCCGGGAGATGGGCATCCGCACCATCTTCAATCTGCTCGGCCCCTTGAGCAACCCGGCCGGGACTAAAAAACAGCTCATCGGCGTCTATGACCAGAAATGGGTGAGGCCGCTTGCGGAAGTATTGAACAATCTCGGAAGCCAGGCCGCGCTTATTGTTCACGGCGCAGACGGCCTTGATGAGATAACCGTCACCGGCCCGACCTTTGTCGCGGAGCTCAAAAACGGCAAGGTGAAAGAATATCAACTCGAGCCCGGGCAGTTCGGCCTAAGCCGCGCAAGCCTGTCGGACATCAAGGGCGGAGACCCTAAAATCAACGCGGAACTGATCAAAAAGATTTTTTCCGGCCGCACCGGTCCCACATCGGACATCGTGCTCTTGAACGCGGCCGCGGCCGTTTATGTCGCGGGCAAAGCGGAGTCGATCAAGGCCGGAATCGAGATTGCGCGGCAAACGATCAAGTCCGGCAAAGCCATGGAAAAACTCGAAAATCTGATCAAACTCTCAAACCAGCCGGTCTCTTAAAAATGCCGACCATCCTCGAAAATATCATCGATAAAAAAAAGCTCAGGCTCGAGCAAATGAGAAAATCTTTCCCCCGCCCGGAGCTCGAGCGGCTGCTCGCAACCGCGCCTTTGGTCAGGGACCCGTTTGCTCAGCTCCTTAAGAAAGAGCCGGGCGCAATTCCAGTCATCGCCGAGATCAAAAGAAAAAGTCCGAGCGGGGGGGACATTAACGCGGACCTTGACCCGGCCAGTCTCGCAAAAACTTTTGAGGCCGCTGGCGCCCGCGCGGTCTCGGTCTTGTGCGACCAAGACCATTTCGGAGGCAGCCTGGAAGACCTCAAAGCCGCGAAAACCGGCTGCGGTCTGCCCGCGCTCTGCAAGGATTTTGTCATCTCCTCTTTCCAGGTTCTGCTCGCGCGGATTTTCGGCGCGGACCTGGTCCTGCTCATCGCCTCCGCACTTGGCCACAAAAAATTGCGCGAGCTTTATGCCTTCGCCAAAGAAATGGGTATGACGCCCCTGGTCGAAGTCCACGATCAACACGAACTTGACCGGGCGCTTGAGCTGGGCGCAAGACTCATCGGGATCAACAACCGAAACCTCAAAACCCTGGAAGTCAATCTTAACACCACCAAAGAGCTTGCCCCCCTGATCCCAAAAGACCGGATCGTCATAAGCGAAAGCGGCTTTGCCAAAAGAGAGGAACTTCTGGAATTTCAGGCTTTAGGTGTCACCGCATTTTTGATCGGAGGCTCAATCCTCGTCTCCCAAAATCCCGGACAAAAACTAAAAGAGCTGGTCTATGGTTAAAGTCAAAGTCTGCGGAATCACCCGAAGCGAGGACGCGTTTGCCGCGGCCGAACTGGGCGCGGAGTTTCTGGGATTCAACTTCTGGCCCCAAAGCCCGAGAGCCATAAGGCCTGATCACGCGCAAAAAGTTATCGCCGAACTAAAAGCCGGGATAAAAATAGCGGGAGTCTTCGTCAACCAGCCGCTGGAACAGGTGAATGAAATCGCCAAAAGCCTCAGGCTCGACTTCGTCCAGCTCCACGGCGACGAGAGCCAGCAATACTGCCGCCAGGTTAAAGCTCCGGTGATCAAGGCGCTCAGACTCGGCTCCGAGCAAGACCTGGCTCCAATCGATTCCTATACGGAAGTGCTCTGGCTCATAGACAGCCGCACGAAATCTTTCGGCGGAAGCGGAATAAGACCGGACTGGGGCCTGGCGAAAAAAGCCAGGGACAGAATCGGCCAAATCATCCTTGCCGGCGGACTTACTCCGGCGAATGTTCAGGCCGCGATCAAAGCTGTGAGCCCCTGGGCTGTGGATGTCGCCAGCGGCGCGGAATCCTCGCCCGGAATAAAAGACCAAGACAAGCTCAAAAAATTTTTTCAGGCGGTGAAAAATGCTGCCGGATAAGTCAGGAAAATTCGGAGAATTCGGAGGCAGGTTTGTCTCGGAGACTCTTATGCCCGCGCTCATCGAGCTCGAAACCGCGTTTGCAAAATATTTCCCGGACCCCAAATTCCAGGCTGAGCTTAATTCTTATCTCCGCAACTATGTCGGAAGGCCCACGCCCCTTTATTTCTGCGCTCATCTCACCGACAAAATCCGCGGCGCAAAAATATATCTCAAGCGCGAAGACCTCTGCCACACCGGCGCGCACAAGCTGAACAACGCGGTGGGACAGGCTTTGCTCGCGGCCAGAATGAAAAAACCTCGGCTGATCGCGGAAACCGGCGCGGGACAGCACGGGGTCGCAACCGCAACCGTGGCCGCCTGGCTCGGATTCGAGTGCGAAGTTTTCATGGGCGAAGAAGACATCCGCCGGCAAAGCCCGAATGTCTTCCGGATGAAAATCCTGGGCGCCAAGCTCCATCCCGTGGCCAGCGGCTCCAAGACTCTCAAGGACGCGCTCAACGAGGCGCTCAGAGACTGGGTCACCAATGTCAGAATCACCTATTACCTCTTAGGCTCGGTCGCAGGCCCTCATCCCTATCCCCAAATCGTGCGCTCGTTCCAGAAAATAATCGGCGAGGAAACCAAATCCCAAATTTTGAAGCAGGAGAAAAAACTTCCGGCCGCGCTGGTCGCATGCGTGGGCGGAGGCTCAAACGCGATGGGTCTTTTCTATCCTTTCATCAACAGCCGCAAGGTGAAAATGTTCGGAGTTGAGGCAGCCGGCAAAGGACTTGCCACCGGAGAACATTCCGCAAGCCTCGCGGCCGGAAGCACCGGCGTGCTGCACGGGTCGAAGTCCTCTCTCCTGCAGGATACGCGCGGACAGATTCTGCCCGCGCATTCAATCGCTCCCGGCCTGGACTATCCCGGAGTCGGACCCGAGCACAGCTGGCTCAAACAAAAAGGCCGCGCGCAATATGTGGCGGTGACCGACGACCAGGCGCTGGAAGCGTTCCATACCCTCTGCCATTACGAAGGCATCATCCCCGCGCTTGAAAGCAGCCATGCGGTCTTCTACGGGGTCGAACTCGCTCGCAAACTGCCCAAATCCGCAATCGTCATCATCAACCTGAGCGGAAGGGGCGATAAAGACTTGGGGATAGTGGCGGAACGGACGGCCGGAAAATAAGAAAAAGGTAACAAGAATATGAATCGCATAGAGGAAAAATTCAGGGAGCTTAAGGCCAAAAACCAGGCCGCACTCATCCTCTACATCACCGCAGGACACCCGGACCTTGCCACGACTGAAAAAATAATCCTCACTTTGGCGGACGCAGGCGCGGACATCATCGAGCTGGGAATACCCTTCACCGACCCCACCGCAGACGGCCCAACCATCCAGGCCGCATCTATGGCCGCGCTTAAAAATTATTTCACCCTTGATGATGTCTTCTCAATGGTGGAAAGAGTGCGAACCCGCTCTCCTGTGCCGCTCCTTCTCTTCAGCTACTACAATCCCATTTTCAAGTTCGGCGAGGAGCACGCGGTAAGCCTGGCCCAGGAATCCGGAATTGACGGAATGCTGATCGTGGACCTGCCGCCTGAAGAAAGCGCAAGTTTGAGAAAGCTCTGCAAGGACTACGGCCTGAACCTGGTGCATCTTGCCGCGCCCACCAGCGACTCCAAACGGCTCAAGCTGATTGCAAAAAGCTCAAGCGGGTTTATCTACTATGTCTCGGTCACCGGTATCACCGGCGCAAGAGCCGAGCTGCCTAAAGACATCATCGATCATCTTAAGCAAATCAAAAAAGTTTCCGGTCTTCCGGTTGCGGTCGGGTTCGGGGTGTCCAAACCGGACCAGGCCAGAGAGCTTGCCCGCTTCGCAGACGGCGTCATCATCGGAAGCGCTCTCGTAAGCATCATCGAAAAATACTCATCCTCTCCCGCCCTGCTCCAAGAAATCAAAAATTTCATCTCTCCCTTCAAATCCGCAATCATCGAAGCAAGACGCGGTTAGAAGCTGTCAAAGCCAAGCAGCCTGCAGTCCTGCGCCGCCATAAGAATTGCTCCCCTTTTATAACCGTGTCGATAAAAGACCTGCCCTCTCCCTGGGACGGGAGAGGGTAGGGTGAGGGTCGCTTGATCTTGAGAAATACCAAAAACAACAAACAAGCAGCAAACAAGTTTCCTATTTGGTCAAGCTTATAATCCCGCGTCCCGCGGGATCACCCCCACCTTAATCCTCCCCTGTGCAGTGCCATGACATAGTTTACACAATGTGCCAAGACATAGTTTACACTTTAAGGCATCCAAAAACCAGGGAGGGGGGTGGGAAGGATGCCTTGGGAAGCGAAGAGCAAGATGGAACTAAGGAT
>Ga0315280_10004354_pt1 | contig 20998 bp, 17 predicted proteins | sample YL17G06_40_MG_FD_203697 | JGI IMG/M metagenome (GOLD analysis project Ga0315280, IMG submission 203697) | Sediment microbial communities from Yellowstone Lake, YNP, Wyoming, USA - YL17G06_40 | ecosystem: Environmental > Aquatic > Freshwater > Lake > Sediment | place: USA: Wyoming | collected...
TGCGGCCGCGCCACTTCTCCTGCCCCGCCTCCCGCCACCAGTGCAGGTGATAGACCGGGATGCCCCAGGAAATCTTGGCGCGGGGCACCTGGCTGAGCGTGTACTCCACGATCTGCTCCATCCAGGGGATGCTGCCGACCGGGCCCGGCCGGCCGGAAGCGGAATGCTCCGGGTAGGCCATGATGCTCAGGAAATCGGCCACGCGCCCGAGCTTGCCGTAGTCGTACACCCCCGACCAGTTGTCCCAGCCCCCCGGCTTCTCCGGATCGCGTTCATGGCGGGAGCGGCCCACCACGGCCAGCGTCAGCAGCAGGCCGCGGCGGTGAAACGCCCGCGCCGCCTTTACGGTGAACGCCGTGAACTTGTCGCGGTAGGTGTAATGGATGTTCTCGTAATCGAACTGGAAGCCGACGGCGCCATCGCGCTTCGCGTAGTACAGCAGGTAGCGGATGGCCCGGTCCTGGAACTTCGCGTCGTCCAGCACCGCGTGCATGGTGGGCTGGTCGAATCGGCGATTGGTCACCAGCGGCATGATGGCCACGCGGTTCTCGCGCGCCACCTGCTTCACCTCCGGCGGCACTTCGCCCATGATGAAGCCCTCGGCGTCCATGGAGAAGGTTTGCGGGGCGATGATCGAGATGCGCCGGGCATTGCGCTTCAGGATGTCCGGCGCCGCCGGGTCGCTGGCGACGTAGTAATAGAGCGAAACGATCGGCGTTTTGCGCACGGCGGCCGCGGCCGGCTGCAGGCACGCCGCCACTCCCAGGAACAGCAGCGGAATCCGCGTCATCGGCCGCCATTATGAAGCAGATTCAGCGGCGCTCAAAGAAGGAATGGGACGCAGGTGAACTTGGACCATCCGAGCCGGAACCCATCCGCAGATTACGCAGATTTCGCAGATTCCAGAATTGAATCTTAATCTGCGAAATCTGCGGATCGGTTGTTTGGTCCATCCTTAGCGTGACCGATCAGAAGCCAGTTTGCTCGGTGCGGGCGATAATCTCGTTCTGCAGCGCGGGCGTCAGATCGCAGAAGTAGTCGCTGTAGCCGGCCACCCGCACGATCAGGTCCCGGTACTTGTCGGGATCGGTTTGCGCGGCGCGCAGCGTCTCGGCGGTCACCACGTTGAACTGGATGTGGTGGCCGTCGAGCCGGAAGTAGGAACGCACCAGGTGTGCGAGCTTGTCGATACCCTCCTCGCCTTCCAGCAGCGACGGGGTGAACTTCTGGTTCAGCAGCGTTCCGCCGGTGCGCGCGTGGTCCATTTTGGCGGCCGACTTGATGACCGCGGTCGGCCCCTTGCGGTCGGCGCCCTGCGCCGGAGAGATGCCGTCGGACACCGGCTCGAAGGCCCGCCGGCCGTCGGGCGTGGCTCCGCATACCGAGCCGAAGTACACGTGGCAGGTGGTCGAGAGATAGTTCACGCGGTAGAGGCCGCCGCGGGTGTTCTTCCGCCCGTTCACCTCGTCGTAGAAGGCGTCGAACAGCGCCCGCAGGATGTCGTCGGCATAGTCATCGTCGTTGCCGTATTTCGGCGTCCGGTTCCAGAGCAATAGCCGGGTCTTCTCCTGTCCCTCGAAATTCGCGCCCAGCGCCTCGAGCAACCCGGCCATGGTGACCTTCTTCCGGTCGAAGACGTGGTGCTTGATGGCCGAAAGGCTGTCGGCGCAGGTGCCCTGCCCGGTGCCCATGATGTAGGTGGTGTTGTAGCGCGGCCCGCCGGCGTGGTAGTCCTTGCCCCGGGCAATGCAATCCTCGATCAGCAGCGAGAGGAACGGCGCCGGCATCTCCTGGGCGTAAAGCCGCTCGATGACATTGCTGCCCCGCACCTTCACATCCACGAAATAATGCAACTGGCGGCGGTAGGCGTCGAAGACCTGCTGGTAGGCGGTGAAGGAGCGCGGGTCTTCTGTTTCCAGGCCGATTTTCTTGCCGGTGCGCGGGTCCACGCCGTTGTTCAGCGCCACTTCCAGGACCTTCACCCAGTTGAAGTAGCCGGTGAGGATGTAGGCTTCCTTGCCGAAGGCGCCGGTTTCGACGCAGCCGGAAGTGCCGCCCTGGCGCGCGTCCTCGATGGACTTACCCTGCCGCAGCAGCTCCTCGACCACCATGTCGGCGTTGAAGATGGAGGGCTGGCCCCACCCCTGGCGCACGATCTCCAGGCCGCGCTTCAGGAAGCAGTCGGGATTCTTCTTGCTCAGTTGCAGGTTCGAGGAGGGCTGCAGCAGCCGCATTTCATCGACGACCTCGAGGATCAGGTAGGTGAGGTCGTTGACGGCGTCCGAGCCGTCGGGCTTGAGGCCGCCGTTGTTGATGTTGCAGAAGTCGGTGTAGGTGCCGCTCTCGGCCGCCGTCACCCCCACCTTTGGGGGCGCCGGCTGATTGTTGAACTTCACCCAGAAGCATTCCAGCAGCTCGCGGGCCTGTTCCTCATCGAGCGTGCCGCCGGCCAGACCCTCCTGGTAGAAGGGGTACAGGTGCTGGTCGAGCCGCCCCGGGCAAAACGAGTCCCAGGTGTTCAGCTCGGTGATCACCCCCAGGTGGACAAACCAGTAGCACTGCAGCGCCTCTCGGAAGTCGCGGGGGGCATGGGCCGGGACGCGCCGGCACACTGCCGCGATCTGTTCCAGCTCCGCCCGGCGGGCGGGATTGCTCTCGGCCGCGGCCATCTGTTCGGCGCGCTCCGCGTGCCGCTCGGCAAACCGGATCACCGCATCGGCGGCGATGGCCATGGCTTTCAGTTCCTGCTCCTTGTTGTAGGCCTCGGGGTCGTCGTAAAAATCCAGCGCCGCCAGGCTCCGCCCGATTTCCGCCTTCAGGCCGAGCAGGCCCTGGCGGTAGATCACGCCGCCGAGCACGGTGTGGCCGGGGGCGCGCTGTTCCATGAACTCGGTGAACATGCCGGCCTCGTAAGCGTCCTTCCATTCCGGCGTCATCTCGTGGAAGATGCGGTCGCGCAAGCTGCGGCCGCGCCAGAAGGGGATGATGCGGTCGCGCTGCGCCGCCCGGGCCTCGTCGCTCACGCGGTAGGAAACCTTCTCGCGGGTGTCGAGGATTTCCAGGTCCTGCATGCTGTGGCAGCACAGTTCCGGGTAGGTCGGCGCGCCCTTTGGGGAGGGGCCGCGCTCCCCGACAATCAGCTCGTCCGCGCCGATGTGGATGGCCTTGTGCTCCATCAGGTGGCGGAAGGCGGAGGCGCGCAGGACGGGCACCGACAGCGGCGCGGCCTGCTGATAGAAATCCGTCAACAATGCCGCCCGCTCGATCGAGAGCCAGGGCCTGGTGTCCAGGCTGCACTGGCGCAATCTCGCCACCCGTTCGTTCATTGCTACCCTCCGATCCGAACCGTGAACCCCTGCCGGCGCAGCCCCCCGGCCAGTTCCTCCATGCGCGCCGCCGCCGGCGGCTCCAGGCCCGGCAGTTGGTATTGCAGGTTCAGCCGCGCGTACTTGTTGATGCCGATCTTATGGTACGGCAACAGGTCGATGCGCGGAACGCCGAGGCGCAGCAGCAGGGCGGCCACGGCGGCCAGTTCTTCCTCCCCGTCGTTGATCCCCGGGATGACGGGCACGCGGACCACCAGCGGGCGGCCGGCGCGCGCCAGCGCCTCCAGGTTCGCCAGGATCACTTCGTTGCTGGCGCCGGTCGAGGCGCGGTGCTTCGCGGCATCAATGAACTTCAGGTCGTACAGGACCAGGCCGGCCTTGGAGGCAATGCGCAAGAAGCTGCCCGGCTCGGCCAGGCCGCAGGTGTCCAGCACGGTGTGAATGCGGCGTGCGCGGCAGGCCTCGAGCAAGGCCTCCAGAAAATGGGGCTGAGCCAGCGGCTCGCCGCCGGAAAAGGTGACGCCGCCGCCGGACTCGTCAAAAAAAACCACGTCGCGCTCGATCTCGGCCACCGCCTGCCGCACCGTCATGCGGCGGCCGGCCACGGCGCGGGCCTCGGCCACGCAGGCCTCCACGCACGTCCCGCACGCCGTGCAGGCCGCCGAGCGCAGCATCGTTTCTTCGCCGCGGCTGATGGCGCCTTCCGGGCAGGCCTCGATGCAGTCCCCGCACAACAGGCAGCGCTCGCGCACGTACATCACTGCCGGCTCAGGCGCCCGGCTCTCCGGGTTGTGGCACCACCAGCAGGCCAGCGGACAACCCTTCAGAAAAACCGTGGTGCGGATGCCCGGGCCGTCATGCAGGCAGAACCGCATGATGTTGAAGACCACGCCGGAAAGCTCGCCGGTTTGCATAGCGCTGGTCACGGGGAACCCGGATGTGCTTCGAAACGTAGCATGCCCGAAAGCGCTTCCGCAACCGTGCGGACCGCCTTCGGGCGGTCCGTCAGGCGGCGGAAACAGTGGCGCAACGCCGACAAAAGGTGTAAATAATTCTCCCAGGACCAACGACCAACGAAAAGGAGACGAGAGAATGAAAGCGATTTGTGTGATCCTGCTGTGCGCCGGCACCCTGGCCGCGCAGAATCCGTTCAGCGACGACACCAAGGCGGCCTGGAACAATGTCAAGAACTACATCCTGCGGGCTGCCGAGAAAATGCCCGAGGAAAATTACGCCTTCAAACCCGTGCCCGAAGTGCGGACCTATGGGGCGATCCTCGGCCACATCGCCGATTCGCAATTCTCACTTTGCGCCAGGGCGGCCGGGGAGATGCGCGCGCCGGCCCAGGTCGAGAAGACCAAAACCACCAAGGCCGAGCTGACTGCCGCGCTCAAGGAGGCTGCCGGGTATTGCGACGGCGTGTATGGCGGCATGACCGACGCCAAGGGCGCCGAGACGATGAAGGCCATGGGCCGCGAGGTGACGCGCCTGGGCGTGCTGAACCTAAACACCTCCCACTCCAACGAGCACTACGGCAACCTGGTCACCTACCTGCGAATCAAGGGGATCGTGCCGCCGAGCAGCGAACCGCGGAAGTAGATAGCCCGAATTATTCGCGAACGGGGCGTAGTCCTTTGGAGTGCGGCGGCTTGCCGCCGCTTTTCTGCACGGAAGCCTGCTTCCGCGCATTGGCCTTTGGACTACCGCTCGATTGTCTTCCAGGATTGTCCGCTGTCGGTGGTGCGCAGGCGGCGGCCCGAGCGAGTGCGGACTTCCCCATTCCGCGAGTCGCTGAACAAAATCGAGACGGCATCCTCGGCGCCCGTGTCGGCGATGGCCCGCCAGGACCGGCCCAGGTCGGTAGAATGGGCCACGCGGCCGCCGCGCAGTAATACCCACAAATTTTCGCCGACCATGCTGATGTCAATTGCCTCCGCGCCCTCGGGCGTGGAAAGCGGCTGCCACTGGCCGGAAGCCGCAGCGGCGGCCAGCAACTGGCCGCTGCGGGTGAGCGCAATGCGCTCGGAGCCGGCGCCCACCGTCTTTGCGAAGCGGCTGAGCGCGTCCTGGCGGCGCGCCTCGATTCCGCCGGCCGGAGCGGCCGGCGCGGCCTGCAAGCCAGCGACGTTCGCCGCCTGGCCCGATTTTTTCTCCGACTCGGCCGCGCGCGCTGCCGTGCGCGCGGCGCCCGCGCCGGCAGTCCCGCCACGCGCCATCGTCGAAGCCGGCGGCGCTTCAGCCCGCTTTTGTTCCTGTGCCTGCTCGTCGCGGAGGGCCATGGCCGTGGCTTTCGAGCGGGCGGCATCGGCCTGAGCGGCAACCGCGCCTGCGGCCGCTTCCGTCGTTGGCGCCGGGGCATACCCCGCATCGGCCGCTTTCGGCGCGGGCGCTGGTGGAGCCGAGGGTGCCGGTGGAGCCATCGCTTGCTGCCGCATGGCGCCGCCCGGCGCCTGGCTGAGCTGCGCCGCAGCAGCCGGCGACTGGCGTTCTACGGCCGGCGCCGGCGCGAAGCCGCCGGCTGCTGCGGGCACGGTGGTTTCCTTTGCGGCTCTTTCTTCCAGCTTGGGCTCAGCACGCGGCAATTCCGCCGGCGGCTGGCCTGCCTCGGCAGGCGCACTCGCTGCCGGCGCGCTCTTTGCCGGCTGCGGCTCTGCTGCCGCCGGCGTTGGAGCGGACGGAGGCGCCGCAACCTCGGCGGATTTGCGCGCCTGCTGCACGCCTTCGACACCCGTCCTGGTGATTCGTTCGCGCTCCCAGTAGACGAACGACCCCACCAGCACAATCCCGGCCAGCGCGGGAACCGCCCATCGCCAACGGAACAGGCCGAAGCGCGGAGCAGGTTGCCGCCGGGCAGCCTCCAGGGCGCCGCTGCGTGGTGTCAGGCGAACCAGGCGCACCACGGCCTGCTGGCAGTTGTAGCAGGCAGCCAGGTGAGCTTCGAGCCGCCGGCGCTCGGCGTGCGCCAATCCGCCCTCGGCGTAGGCCGCCAGGGTTTCCGGGCCGGCGCACGGCTCCCCCCCGGCCGGGGGCTTTGCCCGGGCCGCGGTTTCCGAGCCGCTTCGCTGCCGCAGCAGTTCCTCGAGGAATTGATCGTCGTTGCCCACGTGCTACACCATTCCTATTTTTGAACGGTTGAGGCGCCCCGATCTTGCAGGCTGCTCCGGATCTCCAGTCCGGCGCGCGCCGCCTCGTACAGGCAGCGAGTCACCTCGTGCTCCCTCAGCCGGTGTTCTTTCTTCAGTATGCCGGTCAGGTTCTTTTTCAATGCTGCTCGCGCGCGGTCCAGTTCCCGACTGGCGGTGGCCTCGTGGACCCCAACCAACGCCGCCGCCTCGCGCAGGGTCAGTCCGTGAAAATAGTAGAAGTCGAGCAGCAGCTTCTGGCGCGGCGGAAGCAGCGCCAGGGCCGTCTCCAGGGCCGCCTGCGCGATCCGCTCGTAATCGGCTTGCTCGACGGGGTCGGGCGCCGGCGGCGCCACGGCCACCTCTCCGGCTTCCTCGCGCTCTTCGAGCGAAACCTGCTTTTTCTCCGCGCGCACCCGGTCGATGAAGGTCTGGTAGAGGACGGCGCGCAGCCAGCCGGCCAGCGAGCTGCGTCCGGCGAAGGAGGCCAGCCGTTCGCGCTCCTGGTACAGTTCTCCGAACAGACCGTCGGCGAGCTCCTCGCCGCGCTCGCCGGCCAGGGCGCGGCCGGCGGCCCGCAGCGGCGCGCGCAATTCTTCGAAGAACTGCCGCCAGGCCGGCTCCAGGCCCTGGGCGCAGGCGGCTGCCAGCGCCAGGTCGCGGAAGCGCAGCGCGCCCGTGTACTGCTCCGCATCCGATTCCGCGCCATGCTTCTGCCAGGAGGCGTAGACGGCCGCCGCAAAACCGTCCAGCGTCAGGCCCCACGCTTCCGCCGGCGTGCCGTTGTAAAGGCGCTCGAGCAGGCGGCGGTGACGGGAATGGAATTCGCCGGGCGACATCGCGCTACCTGGATTATGACTCAGACGGCGGGCCGGAGGCTACAGGCTGGACGCTGTAGGCTATAGGCCGTAGGCTGTAGGCTGTGGGCTGTGGGCTGCGGGCTGCGGGTTGTAGCGCGACGTCTGTCACTTGACGACCGACGTTTCTTGACCATCGAGTAATGTGCCGCTGGTCAGCCTGCCGCGATCAACCGTTGTGATATGAGCCAGAGCCTACAGCCCACAGCCTACGGTCCACAGCCTGTTTTTTTCGGGTTTTTTGCGCTCTTTTCTTTACCGTACGGTTCTTTTTGCGTATGATAGACACGCCCTTGAGGCACAACTGAAGGAGGAGTATGGCAGAGGCACGCATGACGAAAAACCAGGTGATCAAGCACGTGGCGGAGAAGACATGTGCCACCAAGAAGGACGTGGCGGCGATCGCCGACGCTTTGATCGAACTGGCCATCCAGCAGGCCAAGAAGACGGGGATCTTCGTACTGCCGGGCCTGGGCCGCCTGAAGAAGGTTCAACGCAAGGCGCGCATAGGCCGCAATCCGGCCACCGGGGCGGAGATCAAGATACCGGCCAAGACCACGGCCAAGTTTTATCTGGCCAAGGCGGTGAAGGACGCCATTGCTCCGCCGAAAGCCAAAAAGTAATTGCTGAAGGTTTCAGGCCGCAGGCTGCAGGAATCGCTTCCTGGAGCCTGTAGCCTGGAGCCTGGAAGCTAATCACTGGAGATGGCGGCGGCCGGGATGGGGGCCTCTGCTGAGCCCGCAGGATATTTTTCGCCCAACTCCACTTCCTGCCACAAAGAATGATCGTGCATTAAGCGGTCCACCAGGGCCACGTGCATGTAGTGTCCGGCGCGCTCGGCGATGACGTGTCCGAGCAGCGGCCGGCCGATCAGCGCCAGGTCGCCGACCAAGTCCAGCAGCTTGTGCCGGCAGAATTCATCGGGGAAGCGCAGGCCGGTGTCGTTCATCAGGCCGGTGTCGGTGAGAACCAGCGCGTTATCCAGCGAGCCGCCGCGAATCAGCCCCATGTTCCGCAGCGCATCCACGTCCCTGAGGAACCCGAAGGTGCGCGCCGGCGCGATCTCGCGCGTGTAATCGTCGGGGTTCAGCGTGAGGGAAATGCCCTGGCGGCCGATCAGCGGGTGCGGGAAGTCGATGCTGCAACTCACCTGGTAGCAATCGGCCGGGTAAATCCCGATGCGCTTTCCGTCCTCGCGCACCTCGACCGGCCGCAGCACCCGCAGATAAGCGCGGCAGGCCCGCTGGCGGCGCACGCCGGCGCGGCCCAGCAGCTCCACAAACGGCGTTCCGCTGCCGTCCAGGATCGGCAGTTCCAGCGAATCGATCTCGACAATCGCATTGTCGATGCCGCAGCCCACCAGCGCCGACAGCAGGTGCTCGGTGGTGGAAATCAGCACGCCTTTTTTCATCAGGCTGGTGGCGTAGCTGACCCTGGCGACATGCCGCCAACTGGCCTCGATTTCGAAGTTGTCGAGGTCAGTCCTGCGGAAAACGATTCCGCGGCCCGCCGGCGCGGGAAGAATGCGGATCGAGACCCGAACGGCGCTGTGCAGCCCTACACCGGAAGCTTCGACCGGGTTCCTTACCGTAGTCTGGTTGACCACTATCGCCCCTTCAGAACTCGCTGGACCCATCAAGGCATAAGAGGGAGCACGCCGATTACCGAAACGGCCCTTCTATCTAAGCTATTGTAAAATAACGAGTTGCCAAGACCGGCGATTCTCCGCGTGGTGCGCTTTTACCACACTTGCCCCGCCGTTTGCAGCAATTGAGCCATAAGATCGGCTGTAGGCCGTAGGCTGTAGGCCGTAGGCTTGAGCACAGATTGTCTCGGCCGTCAGCCTGCAGCCCACGGCCTACAGCCAACAGCCCACAGAAACATGCGGCTTTGATGCGCTTCGGAGCGTCCATCTCGTTTACGCGACCCGAGGAGGTCCGATGAACGAAACCACGATCAGTGGAGCAGTACAGGAGTTCGCCGCCGCGCCGCTGCAGCCGGCCATCCCTCAACCCCGCACCGTCCGGGAATTGGGCATTCGCAAAAACCTGCTGCACGACCTGGCGCTGAAGATTCTCCACATGGAAGGGGAGATGGCGTTGCTGGATCTGGCGCGGCACATGCGCGTCAGCCTTTCGGTAACGGAAGAGATTTTCCCGGTGCTGCGGCGGGAGGAGTACTGCGAAGTGAAGGGCATGGTGGGGAACATCCACCTGGTGGCCTTGACGACCATGGGCAAGTCGCGGGCCCTGGAGCTGCTGGCCAACAACCACTACGTTGGTCCCGCGCCCGTGACGCTGGCCGACTACACCGAGCGGGTTCGCGCCCAGAGCGTGCGGGGCGCCGAGGTGGGCCCGCCCGACGTGGCGCTGGCCTTCTCCCACCTGGTCCTCAGCCAGCCCATGCTGGCGCAACTGGGCACCGCGGCGGTGTCCGGCAGGGCCATCTTCCTGTACGGGTCGACGGGCACCGGCAAGACGTCGATCGCCGAAGCCCTGCCCGCGATTTACAGCGATTCGGTGTGGGTGCCCTATGCGGTGGAAGCGCACGGCCAGATCATCGCCGTGTGCGACCCGGCGGTGCACCGGCCGACGGGCGAAGCGGCGCCGCGCGACCACGACACCCGCCGGGTGCGGTGCCGGAGGCCGCGCGTCATCGCCGGCGGCGAGCTGACCATGGATATGCTCGACCTCACGCTCGACCGGCTGACCCATTGCTACCTGGCGCCGCTGCAACTGAAAGCCAACAACGGTGTGCTGATCATCGATGACTTCGGCCGCCAGCGCATCAGCCCCGAAGAGCTGCTCAACCGCTGGATGGTGCCGCTGGACCGCAGAGCCGACTACCTGGCGCTGGGCGGCGGCGCCAAGTTCGAGGTGCCGTTTGACGTGCTGGTGGTTTTTGCCACCAACCTGGACCCGGCGCGCCTGGCCGACGAAGCCTTCCTGCGGCGGATTCAGAACAAGATCAAGGTGGACCCCTTGACCCCCTCGGAATTCCACGAGGTCTTCCGCGCCTGCTGCCAACGGCACAGCCTGCCCTACGACGACGCGGTGGGCGAGCACCTGATCGAGCTGTTGCGGAGCGAGTTCCAGCAGCCGCTGCGGCCCTGCTATCTGGGCGACTTGATCAACCTGGTGGTTTCGGCCGCCCGCTACGAAGGCACCGCGCCCAAGCTCGACCGCGGGACCGTGACCCAGGCCTGCCGCAACTATTTCCTGCGCGTGTAGCCCGCGGCTGCGCAACCGAGCCGCGACCGTCAGGGAGCGTCCCCGAATCATCAGGGTTGGGCGGACGCTCGCTTACGCTCGCGGCTCGGTTGCTTGGACCTTGGACCCGTCACCCGAGCGATTCGAGGTTCTCCCGGGCCAGCACCGTGTTCGGGTGGTCGTCGCCCAGGAATGTGCGGAGAATGCGGAGCGCCCGCTCGCAGCAGGCCCGCGCCCCGGCCAGCTCGCCCTGGGCTTTCAGCACAAGGCCGAGGTTGTTCACGTCCGTCGCGACCTCCGGATGATCGGGGCCATAGGCGGCCTCGTCAATCTTCAGCGCCCGCTCGAAGCAGGACCGCGCCCCGGTCAGGTCGCCCTGGGCTTTCAGCACGCCGCCGAGGTTGTTGACGTAGGCAGCGACGTTCGGATGCTCGGGGCCGTATGCCGCCTCGGCAATCTTCAGCGCCTGCTCGAAGTAGGCCCGCGCCCCGGCCAGGTCGCCCTGGGCCTCCAGCACGCTGCCGAGGTTGTTGACGTCGCGGGCGACGTTCGGATGGTCGGGGCCGTAGGTCGCCTCGTCTATCTTCAGCGCCCGCTCGAAGCAGGCCCGCGCCCCGCCCAGGTCGCCCTGGGCTATAAGCACCAGACCGAGGTTGTTGACGACCGTTGCGACGTTCGGATGCTCGGGGCCGTAGGCCGCCTCGGCCGCCTTCAGCGCCCGCTCGAAGCAGGCCCGTGCCCCGGCCAGCTCGCCCTGGTCTCGCAGCACCAGGCCGAGGTTGTTGACGCTCGCCGCGACGTTCGGATGCTCGGGGCCGTAGGCCGCCTCGTCAATCTTCAGCGCCCGCTCGAAGCAGGCCCGCGCCCGCGCAAATTCCGCCCGACCGCGCAAGTACAGGCCTGCCTGATTGAGCAGCCGACCCGTTTCGTCGGCTGCCACCTTGAGCGGTTCGGCATGATCTGCCGCTGCCAAAGCATGAGGCAGCAGCCGGGAACATACCGGCCAGGTGCGCACGTCGTAGCTTTCGAGCGGAAAGGCGCGATTCACAGACCGCGCGGCGGCCGCCGCCCATAACTTGCGCGCCTCCTGCGCCAGCCTCTCGCGCGTCACCGCTTGAACCAGGCGATGCACGGACAGCACATCTCCGCTCCGGGAGACCAGCGAAAACCGACGCAGCGCGCCAATAGCGTCGCCGAATTGCACCGCGTCGGATGCGGCTTCGGCCAGAGGCTCCGGCAGCTTCGGCGCCTGCTGCACGATATCCAGCGGGATGTCGTCGGGGGCAAGGAACGCGCAGAGGTTGAGCAACGCGGCGGCCGGAGGAGAGCAGCGCTCCACCTCTTGAAACGACAGTTCCCAGGTGGTGGCCACCGTGCTGTCGCTGGACGGCGACGGCCGCTTCAGCAGTTCAGCCTGTTGCTCACGAAACATCCGCAGGTACCCGGAAAGGCTCTCTCCGGTCGCCTCGATATAGGCAGCCGCCTGCTCCAGCGCCAGGGGCAAATCGCCCAAAGCTTCCGCCAGCTTGCCGGTCGGTTCCTGATCCGCGTCTCCCGTTCGCTTCAGCAGGAATTCAACGGAGGTGGGCCGCTCGAAAACTTGGACGCCCAGCGGCCTGGCCACCGCGCCCCAGGCCGGGTTCCGGGAGGTGATGATTACGTGGCCGCCGGCCGAGCGCGGCAGGTATTCGCGGATGCTCGCCGGCATTGTCGAAGACCAGCAGCCAGCCGGTGTTTGCTTCCAGCCAGCGGCGCACCGCCTCGACGATTACAGCCTGCTCGCGCGCATCCTTCTGTGGCAAAACGAGCGCCGCGGCCATGGCCGCATAGTCGCCCGCGAGCGCCGCTGGTTGCTCGGCCCGCACCCACCACACCACCGAGTAATCCGCCCGGTGGCGGTATGCATATTCGATCGCAAGCTGCGTCTTGCCCACCCCGCCCAGGCCGTGGATGGCCTGGGTCAGCGCCGCTGCCTGGCCCGACGTCAGCGCCGCGCGCAAATCCGCCAGCATCTCCTCGCGCCCGGTGAAATTCGGGTTCCGCGCCTGCGGCACGTTCCAGAGCACTCCCGCCAGCTTCGTCGCGCTTCCAACCAGCAGTTCCTCGACCGCCTTGCGAATGCCTTGCGCCACGTCTCGGAACGCCTCGTCGCGATTCGGCCAGCTTGTCACCGGCTTCGCGTCGGTCGGCAAGCACTGGAGCTTGCCAAATGGCGCGCCCTTCCAATCCACCGCGCGGAGGATCACCGGTATGATGCGCGCTTCTCCGGCGTCGTGGCGTTCGAGCGCACGCTTCATTTCCACGTCGTAGCAATAATCGGAAGCCAGGAAGTCGGAACTGATCAGCAGGAGTATGACGGCGGCGCTATTCAAGTGCGCGTCGATCTGGCCTTTCCATTCCTTGCCTGCGCCGATCCTGCGGTCGTGCCAGCCCGTTATTACGCCCTTGCGCTTCAGAATGCTGAGATGGTTCTCCAGCTCATTTCTCAGTTCTTCATCCTTGTGCGAGTAGGAGTAAAAGAGTTCAACAGGTTTGTCGGGCATGAGCGCCTCAACACCCCGAACAGCTACCTGCCGTACTCTACGCCTCCGCCGCACGAAGAATCAAGGTGCACGCGGGCAGGGGGCGATGCCCACCGGCCCACGCTGACCGCCGCAGGACTGCAGGGCGGGCCCCGCGATTTTCTGGTCGCGGTCACCTTCCATTGTCTGTAACATTGAGGGGGAAGGAGCGGACGATGGCCCAGGACCAAAGCGCGCAGGGAACCGGAATCAGCGTGCCGGTGCTGTGCAAGTTCTGGTCGGAGGACGGTGTATGGAACGGCATCGCGGAGGATCTGGCCGTGGCTGCCTTCGGCAACACCTTTGACGAGGCCGTGGCCAATACCCGCGAAGCGATCGCCAGCCACCTGGAAGCAATCATTGACTCCGGCCAAGGCGACGAGGTGGTACGCCACCTGCAGGCCAGAGCCAGGGACTACGGTTTTCTGTCTCTGGATGATCTGGTTCCCAGCACCGCGCTGCTCAAAATGCTTATCGCAATTCGGGATCACCAGTTGGTCGCGGTCACCTAGCGGGACGATCGCTGAATCAGATGGAAGGCCTGCCCAGCCAACTGCATTGGAGAGATTTCGAAGCTGCTCTTCGGAAGCTCAAGTATTCCCTTCACACGAGCAGCCGCGGTTCTGCTCGGACTTACTTCAACGGCCAGCGCCAGCCGGAGTTCGTCACCTTCCACGAACCTCACAGCCCCAAGACCCTGCCCAAAGGCACCTTGCGCGCATACATCCGCAAACTTCGCCTGTCCCCGCAGGAATTTCATGAATTGCTGACCCGGTCGTAGGGCCAATCAGGGCACGGCACGGACTAAAGCCGCGCCCTACACGCGCTCGTAGCCTTACGCGATGGCCAGCCAGTCGATGCCCAGCTTGCGGAGCGCGTAGCCAGTTTCGCGCAGGTGGCTGCCGTAGCAGGTCATCCAGTGGAAGCCCTTCATCTCCTCCACCAGTTTCCGGCAGTCGCCGTGGATGCGCACGTCGATCTGCGAGCGGCAAATGGGCAGGAACGGGGCGTCGATGATCTCGCCTTCGACCCCCACCCACTTGCGGCAGGCGAAATCGGGGATCAGGTTGGTCACGCGCTGGCCCTTGCGCATTTCCACTTTGGGCGCGGCCCCGTAATCGGACTCGAAGTGCGTCAGGATCTTCACCGGCTCCTGCCGCTGCGCGTCCATCTTTCTGGGGGCGGTGCAGTGCGCCAGCGTCACCACGCCGTCGTGCGGATAGGTGGGATCGTTCAGGAACACCGGCCGGTCGGAGATGTAGCGCAGCAGGATGCCCGAGGGGATGACGACAAAATCCGACTCGCAGAAGGCCATGAAGCCGTCGTCGTTCAGCAGGCTCAGCGGCATGCAGGCGGTGGTCTTGGAGATGGGCATGATGGTGCCCATGCACTGGTTGATGGTGATGGCATCGGTCCCGGCCTCGGCCAGCAATTCTTTGAACACCTCGGTGAGCACGAAGGAATTGCGGAAGAATTCCTCCGAGGTATGCAGGCTCACGCCCTTCTGCCTGAGGTAGCGGGCGGCGGCGGCGTGGCACTCGGCCACCAGCGCCTCGTCCTTTTTGGCGCGCTCGATGCGCTGGCCCAGGTCGGGATAGGGCACGGTCTGGATATCGAGCTTCCAGGTGTTGCGGGAAATGTCGGGCGCTTTCTTGCCGCCAGCACCCCAGCCGCCGGGCCCGCCCACGGCCACGATGCGCTTGCCCAGCGTGTTCTTCAGCGCGTAGAGGGCGCGCAGCCGCCAGGCCACTTCGGCAGGGCTGTCCACCACCACGTCATCCACCGTCATTCCCTTCTGGGCGTATTCATCCACCGTCTTGCGGAGGAGGCGGGGATGGGCGATCTCGTACCAGAGGTAAACGGGACCGGAGCGGTGGCGCACGAACATGATGTTCCATTTCTCGGGATTGGCCAGCGGCTCGTAGACCTGGATTCCGGCGGACGCCGCGTACATCAGCAGCGCGTCATGGCCGCCCTGGGCGAGCGCCGTGGCCTGCTCGGCGGATTGCACGGTCTCGAGGGGAAGCATCTCGATGGGAACCCTCGGCTCGGTTGCGGCTATGGACTGCAGTTCCCGGGCGATGCGCTCCTTCTCCTGCGCCACGTCCTGTTCGGTCATCAATCCGCCCCAGGACCGCCAACTGGTGGCCTCGCGGCGCTTGCTGAGCTGATAGACCAGCACCGGCTGCACTTTCAGCGGCAGCTTGATCACCTGCGGCTGGCGGTTGGGGCGCTCCTGGGCAACCGCCAGGCCGGCGACGGCCACGCTCCCCGCCATCGCCGCCCCAGCTTCCAGGAACGCGCGGCGGGTCATTCCTTGTTCATCATCCCAAAAAGAAGGAGAAGAGCAGCAACGGCAAGGCAGTTCCGGCTTCATAAAGCACACTCCAGTCGCATCATAACAAAGGCGGGAGGCCGCAGCCGCAGATTTCGCCGATGGCCCGCGGTAGGAAATGGGACGCAGATAAACGCAGAGAAGCACAGATAAACGCAGATCGAACCTGCGTCCTAATCCAGCACGCGGTAGGGCGGCAGGCGGGGCGGGAGCGCGGCAGGCGCGAGGTCGGCGACCGCAATCCAGGAATCGAGCCGGCAATCGCGCCCGCCGCAGAGCGCGCCGGTTACGAACTGCAACTGCAAGCTGTTGGGAGAGGACAGCACCACCAGGCGGCGAAGCCCGCGCAAGTCCAGCGCCCCGCCCGGCAACGTCGATCTCTCGTGATGGGTGTAGAGGCAGCAAGGGATGGGCGGGGAAGCCGGGGCGGCTGACAGCGGCGTGAACAGCGTCATCACCCGGGCCTCCGGCGCCTCCCAGGCCACCAGGCGAGAACTCAGCAGCGAATCGCTCAGAACAAGAACGCCGTCGCCGGGCCACAGCGCGCCCTGGACGGTTTCCAGATGCTCCGCCTGTTGGGCCTGGGCGCGGCCGAAGGCGGGCAGCGACGGGACATCCAGCGCGGCAATGCCGGTGGAAGAGGGAGTGAGGGCGACAAACACAAGAGCGGCGGCGGCGGCCAGCGCCGTAGCCGCGGCGACCACGCGCGGCCGGGCCTTCCCCAACCACGCCCCCGCCACCACGCACAAAACCGCGATCGTGCCCAGCGCATGGTCCGGACAATCCAGCCCCATGTGGATTACCAACTGGATGGCCAAGGCCGGCAGGAAATAGAGCATGGCGGGCAGCCAGAACGTGCGCTCCAGCGCCGCCTTCCGGCGCGCCAGCAGGAGCGCCACAGCCAGCACCGGCAGCAACAGCCCGTTCCACCACAGCCCGTAAATCAACGTAGCTTTCCAGATGTGCGGCGGCGCGTGCAGAAAGGGCGAAGTCGTCCCGGCGTGGTGGAGGAAATAGTAAAAGTAAATGTAGCCGGTCTTGTAGAACGACCCGAAGGTGGCCACCACCCACAACACCCAGGGCACACACAGCAACAGGCACAACGCAATCGCCCGCAACACCTGCTTCCACGATGCGCCGCCCAACCGGGCCGCCACGATGCAGGGGACGGGGAACAAGAAGAGAAATTCGGGACGGAACCCGGCAAAGACGGCCAGCAGAGCCGCGGTGGTCCATAACCAGCGCCTGTCGCCGCGGCCTATCTCCAGGCAACCGGCCAACAGCCAGCAGGCGCCGGCGGCCAAATACACCCGCGTCGGCGAGCTGACCCCGGAAAACCAACAAATCGGATGCAGGGCCAGCAGGAGGGCGGAGAACAACCCGCCCGCTTCGCCCGCCAGGCGGCGGCCCAGGCCGTAGGCGCCGACGATGGCGGCAATGGCGCCGGCCAGCGACGCCAATTGCAGCGCCGGCACCACGCCCGCGCCGAGGGCGGCCAGGATCTTCGCCAGCGCGATCAGCAGCGGGTAACCGGGCGGGTGCGGCTGGTGGTCGATGGGCGAGAAATGCTCCACGCCCAGCGCGAAATTCACGAAGTCGAAATTGGGCGGATGCGCGGTCCAGAAGACAGCGCGGGAGACGATCAGAAAAGCGACCAGGCTGAGAAGCAGCAGCCGGTGAACGAGCCGGGTTCCTCCTTCAGCTCCCATTTCCTGGCCCCTCGGCCGGATCATGCCGCGGCATACTGCACAAAACGTAACACGTAGCACGCCGGCCAGTCGAGTGGCCCGGCCAGGGGCCGGAAGCCGCAGATTTCGCCGATTGCACAGATCGATTGATATGATCAGCGAAATCTGCGCAATCTGTGGGCCGGCCCCTCCGCGCTCTGGCGGCGAGCCGCGCAGATTGACGCCGCCACTGGCGGCGAAATAGACTTGGTTAATGCATCCCAGGGGTGAACCGGGGTTTCAGGGACCATCTCCCTCCCGGCGCGCGGCGGGGTTTGTGGCCGCGTTACTCTGCGCGGCGACCGCCATGCCGGCGACAGCCCAGAGACCCGCCCCCGCATCCGCAGACAGCACCGTTCCGCTGTTCGTGGTCATGGCGGCCGTCAATGCCGCCGGCTATGACGCGGACCTGAACTCTCCCCGCAACAGCCCGGTGCGGAACCAGCTCCGGCAGGACATCGAAAATGCGGCGCCGCCCTGCCTGCGCGACCTGCGCGTGTTCTATGCCGCGCACCGCAACCCCAACCCGGTCCGCGACTTGAGCCAGTTCATCTCCTTCGCCCTGCTGATCGGAGGACCGCCGGATTTCGCCTTCCGCGTGAGGGAAGATGAATTACCGGCCGAAGGGACAGCGTTGCGCGACCTGCGCCCGCTGCTGGCCGCCTTGTACAAGGAAGCGCGGCTGGATGAGCTCTGGGAAAAGTATCGGCCGGCGTACGAGCGGGAACTGTCGCGCTATGACGACGGCCTGGCACGCATCATGCTGGAGGTCAACGGCTACCTGCGGATTACGACCTCGGGGTTCCTGGGCCGCAGCTTCTCGATTTATGTTGATCTGCTGGGGGCCCCCGGCCAGGTGAATGCCCGCAGCTTCGGCCCCGACTACTTCGTGGTGTCCAGCACCGCGGCGCAGCCGCAACTGGATGAACTGCGGCACGGCTACCTGCATTATGTGCTGGATCCGATGGCCGTGAAGGACAGCGGGCTGGTGGGCAGCAAGGCCACGCTGGGCGAGTTCGCGCAAGCGGCGCACGCGCTGGATCCCGTGCTGCGCCGGAATTTTCGCCTGCTGCTGACCGAGTCGCTGATCCGCGCCGCCGAGCTGCGCATGTCGCCGCTCTCGCCGGTGGCCCGCCAGCAGAAGCTCCGGGACATCCTCTCGGAAGGACTGGTCCTGGCGCCCTACTTTTACGAGGCGCTGGAGCAATTCGAGAAGCAGGACGCCGGGATGCGGATCTACTACCCGGAAATGATCGATAAGATGGACGTGCGCAGGGAAGAGAAACGGCTGGCAAACGTGACGTTCCGGGCGCCCTCGCCGGCCGGCAGCGGCGCCGCGCACCTGACGGCGATGGAGGCCGCGCCGGCCCAGGCCCTCCGCCCCGGCGCGGAGGCCGGCAAGCCATCCGCCCAGGCGGCCCCCGGGGCGGGCTCGGAGGAGGAGAAGCTGCTGGCCAGAGCCGAAGATGCCCTGGCCCGCCTGGACTTCTCCGCCGCCCGCCAATCCTTTCAAGAAGCACTGGAAAAACAAGGCCCGTTGCGAGACTATGCCGTTTACGGCCTGGCCTTGGTGGCCAGCCAGGAGAAACAGCCCGAGCTGGCCAAGAACTATTTTCAGCAGGCCCTGGACATCAGCAGGAGCCCGCGGTTGCTGGCCTGGTCGCACATCTACCTCGGGCGTATTCTGGACATGGAGCAGAACCGGGAGTTGGCGCTGCAGCACTACCGGCAGGCGCTGGTGACGGCCGAGGAGCCGGCCGCGCGCCAGGCCGCCGAGCGCGGCCTGCACGCGCCATTCCGCCGGGAGAGCAAATAGGTTCCAGGTGTCAGGTGCCAGAGGTGTCAGGTTTGAAAGATAATGGGCCTGACACCCGATACCTGACACCTGACAAGGAGACGCACTCATGACCAAGACGTGGATCGCCATAGCGGCCGTGGTGCTGGCCGCATCGCTGGCCGGCGCGCAATCGCAGGCGCCCAAACCCGCGCCCGCACCCCAGCCTGCCGGCCAGGCCGCGGCCCCCGCCCAGCAGCCGCAGCAGGCCCCGCCGCCGGCGGTGAAGCAGCCGACAGTCAAGAGCAAGGAGGAGGCCGAAGCGCTTCAGAAACTGTTCAACGACCAGACCCTCACTCCCGACCAGAAGATCACGCTGGCCGAGGAGTTTCTTCTGCGCTTCCCCAAGAGCGAGTTCAAGACGACGGTCCTGCGCCTGGAAATGCAGGTTTATCAGCAGAAGAACGATTTCCCGAACATGCTCGACTTCGGCGAGAAGGTGCTGAAGGAAGAGCCCGACGACGCGATCACCCTCATCCTGCTGTCCACCACCATCCCGGAGCGCACCGGCGAGAATGACCTGGATCGGGACGTGAAGCTGGGCAAGGCGGAGAGCTACGCCAAGCGTGCGCTGGCCGCCATCGACAAGCTGCCGAAAATGAACCCCCAGATGTCGGATGCGGACTGGGATAAGGTGCGCAACGATGCGCGCGGCCAGGTGTGGGCGGGCCTGGGGCTGGTGGCCATGGTGCGCAAGCAATTCAGCGCCGCCGAGGAGGCCTTCAAGAAGGCCACCAGCCTTCAGATGAGGCAGGACCCGGTCGGGTACTGGCGCCTCGGCTTGGCGCTGCAGGGCAACAAGAAGTACGCGGAAGCGCGCGAGGTATTGAAGAAGTCGGTGGCCGCCGGCGGCGTGAAAGTGGGCGGGCGCGATCTGGCCGCCGATGAACTCAAGCGGGTGGAGGATTTCCTGAGTCGGCAGAGCGGCCAGACCGCCGCGCCGCCACCCCAGGTCCCGAAGCCGTAACGCATGTTCCAGGTTCCACGTTTCAAGTCCCGAGCTTCATCCCGAACTTGGAACTTGAAACCTGGAACCTGGAACCTGGAACTTGCAACCGTGGAAGACCTCAGCGAATTAGAGAAAGTCATCGGCCACACTTTCGGCCGCCGCGAACTGCTGGTGCGGGCCCTCACCCACAGCTCGCATTCCCATGAGCGGGCTCCGGGCGGCGGGTTGAGCGAAGTCTGGCACAACGAACAATTGGAGTTCCTGGGCGACGCCGTCCTGGGCCTGCTGGTCAGCCGCGAATTGGTGGAACGGTTCCCGAGCTATTCCGAGGGCCAGTTATCGAAGATGAAGGCCCACCTGGTGAGCGCCACGCACCTGTTCTCGACCGCCAGCGAGCTGCAGCTCGGCGATTTCCTGCAGTTGGGACGCGGCGAGGAGAAGAGCGGCGGGCGGCACAAGCGCGCCCTGCTGGTCGATGCCCTGGAAGCGCTGATTGCCGCCGTCTACCTGGACGCCGGCCTGGACACAGCGCGGGAAGTCGTCGAACGGCTGGTGCTGCGGGGGCGGCTGGACAGCGGCATCGAAGCCTTCCCTTTCACCGACTTCAAGTCCGCCCTGCAGGAGTATCTGCAGGCCGCCCGCAGGAGCCAGCCGCGCTACGGGGTGGTGAAAGAGCGTGGGCCCGAGCACCGCAAGACCTTCCTGGTCGAGGTGCGCGTGGCGAAGGAATTCGCGGCCCAGGCGGAGGGACCAACCAAGAAAGCGGCCGAGCAGGAAGCGGCCCGCCTGGCCCTGCTGCACTACCGGGAGTTGGACCGGCAGGCCGAGGAAGCCGCGGCCCGGGAAGCGGCCCTACCGGAAGGCCAGACCCAGCCGCCGGCGGCAAGCGAAGCGCCCCCAGCCCCGCCGCCGCCCGCGCCTGCTCCCGACGACACCAAGTAGCGGCGCTAACCCGCTTATCTCACCAGTGCGCGAAGACGGACCGGGAACCGTCCGACCAGGGCTCCGGGGTGCCGCCGTCATGCGGAAACAGAGCACGGGAGCGTTGGAGGACGGCGCGCGGGTCGCTCCGAGCGGC
>Ga0315280_10004355_pt1 | contig 20998 bp, 17 predicted proteins | sample YL17G06_40_MG_FD_203697 | JGI IMG/M metagenome (GOLD analysis project Ga0315280, IMG submission 203697) | Sediment microbial communities from Yellowstone Lake, YNP, Wyoming, USA - YL17G06_40 | ecosystem: Environmental > Aquatic > Freshwater > Lake > Sediment | place: USA: Wyoming | collected...
TCCTTTGCTCAGGCCATCTACGTCGTTGTAACCAAGGAAACTAACCCCTATTTCTTTGCCTACTTTCCTGTTGATCTCATTCAAATCTTGGATGGCTTTGCAGATCCTGTATGCGAGCAGCTCCTCCTGAGTTGGAAAATCTATTCCCGCGTAGCAAGGATACATTATAGGCGGGAAGTCAAGGAGCAAGGAAACCTTTTTTGCGTTTTTCAGTTTTTCCTTAACGATTATTTTGGAGCTGGTGCCCCTCACTATGCTGTCGTCCACCAAGATTATCTCCTTTCCTTCCACCACCTGCCTTATTGGGTAAATGTTGAGAACAACTTCCTCCCTCTTTTCCGGCTCTATGAAACTCCTCCAACTTCCCTTTCTCCGATAACGATCTTTCATCAGCCCCTCCTCAAAGGGAATACCAGATTTTTCAGAGTATCCGAGGGCGGAGGGTCTCGCAGAGTCTGGAACCGGGATGACTACGTCCCCGCTAATAGGGTATTTCTCGGCCAGCCACTTCCCAATTTTCTTTCTGACGTAATAGACGTTTACTCCCTCCATGTAGGAGCTGGGGTGCGCGAAATAGGTGTACTCAAAGGGGCAGTGAGCATGCCTCTCCTTAATTGAAAAGCGTTGTTCCTCTAAACCGTTTTTGTTAACTTTTATCAGCTCCCCAGGCTGCACATCCCTGATGAGCTCTGCGCCAATACGGTCTAGGGCACAACTTTCGGACGCTATTACGTAGGAGCTAGTTTCCTCATGCCAGCCAAAACAGAGGGGTCTGAACCCCATTTCATCCCTTGCGCCTATCAACTCTCCATCAGCCGTTAAAATGACAAGGGAATATGAACCGTTCAATTCAGGATTTAGGGACTCAAAGGCATCAAACCAGCTTTTTCGTTTTTTCAGGTTTTGATAAAGCCCCAAACCCATCAATTCGGTGTCTGTCATCGACTTAAGGGGCACGTGCCCCTCTTTCTTAAGGCTTAGGATCAACGGATCTCTGTCAAGGGTTCCGTTGTGGGCTATACAGAATCCTTTAGATCCATCTATTTGAAGGGGATGGGCATTTTCAAGAGTGGACTGAGCTGTTGTAGAATACCTTACGTGGCCTATTCCAACGTTTCCCACTAATTTGCTGATTTCCTTATAATTTTCTCCGTATCTCCGCGAGACCAAACCCATTTTCCTGTAAGGTCGATGATTTGGAACGGCAATGCCCCAAGACTCCTGACCCCTGTGCTGAAGGGCCTCCAGTCCAGCAAGGAGCATTGGAGAAACGTTGTAGCCCTCTAGGGAAAAAATTCCCAGTACGCCGCAGTGCTCCTTCATATTATTTCACATATTTATCAAAAACATCGAAGAATAAAACATTTTTTTACAAGAACTTGTTAAATTTCATCCAATCCGACTCTCTTCCAACATGTCATCGATCTTAAGTTAGTGGCAGAAGCTAGGGAAGCTAGGCTCTCCTATAAGAAATATCAGGAAGAGCGAAGCTTTCGGTAGCCACGGTGAAGACGAAGGTGGAAAACTGGAAAAGCAAGGAGTGGTAGAAAGTTACACAGCGATTCCAATCATAGTTTGGTTTCAGCGTAGGGACGACCTCAGCAAATTTGTTAAATCAGTCCTTGCTATGGAATATGTTAAGAGAACTGCAACCCACGTTGTCTTAGGAACGGTGAAGGAGGACCTTGGGGCTTACGTTTAAGATAGGAGTGAGCGCTCATGAAAACTGACACAATTCTGATCTTAGACTTCGGTGGACAGTACTGCCATCTGATAGGGAGGCGAGTTAGGGAGCACATGGTTTACTCAGAAATAGTTCCATTCGACATAACCCCTAAAGAAATTGAGTCTCTAGAGAAGAAATTCAACGTTAAAGGGCTGATCCTTTCTGGTGGACCATCCAGCGTCTATGAGGAGAATGCCCCAAAATGCGATGAAGAGATTCTGGATTTGAACATCCCCGTCTTGGGCATATGTTACGGGCATCAACTAATTGCACATGCTCTTGGAGGAAAGGTGCTAAGGGGAGCAAAGCGGGAATATGGGATAACATACGTTACTATAGATAAGCCAGTGGGAGTTTTAAAGGGTTTAAGCCCAAAGGAAAAGGTTTGGATGAGCCACGGTGACACCGTTTACTCCCTCCCTGAGAACTTTGAAGTCTTGGCTCATAGCGAAAATTGTCCAATAGCCGCCTTTAGGCACAAGGAAAAGCCGATTTATGGTTTGCAGTGGCATCCCGAAGTCGTTCACACAGAACACGGAATGAAAATGCTGAAAAATTTTATCTTTGACGTGTGTAAGTGTCGAGCAAACTGGAAGCCCGAATCCTTCATCGAAAAGGGAATCCAAGAAATAAAACAAACTGTCGGTGATAAAAGGGCTATAACCGCATTAAGCGGTGGCATTGACTCCAGCGCAGCCACGGTTTTAGCTGCAAAAGCCCTTAGAAAGAATCTAACCGCGGTTTTCGTTGATCATGGTTTCATGCGTGAAGGTGAACCAGAGTTCGTTAAAGAAACTTTTGAAGGACTAGGGGTAAACGTTGTCACGGTTAATGCACAAGAGCGCTTTCTTAAAAAATTAAAGGGCATCGTAGACCCTGAAGAGAAGAGGAAAATCATCGGAAACGAATTCATCAGGGTTTTCGAAGAGGTCGCAAGGAATACAGGGGCAGAATATCTGATTCAAGGAACCATATATCCCGACAGAATAGAATCAGGAATTAGAAAACACTCAGAAAAGATAAAGACTCATCACAACGTTGCGGGGCTCCCAATCAAAATTGAGTTTAAGGGAATCGTTGAGCCGTTAAAGGATCTCTATAAAGACGAGGTGAGAAAAGTCGCTGAAGTGCTGGGATTACCGAAAGAGGTCGTTTGGAGACAACCATTTCCAGGACCTGGTTTAGCAGTGAGGATCGTCGGCGAAGTAACTGAGGAGAAAATAAGGCTGATCAAAAAAGCTGACAGGATCGTGGCAGAGGAGATGGAGAAAAGTGGGTTAAGCCACGATTTGTGGCAGTACTTCGCCGTTTTAACTGGCATAAAAACAACTGGAGTGAAGGGCGATTCGAGGGCTTATGGCTACACCGTCGCCGTTAGGGCTGTGGAAAGCAAAGAAGCCATGACCGCAAGCTTCGCTAAGGTTCCATACGAAATCTTGGAAAAAATTTCGACAAGGATAACAAATGAGATACCTGAAGTAACAAGGGTGGTTTACGACATTACGCACAAGCCGCCTTCAACAATAGAATGGGAATGAGGCGTTATGAAGAAATATAAGACTATGCCAAGCTGAACAAGAGCCGAAATTCTGTTGAAAGAGACCATGAACATTTCAGAACATAACCTTTAAAAGCAAATCTTTGCAATCCTTATTGGAAATTTTGGCTATTGGAGGAGTCGTAAATGTCTGAAAGAGTCCATAAGGACTCATCCTACTTAAACGCCAAGTCCACAACTGGAACGACAACAAGAGTTAAAGATGTAAGCCCAACAAGCGGCATGTGCCCCATATGCATCCGAGAATGCCCCTTCATATGCCAAATAAGCCTAGCAACCTTCAGGGGAAGGGAGGCGCTTTATCCAGAGCCCAAGCAATATGGGCTGAGCACGGCTGGAGCCCTGAAAAACTTCGGCTTAGACTGGTCTCACTTCAACATTCAATCAAGCCTTATGGGGGCTGAGGGCATCAAGGCTGATTCTGACGTAGCATTGTTTGAAAATGTCAGTGTGGAAAGCGAGGTCGCAGGCATACCCCTTAAACTTCCCATTGTAACGGGTGCCTTCGGCTCCACGGAAGTGGCAAGACTAAACTGGGAGGGGCTGGCTGTCAGCGCCGCTGTTTCAGGCATAATCATAACAGTTGGAGAAAACGTTTGCGGAATGGATCCCGAAGCGAAAATTCAGGGAGGCAAAGTAACCTATTCCAAGGAGCTGAAGCGCAGAGTCGACGTCTTCAGAAAATTCTGGGACGGAAAGCACGGAGACATAGCCGTCCAAACAAACGTCGAGGACCAGAGGCTAGGCGTAGATGTCTACGCACTCTCAAATCTGGAAGTCAACGTAATCGAAAGAAAGTGGGGACAAGGAGCCAAGGCTATCGGCGGCGAAGTTAGAATAAGAGACCTCCAAAGAGCCCTAATGCTAAAGAAACGCGGGTACATGGTTATCCCCGACCCCGAGGACAAGAACGTCCAAGAAGCCTTTAAAGAAGGCGTCTTCGAAACCTTTGAGAGACACAGCAGAGTAGGAATGCTCGCAGAAAGAGATTTTCTCGAGGACATTGACTGGCTTAGAGAGCAAGGCACTAAACGTGTTACCCTAAAAACTGGCGCATATAGGGCTTCCGCCGTTGCCTTCGCCATGAAAATGGCTTCTGAAGCAAAGATTGAGGCTGTAACCTTCGACGGTGCGGGCGGCGGAACGGGCATGAGTCCGGTTCCCATGATGGATGAAATGAGCACCCCGACTGTTCACCTAGAGGCACAAGTCCTGAAATGCGCAGAAATCTTAAGGAAAAAGGGAAGATACGTGCCTGACATAATCATGGCAGGCGGCTTCATTTGCGAAACCCAAATGTTCAAGGCAATAGCCATGAGCAATTTTGGCAAAGGACCCTACGTGAAGGCCATTTTGATGGCTAGGGCGCCCATCACCGCCGTCATGAAGTCCTCATACTTTGTTGAGCTCGCGAAGGAGGGCAAGCTGCCGAAATCCTTCTCAGAACGCTATGGAGCAATGCCGGAAAAGTTCTTTATAGCCACGCCGGAACTGAAAGCAAGATATGGAGAGAAATTTAAGGACATACCATGGGAGGCGGTGGGCTTATACAGCTATCTAAACGGAGGAATCAAAGTGGGACTTCAGCAGCTTATGGCAGGCGCGAGAAAGTGGAAACTAAACTTAATAGACAGAGACGACATTGTCTCACTAACTGAAAGAGCCGCAAAAGTCACTGGAATACCGCTAGTGGAAGATGCGGAGGCAGACGCCATCGAAAAAATCCTAGGATAACACATTTCCTCATCTCTCTTCACCAACTGCTTTTTCGATTAAGCAAAAATACTATTCAACACGCTTTTAGTTACATTAAGAACTTTACGTACACTAATTTATACGACTTCCATCTATAATATAGAAATGGAGGACGCAAAATGGGTTACGAGATGTGGACAGAAAAATATCGCCCAAAGTCCCTTAACGAAATGGCGAATCAAGCGGAAATAGTGGAAAGATTAAAAAGCTTTGTTAAGGCAAAAAACGTTCCCCACTGCATTTTCGCTGGTCCCCCAGGAACTGGCAAAACGACAGCCGCGCTTTGCCTAGCGCATGACCTTTATGGGGAAGGTTACCGTGAGCACCTCATGGAGTTGAACGCAAGCGACGAAAGGGGCATAAACGTTGTTAGGGAAACCGTGAAGACTTTCGCGCGGACAAGGACCATAGGCGAAATACCATTCAAAGTGCTGATTCTAGATGAAGCTGACAACATGACGGGTGACGCTCAGCAAGCCTTACGAAGGACTATGGAGCGCTTCACGGAAACAGCCCGATTCATCCTCATAGCTAATTATAGCGGAAAAATAATTGAGCCAATTCAGTCAAGATGCGCACCCTTCCGGTTTACTTACCTGCCGAGGGAACAACTCATAGGTCGGTTGAAGTACATCATACAAAGAGAAAACGTAAATGTACTCGATGATGGGTTTGAGGCGATCTTAGAAGTCAGCGAGGGAGACCTACGAAAGGCAATAAACGCGTTACAGACAGCTGCTTCAATGAGAAGGCCCATCAGTGCTGAAACCGTTTACTCAGTAGTGGGCAGAGCCAACCCCACGGATGTTCGAGGCATGATTACGCTGGCTATGAAGGGCGATTTTGTGGGTGCTAGAGAAAAGCTGAGGAAAATGATTTTAAAATACGGCGTGGCTGGAAGCGACATTATTAAGCAGATTCACATAGAAATTTTCCGCTCAGAAATTCCGGAAAGATGGAAAATTAAGCTCGCAGACGTTGTTGGGGAAGCCGACTTCAGACTGGTTCAGGGCGCAGACGAAGAAGTTCAATTAAGCGCCTTACTCGCGAGGCTAACTGAAGCGGGTTATGAAATGAGAAAAGGCGAATAGAGTGTATACTTCTTGGACTGAGAAGCATAAGCCTAAAACGCTGCCTGAGGTTGTCGGAAACAGGGAGGCTATTGGAAAACTTAAGGAATGGGTTAAATCATGGGACGCCGAGACTCCCAAGAAAAGAGCCGCTTTTCTTTACGGGCCTCCAGGCGTTGGAAAAACATTGTGCGTCGAAGCCTTGGCTAATGATTTAAACTTGGAGTTTGTTGAGAAGAACGCAAGCGACTATAGGACTGCGGAAGCCATTCAACAGTTTGCGGGAAGAGCCTCACAGTATAATACGCTATTTGGAAAAAAACGTTTAATTCTGCTTGACGAGCTGGACGGGATAACGGGCAAGGAAGACAAAGGCGGAGTTAAAGCCATTACAGAAATCATAAAGGCTACTAAATATCCCATTGTGCTAATTGCAAACGACGTTTACGACCCTAGGTTCTCGACCCTCCGCAACTATTGTTTCCTCATAAAATTTGAAAAAACCTCAAGTTACGAAGTTGCAAGACATTTAGATAAAATCTGTAAACGCGAGGGAATATGGGCAGAGGAGAGGGCATTAAAGTTCATTGCCGATAAAAATGGAGGCGACATCAGGTCAGCAATAAACGACTTGCAGGCCCTAGCCCAAGGTAGGAACAAGTTAAACTACGAAGATGTGGCTTGGCTCGCCGCAAGGGACCGAAAAGAAGTCATATTCAACGTTTTAAAGACCATTTTCTACTCAAGGAATTGTTTAGACGCAAAAAAGGCTATTGACGCAGCCGACGTAGACCCAGACATGCTCTTTGAGTGGATTTACGAAAACGCGCCTCTTCACCTACGGGACCCCCACGACCTAGCAAAAGCCATGGAAGCCCTAGCGCTCGCCGACATATACCGCGGAAGAATTCGCTCAACACAAGATTGGACACTGCTTCGATACGTATACGACTTCATGACAGCAGGCATCGCCATGTCCAGAGAGCGAACACAGCCCCAATGGGTTCCCTTCAGATTCCCAGAAAGAATACGAATGCTCTCATGGACTAAAAGCGAACGAGGAATGCAATCGCAGATAGGCATGAAAATAAAGAAAAAATGCCACATCTCCTCAGTTAGGGCAGTGAAAGAAATTCTTCCATACTTAAAGGTGATCTTCGAAAACAACGCCGAAATGGCGGCCGGCTTAGCAAAATGGCTCGACCTAGACGAAACCATGACCGAATATTTAACCAAAAACACACAGCAAACGTGATCTCGTCTATCTTATCCACTTGTTTTAAGAAGAAAATGGCTAAATGAATCCGATTCGTTTTCGGATTTAAGACAAAATATAAAGTCAAATACAGTTTTCCTTATTTTACCACATGGGTGTTCGGCGCAATATCCATCTACTGTGATATACTCCAATTGTTGATGAAATCATTACTATTGGCACAAGAACGGCCCATGCGAGTGCTGGAAGTGCCACTACTCCGAAAACTTCTCTTAATGGGGTATATAGTAGCATGACTTGTAAGCCTACAGACAGAGCGTAAGATAGTAGTAGATAGGGATTTGACCATATGCTCAAGTTGTCCATCTGCCGTACGACCATGATTCGAGTAAAGGCGTGGAGAACAATAGCCGTAAATATCATTGTCCTTGCTAATGCTTCTCCGCCTAACCAGAGTCCGAGGAAAAAAATGAGGGTATACGCAACTGTGGTTCTGATGGCGCTCCAAAGTATTAACCACCAAACTGGCCTGTTCAATATAGGTTCGTCTGCTCTCTTTGCCCTCCGCTTCATTATGTCAGGAACGGCTGGGTCAATTGCTAGAGCATTGGCGGGTAGAACGTCGGTGAGGACATTTATCCAGAGCACCATCGTGGCAGTTAAAGGTAGCTTGAATCCGAGGAGAGAAATAGCCATTATGATGAAGATTTCCGCCATGTTAGCGCTTATGAGATAGTTAGAAAACTTTCTTATGTTATCAAACACACGTCTTCCCTCTTCAACCGTAGCGGTAATTGTTGAAAAGTTGTCGTCGAGCAAAACCATGCTGCCAATTTCTTTGGCCACATCAGTGCCTTGCAGTCCCATGGCAACACTCACATTAGCTTGTTTCATGGCTGTGGCATCATTTACGCCGTCTCCCGTCATGGCGACAAAATGTCCCTCTTTCTGCAAAGCCCGGAGCACAGTATCCTTTATGTCAGGAGTTGCCCTGGCAATTATGTCAACATTTCTCAGGCGATTGCTGAGCTTTTCTTCACTCAATCCTCTGAGTTCGTCGGCCACAACAACCGCTTCGCCCAAACCGATTTCTCTTCCAATCGCTCTTGCTGCGGTTGCATTGTCGCCAGTAATCATTATTATCCTAATTTTTGCTTGCTTGAGTATTCCGATAGATTCCTTTACACCTGGTTTAGGCGGATCAATCATTCCAACAAGCCCTAGAAACGTCATGCCGTTTTCCTGGGTTTCCACCTTTTCACTGCTAAAGTTTTCTTTGTATGAAAAGGCTAGAACATAAAGACCGCTGCTATACATTGTTTCTAAAGCGTTTCTAATCTGTTTTCTTTCATCAAGAGTTAGAGGAACAACTTTATTGTCATACATTGCCTTCTCGCAGTTGTCGAGGATTGTTCCCGGAGCCCCTTTTGAAAAGATGGAAAACCCGCTGTTCTCTTTGTGGAGCGTCGTCATTCTTTTTCGTTCAGGTGTAAAGGGCAGCTCTCTCAACCTTGGATGCCCTTGACGCTCTTTTTCAATGTCAAGACCGAAATCTTTTGTTAGCATTAAAAGGGCTATCTCCACAGGATCACCTGAAAACTCAACTTTCGAGACTGAAGTCTCGATGAGTGCATTATTGCACAGCACAGATGCCCTTAAAAGAAGCCTAAATTGAAGGGTGTCATCATTCTTTTTTACATCCTCCTTTTCAACAATTTTTTGATCTCCGAAGGAAAAGGATTGTACTGTCATTCGGTTTTGGGTTATGGTGCCTGTTTTGTCGCTACATATCGTGTCAACAGAGCCAAGCGATTCGACTGTTGAAAGTTTCTTCACCAAAGCATTCCTGTTGGTCATTTTAAGTGCGCCCATTGCAAGGCTGAATGTTAACACTATTGATAAGGCTTCGGGAATTGTGGCAACTGCGAGGCTGAGGGCGTTTATGAGCACATCGACCAGTGAAAGATGCTGATAAAAATACATTACTATCCCAAGAGTGGCGACAAGAATTATTATGATGTAGGTTAATTGCTTGGACACTTTCTTGAACTCTACTTGAAAAGGTGTCGGCTGCTCTTTTATTACACCGAGGCGAGCGGCAATTTTCCCCACTTCTGTAGACGATCCAGTATGGACAACTACCGCTTTTCCTCTGCCTCTAACAACAAGGGTCGAAGAGTAAACCATATTAACGCTATCAGCTAGCAATGTTCCTTCAGCCAAAACTTGTGTAGCGTCCTTCTCAACTTGGCGGCTTTCTCCAGTGAGAACCGATTCGTCAACTTTCAACTCACTTGATTCAATTAATCGTGCGTCCGCTGGCACCTTCTGCCCTTGGCTTAAAACTACGATGTCTCCTGGAACGATTTCGCCAGCATCTATTACTTTCTCCATGCCCTCTCTAACAACCCTCGCCTTGAGGGTGAGCAATGCTTTAATTGACCTTAGAGCCTTGTTGGACCTATACTCCTGAATGAAACCGATTAGAACAGTTGCGCCAACAATGAAGAGGATGAACTCCACTGTGAGTGTTTTAGGCTCTTGTCCATGAATGAAACCAATGCTGTAGGCAAGCGCTGCAGCAAAGAGAAGAATTATGACAAAGAAACTGTTGAATTGACTCGCTAAAATTCTTAACGCGGAAGTAGGCTTTCTTTCAGGCAGAACATTTCTCCCATAAACTGAAAGCTTCCTCTGAACCTCATTTGTATGCAAGCCCTGCACTTGCGTTTTAAGAACGTTAAAAACCTCATTTACCTCTAATGAATGCCAAATGGGTTCTCCTTTTGCCCGCTCGCTTAACAAGCCTTTTCCACCTATTTATGTAAAAGGACTCCCAAAACTACATTTTAGCTTTAAATCATTTATTGCTTTGTAATGCAGCCTAGGAATAAAGAGTAGTCCTTGAAGATTATAAGAAGATTCTGTATAGAGCCCTAAAAATCAATTGCCCACCGCTTTATAGTATGGTTCACGCCTATTGACAGCTTCAACAAATAGTTGAGTTAAGGCTTCATTGTTGGCGCCGTTACGTAGAGGAGTGAGAAGATCAACTAAATTGTCATTCCGCATTAGGCATGGCTTCAGCTTTCCGTCGCTCGTAACTCGAATGCGTGTGCAGCGGGAACAAAACTCAGTATTTTCAATTGGGCGTATAACCTCAACCTTTGCCTCAGGCAAAAAGTATACCCTACGGTTTTGCATATCCCTTCGAGTTTTGATTTGTAAAGCGCGCTTCTGCAACTCCACTTCTATGCTGTCTAAAGGCTGATGATAAAGGCTATAATAGGACGGATCAACGTTCACGGGCTCCAACTCAATTATCTGAAGTATAGCTCCGCTCCTTCTCGCAAATTCAATCATCCTAGGAACCTCTTTCTCGTTCACTCCCCTCAACACAAGCATGTTCAATTTAACAGGGTAAAGACCCGAATCAACAGCCGCTTTCACGCCATTCACGGCGTCCACTAGGTTTCCTCCAGTCAACTTCCGATAAACCTCAGAATCTAAAGTAGGAACGTTCACGTTCACACGCATTAACCCATTTTGATGAAGCTCCTTCGCTAAAGACGATAAGAGGGTCCCGTTAGTTGTCATAGATAAGTCGCGCAAACCCCGAAGCTTAGCAATTCCCTTAACTATTTGGAGAATGTCAGGTCGAAGAAGAGGCTCGCCTCCAGTTAATTTCACCCTAGAAACTCCTAGGCCAAGGGCTGTCTGAGTTATTCGAAGAATTTCTTCCACAGACATTTCAGTCGAGGCAGAAGCTTGCCCCTCTCTGTGACAATAGGGACACGTCAAATTACATCTTTGAGTAACTGAAATCCGCAGGTTAGTGGTTGGCCTTCCATAATTGTCGCAAATCATTTGAATCTTCCTAACTTTCGCGAGCGTGCTTCACAATATGCCCCGCTTCAGGAAGTATAAGCCTTTCTAGGGCTAGGGACACAGCTTGCGGAGAACCAGGCACACAGAAAACCGCTTTCCCCTTTGACACGCCTGCAATGGCGCGGGTGAGAATAGCCGCTGAGCCGATTTGCTCATAACTAATTTTCCTAAGAATTTCGCCAAAGCCATGAAGCTCCTTTTCGAGGAGCGGCTGAACCGTTTCAATGGTTACGTCCATGGGGCTTATTCCCGTCCCACCACAACTGATAATCACGTCTACCTTCCTTGATTCCAGCGCTTCCCCTACACTTCGTTCAATGAGTAGCTTTTCATCGGGAACTATTGTTCGGGAAACAACGACGTGCCCATGCTTCTGCAGAATTTGAGCAATCAAGTCGCCTGAAGGGTCGTCAATTTTTCCCGTTGACTTAAACTTTTCATAACGGGAACTGCTGCAAACAATGACTGCAAAGTTTAGGCTTTTAGGCGCCTCTGCTTTGTGCTTTGCCGCGGTTTCGCTCATTCACTGTTTCCCTTTACCTTACGTGTTACGCATATGTTTTGAATAGCGGTGTATGGATATTGTCCTTCGGCATCCTTTTCATACTGCTTTGTCATGTCCCATATCGTTAGTAGGGCAGTTGAGGCTGCGACGAGGGCTTCCATCTCCACGCCGGTCTGCGCCTTTGTTTTTATGGTGGCTTCCACTTCTAAGGCGGAGCGGTTAACGATTTTTATGTTGATTTCTATGTTGGTTAAGGGGATGGGATGGCACAACGGAATTATTGAGCTAGTTTTTTTAGCCGCTAACACTCCGGCTATCTTCGCCGCCTGAAAAGTATCGCCCTTCTCAATTTTTCCCTCTTTAATCAGCCTTATGGTTTCTGGCTTTAACTTGATTATTCCCTTCGCTGTGGCTTCCCGATAAACTTCCGGCTTGGCTGTAACATCCACCATAGACATGAAAAGTTCACCACCAAACTGAAAACTAGGGCGTTGGCTTAACGCTTGTTCCAATTGCCGGCGCCTTTTTCACCTCTTTCTCAGAGGCTTTGACTGGGGCAGAACGGAATTTGAGGCTCTCTTCCCGAATCTTACTTAAGTTTACTTTTACTTCATCTAGCGCCTTTTCAAGATTGGTTAAGGAGGCATCGAGCGCCTCCGCACGCTTAACTAGACCAATCATTCTCATATGAAGGGCTTCGGGCGCGGGGACAGTCGATATATACTCTTTTGCTCCATAAATTTCCCTCAGCTTTAAAATCTCTTCAATAGCCGGAGAGGGATTATCCCTAATTTCCTTTGCCAGGACAAGAAAATCGTAGCCGCCCACCATTGCCTTCCTCAAATGTTCAATGGCATGCCTTGCATTGGCAATCGGATCAGTCGATTTTTGAAAGAGCGTCTCTTTAAAGGCGTCTAATGGTTGGATAATGCCTTCGAAGATCCTTTCGATGGTTTGTGTTTTTTCCGGCTTTAGAATTAGCATTGACACCTTGAATTTTTCAGCCAAATTTTTCAGGAGGGTTGTGGGAGTTTCGAGTCCGTTCCACAAGTCCTTGGGTGGCGTCCGCTCGAATATGGCTTCGCGTGGTATTGCGGCTTCGACTTGCTCAAGGGCGTTCTCAAACTCGCTTATGCTCTGAACGTAATTTTTGCGGAACATTTTAGTGCAAACCTTACCCTATTCTTGGGTTTAATTTGGATTTATTTGTTTGCATTCCAGAGGTCCATGAGCTTTCTAATTGTTCTTGCTCGAACATTTTCCTCATTAAAGCGGAATATGCGGATTCTTCCAAATTTTTTATGTTGCACGAGACCAGCGTCTTCAAGGGCTTGTAAATGTTGGTTAGTTGTGGCGTAGTTGAGTCCAGCGCGTCGAGCTATGTCCGAAATGTTTAGCTCCCCAATTTCTGCCAGAATCCTGAGAATTCTCACCCGCCCCTTTGAGGATAAAACGTCTTCGATTGACATAAAGCATCCCTCTTCTCATCTTATCTTCTTACAGAGCGCGTTATTCAACTCCTGCTCTAGGTCAATTGCTGTAATCTTCGGCAAGCTAATAAGGGTGGTTTTTCCCCGCCGCCCCGCGCCGGAGATTTCCGTTTTAACTATGCCCAACGCGGAAAGGTTCGCTATATATTTCCAGAGTTGAGTGTGCCCCCGCCTTTTTTCATCGTGTTCCTCACAAACAATAGCGTAGGCGTCTTCAGCCTCCCCCATGGAAATGTAGGCTCTTTCTGTCTGCTTGAAACTTCTTGCGACGCCGAGGAGGAATAGTTTCTCATGAAGACTTAGGGAGGATATGATGTCTTTTCGCATAGTGGGATAAATGCTGACCGCCGCTTTTCGAACGTGTTCAGGCAGGACAGTCGGCGATTCTGATGCGTCTGCGTATTTACCGGCTCGCCATAAAAGTTCGATGGCGTAGCGGGCGTCGCCTCCTTCTGAGGCTGCCGACTCGGCGACGAAGTTTAAGGTTTGTTCAGAGACTGCCCCATTTCTGAAGGCTAGGGCAATTCGATCGTTTAGGATGTCTCTAAGCTGCAGCATTGAGTATTCTTCTAGGTGGATGACGTTACGTTGAAGGGTGCTCCTTGTGCTTGGATCCAGCGTGTTTAGGTACTCTGGCTCGCGGAGTACGCATACGAGTGAGAGCCTTTGAGGGGCTTCTGGGCGGCTTTCTTGAACGCGGGTGAGGCTGTAGACCGGGTCTGATCCCGCGCTGCGGATGAGTTCTTCCAGTTCGTCTACTGCCAAGATGAGGTAGGCATTTCGACTGTCGAGGATCTGCATAAGCATTTGTAGGAGTTCCTCAGCTGAGAAGCCTCGTCTGGGGAAGCGGGGATAAAATTTTAGGATTGTCCTTTGGAGGATTTGGAAGGGACTTCCTTTGCATTCGCGGCAGTTGACATGAACGTATTGGAGGTTTATTCCCTTTTCTTGGGCTTCCTTAACTATGTTTAGTCCAAAACTTTGGGATAGAACAGTTTTTCCCGTTCCAATTTTTCCTGTGATTAGCACGCGTTGCGCCATTTTTCCAGGTCTTTCTATGGCGAAGCGGAAGAAGTGGTTTAGAAGTTTGCGTTGTCGCTCTCTATGGGGTAGGCTTGGCGGTATGTAGTTGATGTCTAGTTTGCTTTCGTCTTTGAAAACGCTGGAATACATGTTTTAATCCTTACTTTATTTGTGAAAGGCTGATTTATGCTTTTGTTCGTTTAAAAGAAAATTTGGGTCGGAGAAAACTGGAAGTATTAATTTTGCTTGCGTGCGTAGACCCTCTACGGGGGAATCATTTTTCTCTTGTTTTGGGCTCCTTTCTTTTAATGGTTGGTTTTTCTCCACAAAAAGAGAAAAAAGGCGTTAGGTTAACGCTGTTGTCGTTATTCTCTTTCTAAGAATTCTTCAGCTCTCGGCGGATTTGGATCTAATCCTCTGCGTTCACGAATCTGCCGTATGATTTCCATCTGCATTTGCTCTGGCACGGGTGCCCAATGGCTAAACTGGGTTGCCCAGAAAGCCCTTCCCTGAGTGGACGATCGCAATTCTTCAGCGAGGCCGAAGGACTCGGCTACGGGCATTTCCGCCTTAACAATCATCATGTCTTCCTCAGTGGTCATGTCAAGCACTTTACCGCGGCGTTTCTGCACCGTTGAAAGCACTGCACTTACAAAGTCGTTGGGAACCTTGCATTCAAAATTTAAAATTGGCTCGAGCAGTTTGGGGTCGCTCAGCAGTAGGCAAGCCCAAATTGGACGCCAAGTCATGGGAAGGATTTGCGCTGGTCCTCTATGCACGGGGTCTTCATGGACTTGAACGTCTTCGAGGTTTACTTTTAATCCATAGGCTTGCTCCTTTGCCAAGATGCCGGTGTGGACTGCCTCTCGGAAGCCTGATTTAATGTGGTCTAAGACCTCTTCAACGTATTGTCTTCCTTTTATTCTGTTGACCAGTATGTTGGTGTCTTCAATGACGATTGCGTTCCGCGCGTCATCCTTATCCCATCCAAATTCGGTTCGGAGGGTTTTCCGTCTTTCATCCCGGCTCTGCATCTCGGAAATCTTGCCCAGCTTTATTGCTTCAATCACTTCGTCGGACAACTTTTCTAACGTTACCCAAAGTTTGCTGTGTTTGTTCGGGCTTTTACCCATTACGGCTGGTCCTTGGTAGTCGTGGCTGATGGTCTCGCGGTAAATAACAATGGGCTTGCCAGTTTTAACCTTCAACTTCGCCTCCTGCATCCTGTAGGCGGTGACTTCAAGGTGAAGCTCACCCATCCCGCTTAGAAGGTATTCTCCGCTTTCCTTGTTTATAGTGAAGCGGAGATTTGGGTCTTCAAGGGTTAGTTTGTGAATGACCTTATCAAAGAGGGGCAAATCCTTTGTATCCACTGGTTCGACGGCAACTGTGACAACAGGTTCTGACACGTATTTGAGCCCTTCAAAGGGTTGGGTTTCTATCCCTTCTTCGACGATCGTTTCGCCCACGCGAATTCCCGAGGTTCCTCCGATTGCCGCTATATTGCCTGCAGGAACTCGGTCGACGATTACGCGGTCGGCGGCCATGCTCATATACACTTGCTGAATTGCTCCGCTTTGCCGACTGGTGATCAGCCTTATCTGCTTGCCTTTTTCAACAGTTCCGCTAAACACTCGCCCTATGGCTACCACTCCGCTGTGCGGGTCGACTTCAATAGTGCTGATGCACATGAGAAGGGCGCCTTTAGGGTCAACATTGGCCATGGCCTTGCCAACTTCGCTGTTTGGGTCACCTGGCCAAATCTGAATCTGCCTGTATGGCTGTGCCTCAAGGGGATTGGGTAAATGCTCACAGAGCATGTCTAGAATAGGCTCGTACAAGGGAGCCTTTTTACTTAGCGCGTCCACCTTCTTGTCGACTTCTTCTGGTTCTCCACTGTAGGCTTCCATAATGTCTTTGAAGGAGATTCCTTTGGCTTTCATGTGAGAGAGATTGAGCCCCCACTTGTGTAGGGCTGAGCCGAAGGCCACCTGGTCGTCTTCGACCTTGACCTGCCAGTCCTTCTTATGCTCGGGTGGCGCATACTTTTCTATAAGAGTGTTCACCTTTGCGATGATTTTCGCAAATTTGCCTTCTATGGCATTAGGAGTTAGGCGGATTTCTTTTATGAGGCGGTCAACCTTGTTGATGTAAAGAAGGGGTTTAACCCTTTCACGCAGTGCCTGCATCAGAACTGTTTCCGTCTGAGTCATGGGTCCCTCTACGGCGTCAACAACCACTAGGGCTCCGTCTACGGCTCGCAGGCTTCTTGTGACGGCGCCGCTGAAGTCAATGTGGCCCGGCGTATCTATAAGGTTGATTAAATGATCTTTTCCCTTATAGTTATGAATGAGGCTTATGTTCGATGCGAAAACGGTCATCTGTCTTTTCTGTTCCAGCTCCCAAGAATCAAGATAGAGTTTTTGCCCAGCCGTTTCCTCGCTGATTATACCTGCAGCCGCAAGCAGGCTGTCTGAAAGCGTTGTTTTTCCATGGTCAACGTGTGCGATTATGCTGGTGTTTCGAATATGTTCCGGGTCGTTCATGAGCTTAACAATTTCTTCAACTTGTTTATAGCGTCCCATAGCTTAACCTACCGTCCTCTAACCATACCATCAATGGAATTTTGAGCCGAGCTTTCCTGTTCATTTTTAGGCATTGGTGTTTTCGCCCTTACGGAAACAGACTACATGGTGATGACAAGCGAAACGTAAAAAGTTTTTGTTACAGCCTTCTTTGCTGTTAAGTGTTTTTCAATATGCCACATGTCTCAGAGTCAGGGTGAAACACGGGCCGTTGTTCAACAATTGACTGCGCCACAAATCTCCAGACTCACCGTCAAAATACCCCACTTCAATAAAATATTCATGGGGGACATGAAAAACCAAAACAACATCGTCAAGACGAAACTAACCGACAACACGTTTCTAAGACATGTTTAACAAGGCTTTAATGATGATGCACTATTAAAGTAGATGGGGATGTCAATGGCAAAGAAGCAACTAAAAATTTACGTGGAAAACTCCGTAATTAGCGCTTATCATTTCGCACCGAGACTGATCATGTCTCTCACGAGACGCTTCTTTGAGAAAGCCCTGAGAGAGGGATATGAACTGTATACATCCGACATCACTATTGCTGAGCTTGAGAAGGCAAGTAAAGAGGTGCGGGAGAAATCGCTAAAAATTATTGAAACGTTCAAGGTTAAGGTTGTATCGAGAGTTGCTGAGGCTAAAGAATTAGCGGACGAATACATTAAGAGAGGAGTAATTCCAGAAAGATATCGCCCAGACGCCGAACACATAGCTGTTGCAAGCGTAATGGATTTCGATGTCCTAGCGAGTTGGAACCTAGCTCACATCGTAAAGTTAAAAACTAAGAGGATGGTTCGAATAATAAATGAGGAGATGGGTTATCCCGTTCCCGAGCTAGTTAGACCAGACGAGGTGTAACAAATGGAGGAGTTGAAGGAGCCTAAGTTCATGCGCGAAATCCACAGAATTCGAGCCGAGTTATCTAAGATGCCTCCAACTAAGTACGAGGAATATCTAAAAGAAGTTAGGGAAAAATACGCTGACAGATTGGGACACTTGTACGTAAATCTAAAAGCAGTGAAACTAAAGCGAAAGTTAGAGACTGTCGCACGCTAGCTTATCAACTAGCTAGTTAGTAAATAAAATTGGCTTATTTCTTTCTGAATTATAGTTTTAGGTATGTTTTTAGTTCCCATTCGGTTACCTGAATCCTATATTCGTCCCACTCAGCCTTCTTCGCCGTTAAGTATTTTTCAAAGGCAAATTCCCCTAAGGTTTCCTTCATTAGCTCGCTCTTCTCAAACTCGGCTATGGCTTCTCCGAGGGAGGCTGGAAGCGTCTTGATGTAAAACTTGGCTAGCTTTGTGTCGTCGAATTCGTATACATCCTCTTCCACTGGAGCAGGAGGCTCAATCTTCCTTTTCACGCCGTCCATTCCAGCCTTTAGCATAACTGCAAAGGCTAAGTAAGGGTTGCATGCGGGGTCTGGACACCTGAGTTCTGCTCGGATTTCCTTTTCCTTTCCAGGAAAGTATTCTGGAACCCTAATTAACGCCGATCGGTTTCTTCTTCCCCAGCAGATGTAAACGGGCGCCTCGTAGCCTGGAACCAAACGCTTATAGGAATTCGTTGTAGGAGCTAAGACTGCTGACATCTCCCTTGAATGCTTTAGTTGTCCTCCAATAAAATGGTAGGCTAGGGCTGAAAGGTTATATTTGTCATCTGAATCATAGAAGGCGTTTTTTCCTGTCTTGATTTCGAAAAGGCTTTGGTGGGTGTGCATTCCAGAACCGTTCAATCCGAAGAAGGGCTTAGGCATGAAAGTGGCGTGAAGCCCATGCGTCAACGCCGTAGCTTTGATAGCGTTCTTGTAGGTTATGACGTTGTCAGCCGTTGTTAAGGCGTCCTCAAACTTAAAGTCAATTTCATGCTGTCCTGGAGCGACCTCATGGTGGCTCATCTCAATGTCCAGCCCAACTTCCTTGAGAGCAAAAATGGCGTCCCTCCTAACGTCCGAAGCCTTATCCAGGGGAGAAAAATCGAAGTAGCCACCATCATCGTGGGGCACAGGCTTAACTTGGGGCTCTTCATCAGCCCTCAACAAGAAAAACTCCAGTTCCGGACCCGTGTTGTAAATGTATCCTTCTTCCCTCAATTCTTTCAAGGTTCTCTTTAGAATGTACCTCGGGTCACCCTCGAAGGGTTCTCCCCCAGGCCTCTGTATATCGCATATGATACGTCCTTCCCCCTTTTCATGGGGACGCCACGGAAGAATCCTGAAGGTAGAGGGATCAGGCATAGCTACCATGTCGCTTTCATATATCCTCACAAATCCCTCTATGGAGGAGCCGTCGAAGCCAACTCCATTGTTTAGAGCCTTTTCCAACTGCTCCACTGGGATCGTTAAGCTTTTGGTTGCACCTAAAATGTCCACAAACTGAAGTATAATTAATCTGACATCGAATTTTTTAACCTCTTCAAGGACCTTCCTTTTCTCTTCGTCTAATGAAGCCGTCTTTTCTCCGCGTTTCAAAGTCAGTCAACTCCAATCTAAGCGATACTTTCTGAATGAACATTCAAATATTTAAGTTTTTTCTAAAAGTTTATATAGGCAAAATGCAAATAGTTTGTTTGATCATTAAAGATACGCTCAGAGGCGCAGGCTTATGGATGAAACGGACATTAAAATTCTGAAGGAGTTAGTAAACGATGCGAGGCTTTCCTACAACGAAATAGCAAGAAGAATAGGAATTGCCGTGGGCACAGTCGCAGCCAGAATTAGCAATTTGGAGAAGCAGGGCGTAATAAAGGGTTATAGCGCCATCGTTGACGCTGAAAAATTGGGCTATGACGTGGTCGCGGTTATAGAGGTCATAGTTTCCGGAGGCAAGCTCACCGAGGTTGAGGGGGAAGTCGCCAAAAATCCAAACGTTTACGGAGTCTACGACGTAACAGGGCCATCCGACGCCGTGCTCATAACCAGATTCAAAAACAGAAGGGAACTCAGCAAATTCGTAAAATCTCTACTCGCATTAAAGTTCGTGGAGAGAACAATAACCCACGTCGCCTTGGCAACCATAAAAGAAGACTTGAGAGCACCCCTATAAAAATAAACTAATTATTTGCGGCTCAGCACTCAAGATCCACATCACATAGTCAGCGGGGCCAGAGTCGTCATCGCCACAACGACTTTAATCCAGATCTAACATAAAAACATGCATGCTAAGAGAGAGCGCCAGCAACATGCTCAGCAAAATCAAGATTGTTCCTTTAGCCGCAGAAAGCCTAGGCGTCAGGTCGATGTGCACATACGTTGAGACCCCGGACGTAAAAATTCTCTTAGATGCCGGCGCCTCCTTAGCTCCGAACCGTTTCGGTTTTTCTCCTCATCCAAAGGAATATGAAGCTATGACGGAGTGTCGTAAAAGGATATCGGAGGCTGCGGAGAAGGCTGAAGTTGTTACGTTGAGTCACTATCATTTTGATCATCATACGCCCTCCTACGAGGATTGGTGCTATAATTGGTCTTCAGCCGAGGTTGCGAGGCAAATCTACGATGGAAAGCCGGTCCTAGTCAAAAACTTCCGTGCCGCAATAAACTTCAGCCAAAGGCGTAGAGGTTGGATGTTTGCGAAAACTGGGGGAAAACATGCGAAGAGGCTTGAGGTAGCGGACGGCAAAACTTTCGAGTTTGGAAACACTAAATTGAGGTTTTCAGACCCCGTCTTCCACGGATCCGAATATACGCCCATAGGCTGGGTTTTAATGACCACCATAGAAAGCGGAGACGAAAGAGTATTGTTCACGTCTGATATTCAGGGTCCCATGTACGATCCAACTCTGAAGGCTATTCTCGCTGAAAAGCCACAATTAATCATAATAGGTGGACCGCCGCTCTACTTAGCTGGATTCCATGTAAGGTATGAAGACGCGGAACGAGGAATCAAAAACCTAGAGGAAATCGTAAAAAACGTGCCGACAACAATTTTGGAGCATCATATACTGCGAGAAGAAAAATGGAGGGAAATTTCTAAACCAGTGTTTGAAGCTGCGTCAAAGTCGGGTCACCTAGTGCTTACGGCTGCAGAATATGTGGGAAAAGAAAACAATTTATTGGAGTTTAGGAGGAGGCAACTATATGAAGTTGAGCCGCCTAGCCTTGAGTTTCAAAGGTGGATGAAGTTGCCGGGTTTGAAGAGGAAAGTGACGAAGCCCCCAGTTTAAACTTTTAAT
>Ga0315280_10004357_pt1 | contig 20995 bp, 15 predicted proteins | sample YL17G06_40_MG_FD_203697 | JGI IMG/M metagenome (GOLD analysis project Ga0315280, IMG submission 203697) | Sediment microbial communities from Yellowstone Lake, YNP, Wyoming, USA - YL17G06_40 | ecosystem: Environmental > Aquatic > Freshwater > Lake > Sediment | place: USA: Wyoming | collected...
CTAGCCCTCCCCCCGAGGGCGGGGGGAGGGGACATGAGCGCCGCCATCTCCCCCGGATGCGGAGTCAGCACCAGTTCGCCGCGACGCTCGACCGGGCCCTCCGCCAGCGCGTACAGCCCGTCGGCATCGACCACCGCCGGCGGCTCGGACTCAGCAAGCAGCCTGCACACCGTCGCCAGCGTGTCGGGCGATCTACCCAGACCCGGGCCGATGGCCAGGACGACGCGCCCGCCGGTCCGGGCAAGCCACTCCAAGATGGGGGCGAGGTCCGCCTCGCCGAGGACGCCGTCGCTCCCGTCGAGCGGCAGCGTCATCGACTCGAGGGTCCGCGCCTCGATCGACCCACACACTGTGCGCGGCGCGGCCACCGTCACGAGTCCCGCCCCCGCCCTGCAAGCAGCCCTCGCCGCGAGCACCGGCGCGCCGCTCAGACCAGGCGATCCGCCGATCACGAGAACGCGGCCCGCATCGCCCTTGTGCGCTTCCGGCCGCCTAGCCGGCAACAGCTTCGCGACATCGGCGGGCTCGGTCATGAAGGCGGCAGCGCGTGCGAGTATGTCCTCAGGTATGCCGATGTCGCCGACTACGACCCGCCCGGCGTGCGTGACGCCGGGGTACTGAAGGAGGCCGATCTTCGGTAGCCCGAACGTGACCGTCACGTCGGCGAGGACCGCACATCCCAGTGGAGCGCCGGTGTCGGAATGCAGGCCCGACGGCATGTCAACCGCGAGCACCGACCTCGCGGTCGCGTTGATGGCCTCTATCAGGCCCCGGTACGGCTCGCGGATCTCGCCCGACGTGCCGGTGCCCAGCAGCGCGTCGACCACGAGCTCGCTCTCGGCGAGCACCGTCGCGAGGTCGACCTCACCCACGGGCACCGCGTCGGGCCCCGCGGCCGTCATCCGCTCGAGGGCGAGTGCGGCGTCGCCTGCGATCTCCTCCTTAGGCGCGGCAAGCAGCACGCGCACCGCATGCCCGGCGGCGGCGAGGAGCCGGGCGATGACAAATCCGTCGCCGCCGTTGTTGCCGCGGCCACAGAGCACCGCGACCCGCGCGTGTGCGGGTCCCAGCATCTCCTCGGCCACACGGCTCGCCTCCGCTCCGGCACGCTCCATGAGCGTGAGGCCGGCCACCCCGCGCTCCTCGATCGTGAGCCGGTCCATCTCGCGCATCTCGGCCGCCGTGACACACCTCAAAACGCGTCAGCCTCTCCTCTGCCACCGAAGACCCGCACACCCGTGGTCCAGCGCGCCAGATGCTTCGGGTGGACTGAGAAACCGGTGTTCCAGACCGCCCCAGGGTCGAGGATGGCCGTGACGAGCTCACCCGCGTGCCGGACGAACACCTCGGTCTCCACCGCGGACGCGACCCGCGCCTCCTGTCGGCCCGTGGGATCGATCAGCACCTCACAGGGCGCCGATGCTTCTATGTAATCGCTGTCACACACCAGACGCCGAAGACCCGCGAAGCCGACGAACGCACCGACCACGAAGGCCTCGCAATCGGCCTCGGTGGCGCCCTTGTCCATCGCCTCCCAGTCGAGCCCCAGCAGCACCTCTCGATCGTTGGGCAGGCCGCACAGCCACAGGCCCTCAGCGCGGCGTTCCCGGACGAGTCGGTACTGCTCGTTGTGTGAACGAAGGACGATCTCGCCGGCCAGCGTTACCGGCCGGCCCGGCGCCCCGTCTTGCTCCACGGCCCACTCAAGGTGGTGCACCTGCTCCTCGGCGTCCTCGACCAGGTTGCTGAGCGCGGAAAGGTCGGTGCGCTCGGTCCGCACGCTGAGCGTGACTTTTTCGCCGGGCACGAGGTCCATCACCGCGTCGCCCTGGGACAGTGTCACGGCCGCCCCGCCGTCCGTCCGCCCCATGAGCGGGAAGTGCCGCCTGACGGCCACGCCACACTCCGATAGGCACTCGACGCGGTCGACGATCAGGAATCCACTGCCCGGGATGTGGAACACGACCCTGCGCCACCGCGGCAGTCCGGCATCGACCGTGGCAAGTGCCGCGACCCTGACACGTCCCGCGTGGAGCCGCCCCAACAGCGCGGATAGACGCGGCGCGACCGGTGCCCCGTCGATCTCGATCGCAGTGCCCGCGTGACGATCGCGGCCCGGCCCGAGCACCGGAAGATCCGCGATGAAGGGTCGGCTGTAGTACTCGAGGCGAAGCGCGGCCTGGGTGTCCTCGTGGCTTCCGTCGGCGAGCTTGCAGCCCCCGAGAAGCATGAACTCGCCCCGGGTGCGGACCATCGCTCGCAGGCCGACCCCAGCGTGCAGCAGATCGCCCATCGCAGGGTGGGCGCCCGAATCGACGATGGTGCCGGCGGCTACTGGGGGGCGCCCGAGCATCAGCGGTGCGATCGCGGTCTCGCCGCCGGACTCATACTGGACCGGTGGTAGGTGGAACGCCCCCGGCACGAAGCGCGACTCGAGTGCCGAAAGGCACTCGGCCGGGGTCGGGCGGTCCTCCCTCGACGCCAGCCACAACGCCCGGCCGGCGACCGCAGCCACATCCCCCACGTCGGCGACGCGGTCGCCGAAACCGACCGGCCAACCTCCGGGCGCCCAGAACGCGGCGATCCAGTGCTGGGCCGCGAGCCCGATAGCCGACGACCGCTTGACCTCCCTTGGCGACTGGACCGCTACTCGCAGCAGATCCCGAAGCGTCCTGCATTGATCCCAGGCCGATCCGGACGCGAGCGGCTCAACCGTGCGCCCCTCGTCGAGCCCCGAGCGGACGGCCAGAAGCCAGTCACGCGCCTCGGGCAGCCTGTGGCCTCGCGAGAAGTACCGGCCCGCGGCCTGCAGCCCCCACAGCGCGCCCGCCCAGTTCGGGCCTGGAAACTCCGCGTGGCTCTGCCACCGGTAGAGCGTGGCCCAACGCGAGTGGAGGTTCCTGGCAGCGTCGAGCAGGATGTGCGTCACTAGCGACCGGAAGGGCGCGTCGAAGCCCGTACGCTCCTCGATGTTGTCCCACAAGCACACTAAGTCCCCGAGCCAAAGCTCGGGCCGGGGCAGCCAACCGCCGGGCGCGAGGGACTGCCGCTCCATCCAGCCCTCGAGCATCTCGATCGCGGTCCGGAACAGCATCCCGCGCGTGACGCATCCACCGACATCGAAGGCGTGGGCCCACTCCAGCAGCGCGGTGGCCGCTACCTCGCGTTCGTCTGCGCGCGCCCACTGGGCGAGCCGCTCGAGCAACGCTCGGGCTTCATCGCGGTCGATCTCTGGCGGTGCAACCTGCGACACGACGCAGTTGGTAGACGGGAGCACGGTGCGGTCCTGCAGGCCGGCCAACAGATCGCACAGGGCCTCTATGCCGAGATCCCAGCCATCGGGGTCGCCACCGGTCAGCGCGATGACGTTGCGACCCGTGCCGTCGAGGTCGTGGATGGTCCGCAGGACGAAACCCTCGGCGCCCGGGAACCTGGCGTCGGCGTAGTGTTCCCCGGCCTCGTATAGCCTCGTGAGAAGGCGGTGATCCGCGAGGGAGCCGAAGGCCAGGATGTGGCGCCTCTTGTAGCGCTTGGTGAGGTCGTAGTCGGCTTCGCCGAGCACGGGCAGCTTGAGCGATAGGGTCTGAGCGACGAACTCCGCGACCGTGCCGCCCGCAAGCTCGGCAGCCGGGTTGTCGTCGGCCACCACCACGACTGCGTCGACGCGATCTCGGTGCAGGAGCGGAGTGGCGCAGTGGAGTGTCTTGGGCCTGATCTCGTCTCTGCGCACGCACGGGCACTCCTTCGCGGGCGCAGGTATTCCAGGGGGGGCCGTGAATGTCCTCGCAAGATGGCGCCGCAGCAACCCACTGAGTCACTCCGGCAAGACCTGCTGGCTCGCCTCCGGGCCGGACTGGAGAACCTGGAGCGCCTGAAGACGGAGGGGGTCGCGCTCCGCGCGGAGCTGCTGGTGCTCGACGCCACCCTTCAGGAGGCCGAGGCCGACCTGTCGCGTTGCCGGGCCGAGCTGTCCTCAGGGGCTACGCCGGCCCGTGCGACGGAACTGAGCACGCGCGTGGATGACCTCACGCAGGTGGCGCAAGAGGTGGAAGCGGCCCTGCGGAAACACCGCATCGCCGCGCGTCTTGAGCTCTACGAGATCGAGACCGGCATCGCCACCGACGCCGCGCTCCGGATCCGAACCGAGGCGGCGGAGTTCGCGGAGCGGCTGGGGGACGGGCGCTGAGCCCCACCCCGGCCCTCCCCCCGAGGGCGGGGGGAGGGAGTCAACGTTCCCTCTCCCCTCGCCGAGGGGAGAGGGTTAGGGTTAGGGGTTGCTGCCGACCTACCACGTCTTCCACCCGGTACGGTACTCCTTGGTGAGGAGCTCGTTTGCTTCCGGGATGTTCGTGATCTTCACGGCCTCGGCGTCGTACTCGATCCGCTGGCCGACCCGCGAGGCCACGACGCCCAGGTTCACCGTCTCGGTAAGCGCGGCCGAGTACTCGAAGTTGGACCAGGTGCGGCCCTCGCCCTTGCAGGCGAGCACCCACTCGAGATAGTGCCCCACTGACCGCGGCAGCATCTGTGGAGGATTGCCGATCTTGTCCATCAGGCTCGCAGGCGCCGTTTCGATGGCGCCGCCGGCATCATGCACGATGATCGTGCCCTTTGTGCCGATGTAGATGCTGCCGTTGGTGCCGAGGTCGCCGGCCATGCCTTCCGGCTTCGGCGGCTTGAGGCCGCCGTCGTGCCAGTACTGCGCGAAGCCCGGCCTGCGGATCGTCTTCGGGAACTCCCACTTGATGATCTCGGAGTTCGGGAAGGCTTCCTTGGTCATGCCGGTGACCTCCACCGGCTCGATCGATGTCGGCTGTCCGGGGTCCATCGACCAGTACATGCCATCCATCATATGGCAAGCCATGTCACCCAGAGCGCCGGTGCCGAAGTCGAACCAGCCGCGCCAGACGAACGGATGATACGCGCCGTCCTTGAACGGGCGCACCGGCGCCGGGCCAAGCCAGATGTCCCAGTCGAGGTTGGGCGGCACCGGGTCCTGGCCCTCGGGCCGGTTCATGCCCTGCGGCCAGATGGGGCGGTCGCTCCAGGTGTGGACCTCCTTAACGTCCCCGATGCCGCCGCTGTTGATCATCTCGTAGAGCTTGCGCCAGTTCTCGCTCGCATGGCCCTGGTTACCCATCTGGGTGACGACCTTGTAGCGGTGCGCGGCGCGCCAGAGCCGACGTGCCTCCCAGACGGTGTGCACGAGCGGCTTCTGGGTGTAGACGTGGATGCCGAGCTGCATGGCCATGATGGTCGCGGGGAAGTGCTGGTGATCGGGGATGCCTATCATTACCGCATCGATGTTCTTGGCTTCCTTCTCGAGCATCTTGCGGTAGTCTTGGTAGGTGCTTGCCTTGGGCCATAGCTCTTTGGCGTGGCCCATGGCATTCGTGTCGACATCGCAGAAGCACGGGACGCTGACACCCAGGTTCGCCATCTCGCCCACATGGGCGCCGCCCATGCCGCCCGTACCGATGAAGGCGACGCGAAGGTCAGGATGCTTGCCCTGTGCCTTGGCGGCTCTAGCGGACAGGAAGGCCGGCACCGCGGCTCCGGCGGCGGCCAAGCGCTTGAGGAAGTCCCTCCGAGTACTGCTGTTCACGTCAAAGCCCTCCAGTTCTCCAGTAGGGGCGGCCCAACGTGGCCGCCTGCGGGCGAGCACACTGGCTCGCCCCTACGCACCGCCGGGTTGGTTACTACCAGACCTTCCATCCGTCGCGGTAGTCCTTGTTGATGTACCGGTTGGCATCCGGCAGGTTGGTGATCTCGACCTTCTCGCCGTCCCACTCGATGCGCTCGCCGACGTGGACGGCCACATTGCCAAGCAGGATGGTCTCCGTCATGGGCGCGGCGTAGTCGAAGTTCGACCAGGTCTTCCCCTCGCCCTTGCAGGCGAGCACCCACTCGATGTAGTGGCCCGGCGACCGCTCGAGAAGCTTCGGCGGGTCGCCGATCTCGTTGATCAGCGGCTCGGGGATCGTGGTGATGCCGCTGCCGTAGTCGCCCGCGATGATGAGGGTGCCCTTCGTTCCGACGAAGAGGTTGCCGGTGCCCGGGAGCTCGCGCCCCTGCTCGAGGTCGGCCGGGCGGTCGGGCTTCAGGCCGCCGTCGTACCAGTACTGCACGAACTCCAGTCGATCACCCTTCGCTGGGAACTCCCACTTGATGATGGACGAGTTCGGGAACGTCTCCGCGGTCTTGTTGTTGATGACTACCGGCTCGACGGCGGTCGGCCAGCCGGGATCGAGAGACCAGAACATGCCGTCCATAGTGTGGCAGGCCATGTCTCCGAGCGCACCGGCCCCATAGTCCCACCAGCCGCGCCAGACGAACGGGTGGTATGCGCGACTCTTGAACGGGCGCACCGGGCCGGGCCCGAGCCAGACGTCCCAGTCGAGGTTCGGCGGTACCGGGTCACTGCCCTCGGGCCGGTCGATGCCCTGCGGCCAGATAGGTCGGTCGGTCCATGTGTGGACTGCCTTGACGTCGCCGATCCCGCCGGCGTGGATGATCTCGTAGAGCCGCCGCCAGTCCTCCCCCGCGTGGCCCTGGTTGCCCATCTGAGTGACGACATTGTACCGCTTCGCCGCCCGCTGAAGTATCCGGGCCTCCCAGACCGTCTGCGTGAGCGGCTTCTGGGTGTAGACGTTGATCCCGAGCTGCATGGCGATGATGGTGGCGGGGAAGTGGTGATGGTCCGGTGTGCCGACCATCACGGCATCGATGTTCCTGGCTTCCTTGTCGAACATCCTGCGGTAGTCCTGGTAGGCCGTGGCGTTGGGGTACTTCTCCTTGGCCTTGCCCTGGTTGTTGGTGTCGACATCGCAGTAGCAAGGGCAGCTCACGCCGATCTTGCTCATTTCCTCGACATGGCCACCGCCCATCCCGCCGGTCCCAATGAAGGCGACACGCAGATCCGGGTGCTTGTCTTGGGCCTTGGCCCTGGATGACATGAAGACGGGCAGCGCGGCGCCAGCCGCCGCCACTCGCTGCAGGAACCTCCTGCGAGACGTGCGATAGCTCATGAACACTTCCTCCGACCGCACTGGTGTGGACGCGCACGGACCGCCGCCCGTGTGTTGGACTCCGGAGGGTTCGGTTGGTCGCGGGGAGGCCCCTTCATGGGCTCGCCCGGAGGGCGTGGGCCGGCGCCCGCCGAACCGACGACGGCCGGCGCACGTCGGGCCGGCGCTTCCATCATCGAGACGAGGTGAGCCTGGATGGCAGGCAGAGTGCGAGTTGGGTTCATCGGTGTCGGCGGACACGGGATGCAGCACGTGAACGCCTGCGCGAAGATGGCCGACGAGGTCGGGATTGTGGCGTTCTGCGATCCGAAGGAAGGCGTGGCGCAGAGCCGGGCCGATGAGTTCGGCGGGAAGGCATTCCTCTCCGCAGACGAGATGTACGATGCAGTCAAGATCGACGCGGTTATCATCACCGTCCCGCCGTACGCGCATGGATGTGAGTTCGGCGCGGTCGATCACGGCATCGCCTTCATGGTCGAGAAGCCGGTTGACCTCGACCTCGACCGTGCTCAGAGGATCGCGAAGGCCGCGGCCGAGAAGGGCGTCCTGGGCGTCGCCGCGTACATGAACCGCTACCGTCGCGGTGTCAACGAGGCGAAGAGCGTGTTCACCGACGATCCGCCCGTGCTCGCCATGGGCGGCTGGATCGGCGGATCGCCCGGCCTGCCGAAAGACGGCCCAGGCCACTGGTGGATCCACAAGGACCAGAGCGGCGGCCAGATGGTCGAGCAGGCGACGCACACCGTTGATCTGGCGCGCTTCTTCTGTGGTGAGCCGATCGAGGTGGCCGCCTTCGCCGCCACGGGGTTCAACACTCCGCACCCGGAGTACACCATCGAGGACGCCGTACTGATCGCTGCCAAGTTCGACTCCGGCGCGCTCGTGACGCTCTACTCATCGTGCGCGAGCAATGCCGCGGGCGGCGTGGACCTGAACGTGTTCGCGAAGCACACCTGCGCGAGATTCAGCGGCTGGAACCACGACGTGGCCATCCTCCGACCCGGCAAGGAGCCCATCGAGATCGCCGGCGAGGGCGACATCTTCGCCATCGAGGATCGCGCCTTCATCGAGGCGGTGAAGACAGGCGATCCGTCGGGCATCATGTCGACGTACGCCGACGGAGCGGAGACGCTCAGGCTCACAGCCGCCGGCGACCGCGCGATCGCGACCGGGCAGGTGCAGAAGCTCTGCTAGTCCGGCAAGGGGTCGGGCGCCCCGCGCCCGACCCCTTGCCCGTCGCAATGGTGGTGAGCCGCGATGGCTGACGAGGAAGCGCTCGAGCGACTCCGTGAGGGCGCTGAGGCCTGGAACGCCTGGCGCGAGGCCGGCCCCAGGCTCGAGATCGACCTCTCCGATCTCGAGATGCCCGGTGCCGACCTTGCGGGCGCGGACCTGACCCACTGCAACCTCAACGGCGCGAACCTCCACGCCGCTCACCTCGCCGGCGCCAGCCTCCGGTTTGCGGAGCTGAGCGGCGCCGATCTCACTCAAGCTGATCTGACCAACTCCGCGCTGGTGCGGGCTCGCGGCCATGAGGCCCACTTGGACGGCGCCGACCTGTCCGGGGCCGACCTCCGAGACTCCGACTTCGCTCGGGCGACCTTGAAGCAGGCGAAGCTGACCGGCGCCACAGCCGCCGGGGCGGACCTGTCCGCGACCGACCTCACTGAGGCCGACCTCTCGGGCGCCGACCTCACGGGCGCGAAGCTGACCCTCGCGACGCTGAGGTACGCGTGCCTCTCGGGGGCGACGCTTGTCGAGGCCGAGCTTGAGGAGGCGAACCTGTTCAGCGCCGATCTCTCAGGCGCCGACCTCACGGACGCGGCGCTCAAGGATGCGGACCTGACCGACGCGACTACGGATGGCGCGACGCTGCCGGCAGTACGGGTGTCGTCGGGCGAGCGGGCCGTCGATGATCCTCGAGTTCGGCGGGGGATCGGGTGTGTTGCCCTGCCTGTGCTGGGTGCCGTGGCTGTAGCGGCGATGCTGGTGGCGGGGTGGTGGAGAGGGACCACGTAGGCCGAGGCGTACGGGCCACCTCTCCCTCGCCCCGCACTGCGGGGAGAGGGTTAGGGTGAGGGGGGGACGCGCAGGCCCTACATGGCGGCGACGCGACCGGCAGGAGGGGGTCTGTACGTGACGCCCGAGGAGGCCCGCGGCAGGATCACATTTGAGCTCGACCACGGCGAGCGCTCTCCGCCGCGTACAGGAAGGGCTTGCTGCGGACATACCTCACCAGGCGACGGCCCACCCCTTGAGCGCATTCCGGACCTCCTTGCGGAACGCTCTTGGCTGCATGTAGTCTGGGCAGGCCTTCGTCTTCAGGATCGCCTCAAGCGAGGCTCTACCCTCGGCGCGGCCCATCGCCAGGAGTGCCCGGCCCGCTTCGTACCTAACCTCCACAGCCTCGTCGGACGTGCCCTTCAGCAGCGCATTGATGGAGCCGCGATCCAACAGTCGTCCAAGAGCCGAGGCGGCCGAGGCCCGCACGCCGGGGTCCTCGTCCCGCAGACGGGCCTGGAGGGCCCTGATCCCGCTCCGGCGGCGGGTGGCGCCGATGGCAATGGCCGCGAACGCCCTCACCTTGTGGTCTGGGTCCGCAAGTGCATGAACGAGAAGCCTCATCGGGAAGCCGGTTCGGATCTCGCCGAGCGCATGCGCTGCGATTGCCCTCACGTGGCTGTCTGGGTCTGAGAGCAGGCTCGCTAGGGCCGGAGCCGCGTTCGGGGGCATGAGAGCGCCGAGCGATATGCACGCCGAGGCGCGCACACGTGGGTCCGGGTCCTCCAGGCAACAGATCAACGCGTCGGCGCACCGGTAGTCTACGGCCTCGCGCAGTGCGAATGCGGCGGCATGGCGCACTTCCGGGTCCTCAGAGGAAAGCTTGGCGATCGCTTCCTCGACCGTGCCGTCTCGCACGCTCTCCACCAGGCTGAGGAATGGTGCCATGGCAGCGCAGATGCTCGTGCAGCACGCGCCTTCCTCCATGCGGATCGCCTCCTCGGGCCACGATGCATCCGAGCGCGCGTTGCCCGCTCAGGACCGCCTCCCGCCGCTACGCGTCACAGGCCCGAGGCCGCCCGTTCGCACCTCACCAGCTCGCGCCACGCGGCTGCGAGGATCTCGTTGAACGCCCAGTCCACATCGGGGTCGAGCGGCGGCACCTCGGAAGTCGCGAGGATCTCACGCTTCCGCCCCGCGCAGCGCTCCTCGGTGCTCAGGGCGCCGGCGCCGAGCCACGCGTCGTAGAACTCGCGGTCGAGCAGCCTCGGGAACCACAGCTCGCGCCTGAAGTGCCGTACTGTGTGGGGCGTGTCGATGAAGGTGCCGCCTGGGCCGACCGCTTCGATGACATCGAGCCCCAGCAGCTCGTCGGACAGCTCCACGGGCCGCAGGACGCTTTCGACGTACCCGATGATCTCGTCCTGCAGCACGAGCATGTCGAGTGATGTCGCCTGGTCGACGCCGGAGATGCCCATGTGTCCGAAGATGTCGGCACCTGCCGCGGCCCCGAGCACGAGTGTCGCCGCGATCTCCAGGCCGGCCTGGGCGTCCGGGCGCTTCGAGTCGGTGAGCCCGACGTTGATGTAGACGGGTAGCCCGTAGTGCTTGCCCATCTGCGCGAGCGCGACGCCGAAGATCGCCTGCTCCGGGCCCGCGAAGATCATCTGGGTCGTGCGCATGTCAAACGCGTGACAGATACCGCCGTAGCACACCGGCGCGCCCGGGCAAATGAGCTGCGCGAGGCAGATGCCGGCGAGGATCTCAGCGTTCTCCTGCGCGAGCGTGCCGGCGATCGTGCACGGCGCCGACAGACCCATCTGCGCCATCGGCCCCACGGACACCGGCAGACCCAGCCTCGCCGTCTCGTAGAGCAGGTCAATGCCGCGGAAGGGGAACCTCAGGGGACTGATCGGCTCGAGGAACGCGTTGCACGGGGGCTTAGCGACGGCCGCGTCCTCGCCGCCCCGGAGGGCTATCAGCAGCTCCACCAGGTAGCGGGCGGAAGCGCGATCGTGTAGCCAGAAGTGCACCGGCTTGGTGGTGTGGCGAAGCTGTTGCGCGAGCACCTCGACACATCTTACAGCGGCGGGCACATCGTCGGGGTCGGCCATCGCGCCCACGACGTTGATGTGCTCGAGCGCCTCGCAGAACCGGGCGGCGGTGGCCACATCCGACAGGCGCGCCGGCCGGCGAGGCTGTCCCGGCTCATCGACCCAGTGCGCCTCGCCGCCGATGCTGTTGTAGTTCCGACTGCCCACGCCGAAGGCCGCCTGGCGGCTCGTGTCGCGGCCGTAGATAGTGAACTGGTCGCCGGCCCGTCTAAGGCAGCGGTCAACAAGGTCCTCGGGGATCCGGGCGCGCTGCGTGCGGCGGTCGACCTTGGCCCCGGCGTCCGCGAGCCGTGAGAGCGCGTCATCGTGAGGTACCACGACGCCGACGCGCCGCAGGATCTCCAGAGACGCCTGGTGGATGCGAGCTACCTGGTCATGGGAGAGAACGCGGCATTCCATGCTGCTGGCTTCCGGACCGCGGGCGGGGACCCCTGCTGACGGTGAGCCGAGACGAAAACGCTCGGCAGGACTCCGGCCACGAACAGACAACCTAATCGTCACTGCGCCTCGCAGAACGCTGGGCACGGCCGCCCACGCCGGGCGGCGCGGACATAGGAAAGGGGGCAGAGGATGGCCCGCACCGTGACGGTTATCTCCCTGCTCTTGCTGGGTGCCGCGGGGCTGAGCGCCTCGGCCGATGAATGGTCCATCGACTTCGAGAACGGTGTTGCCTCTAACGGCTTCAATAGGTTCCGTGTTCCCGGCACAACCGGAACGGACGTCACCCTGACCGAGACCTTCCATGTGAGCCCTACGTACTTCACGCGCACGCGTCTGAGTTACCACCCCAACGGCCGCGAGACCTGGTCCCTCCTGTACGCGCCCCTGGCATTCCGGGCGACCGGCACCTCGCCGACGCCGATCGCGTTCTATGGCGTGAACTTCCCGGCGAACACACCCCTCAACGCCACGTACCAGTTCAACTCATACCGGCTCACCTACAGGCACGACTTCCACCCGGAGAGGCGGTTCCACTTCGGCCTCGGTCTTACCGCCAAGATCCGAGACGCCCTCATCAAGCTGAGCGATGGCAATCAGACGGCCGCGAAGACCGACGTTGGCTTCGTGCCCCTGCTGAACTTCGGGGCGAAGTGGCGCTTGGGACGGAAGTGGACGCTCACGCTCGATGGCGACGCTCTGGCTGGCCCCGTCGGCCGCGCCGAGGACGTCATGCTGGCCTTCGAGTACAAGCTCAACCACTCAACGACCATTCGCGCGGGGTACAGGGTTGTGGAAGGCGGCGCCGACATTCCTGCCGTCTACAACTTCTCCAGGATTGACTACGGCCTAATAGGCGTGGAAAGGCGGTTCTGACCGGTCCGCACTTCGAGAGGGCGGGACTGCGGGCGGGGTCGTATCGAGGCCGGTCCCCGCACAGTCGTTGCAGCGCAACTGGCAGAGGATGCCAGGATCGGCTACCCGCTGAACGCGATCCACTGCCCGTCGGGCGACCATGCGGGGTCTGTGCCCAGTTGCTCCGCGTTGGGAAACAGAGGGCGCGGATTGGACCCGTCGGCTGCGATCAGGTAGACCCTCCACCCGCCGGCCTCGCGATGGCTGTACACTATCACCTTCCCGTCCGGCGCCCAGTCCGGCGCTCGGTCGTCCCTGCCACCCGTAAGCCGCACGAGCTCCGTGCCGTCCGAACGCATCACGTAGAGGCCGGGCTCAGGGCCAGCCGCGCGCACGAATAGTACACGCGACGCATCCGGAGACCAGGCCGGGCCGTGGTCCGCCTGGTGCGTAAGTCGCGTCGCCTCTCCTCCGTCTGCGGACATGACGTATATGCCGCTGCCGTCAGCGCGGTCGAACACGCTGAAGGCGATACGCTCGCCATCGGGCGACCAAGCGGGTCCCGCGTAGCGGCGCGACGGCTCCTGGGTGAGTTGGGTGACGGTCTGGCCGTCCGCTACCGCAAGCTGCGTCGCCGGTCCGTCCCCGAGCGATCCGGTCACGAGAGCGAAAACCAGCTTCACGCCGCTTGGGGCCCAGTCGGGCTGCGCATCAGCCGCGTCGCCTTCTGTCACGTACGCCTCACCTGTACCGTCTACGCCGATAGTCCATAGCCCATTGTGATCGGTCCCGTCGGAAAGCCGCACCGAGGCCGCTACCGCCAGCCGCTTTCCGTCGGGGGCCCAGGTCGGGTGGTACAGGCTGGCTGTCTGTATGCCGCCAGCGACCCGTGTGAGTCCCGTGCCGTCCGGCTTGACAACGTAGATCGCGGATGAGCCCCCGTCCGCGGAAACCGACGGGGACAGCAGCAGGGCCATGACTGTGCAGAGGAGGGCGGCGCGAAGGGATAGGCGGGACACGCGTGTCGGGCACAACATAACGGCGTTCACCTCCCGGAGTTCGACTGAGGAGTTCGACTCCGCCACGGGGGCTCCTGCGCTGTGCAGGCGGTCGCCTGCCACGGCTCAGGCGGTGGTCCCAGCGCACGGTCTCGTCGACGGCCCCCCGCGGCTGTCACCGCCCGGCGGCCGCCCTCCACGCGGCGAGGTTTGCGTCGAGGTCGGGCGCGCCCTCCGCGATGTGTGCGAGGCCGACCTTTCGGGCGGTGCGCTCGAACTCATCGGCCAGCGCCAAGTAGCCGGGGCCCACGTACTGGGGCCCGCGGCAGAGCTTCACATACATGATCGGGAGCCGGTCGCGCTCGACGCGGTCGAGGATCTCCTGCGAGTCGGCCACGCGTTCGGCCTTGTCGTACAGCTCAGCGGCCCGGGCGAGGAACTCATCGGACAGGAACGGGTTGTCCATACCGTAGCGAATCCCGCCCGGCGGATCTTTGAGTTCCTCCGCGTGCTCCTCGCCGGCTCGCCTGAGCAGACCGTTGTACTCGAGCAGCGCGGGTCCGGCCTTGCCGAAGTACCCGAGGATGAAGTCCCGCTCGAGCTCCCGCAGGTCGCGCGACGGATCCCACATGAGCTTCGCGAACACCCACGCCCGCATTGCGTCGCGCTCGGCGCCGACGCTCTGATAGGCGCCCTGCTCCATCACGCCTGTGGCGTTGTGAGCGACGAAGTAGCGAATGTTGTCCGCGATGGCGTCCATGTTCGGCATGGGCGCCGTGTAGTGGCTGAAGTTCACGCAGTAGTCCCAGATGTGGATCTGCTTGCAGATCGCGGCCCAGCCCTCCATCGCCTGCCGGAAGGCCTCGATGTCGCGCGCTGGCATGAACGGGTGCGCCCACATGCAGTTGTCGGTGCAGAGCTGGATCGCTACGTTGCGGCGCGGCCTGACGCTGCGCGGGGGGCGAACGGTCTCGAGGTACGCGAGCGTGGAGACTGTCACCTCGCGAAACTCGCGCTCCACGCCCTCGGCGACCTTGTTGACAAGGTACAGCAGCGCGGCCGCGTTGGTGCCCTCCGCCTCGTCGAGCGCGCGGCACTTGTCGCAGAGGCAGGTCCCTCCGCCGTCGTTCTTGGAGACGCTGATCACATTCGCGTCGGGGTGCTCGCGCAGGATGCGCAGCGTGCTCTCCGTCGCGATCCTGATGACCTCCGGGTTCGTGGTGCAGAGCTGCTGGGGGCTGCGGTTGCCGTTCGCGTCGAGCATGTAGTACTCGGGATGGCTCGCGAAGTACTCCCCGGGGGGCACGAGCGTGTTGAACGTGTGAACGAACAGCGCGTAAGTCGCGTGGCCGCCCCATCCCCTGGACACGGCGGCGTTCGGGGCGTTGGTGCGGTTCCGGAGGGACCACGTGCCGTCGAACGCGGCGGCGTAGAAGGGGTCGCGGATGGTGAGCGGCGGGACGTAGCGCCGCGGCACGGGCCGGAAGATGACGGTGGGCCTGTGCGGGATGCGAGTGGCCGCGGGCGTGTACCAGCGGAGCCCCAAGTCCTCCTCCAGGAGCGCGTAGACCGCGTAGATTGGACCCCGCGTGCGCCCACCTACAAGGAAGATGCGCTCACCCGCTACGCCAATCGCGTAGCCCTCGTCGCCAAGGCCCTCGTCGAGCGAGGACAGGCTGGCGGTGGCCAGACGGTTCGTCTTCCCGACCGAGATCTCCCGCGCCCGGGGAGCCGCGGAATCCGGCACAACAGCGAAGGTGGCGCCGGTCATCTCACCCAGCCACTCGGCGAGGTCAGCGGCCGCCTTCTCCTCCTGAGCCGTGGGCGTCCGGGGCGTCACGATCACATAGCCGGTGTGCCCGTTCTCCGCGAGCCGTATCTCCCCTGCAGGCGCGCCCGCGGGCTTGAGCGAGTTCCGCCATAGCGTTCCGCTCGCCTCAGCGCCGGCACAGGCCACGACCAGTGCGACGACAGCGATGGTTAGGTGAGTGTTCATATGCCTCAGCCCTCTCGCCGGGTTTGGTTCCGCGTGTGTGGCGGAGGGCCTGCGTGGGGCGACGGCGGGCGTGACTGAGCGGCGGGCGCGTGGTACCATCCCATCTCGGAAGGACGGGCGATGCGCATGGTCGGTCTGGTTGAGGAGCGACTGGCTGCGATCGGGGGCTTGTGCCGGGAGCATGGGGTGAAGCGGCTCGAGTTGTTCGGATCGGCCGCGACGGAGCGGTTCGACCCGGACTCCAGTGACCTGGACTTCCTGGTCGAGTTCCTGCCGCTCCCGGTTGGCTCGCTCTTCGACTCCTACATCGGGCTGCTTGAGGACTTGGCGGAGCTACTCGGCCGGGACGTCCATCTAGTCACTGAGCGGAGCATCCGTAGCCGCTACTTCCTCCGTGCCGTGGACCAGACCCGGGCGGTCGTGTATGCAGCTTGAGGCAAGGAAGCTCCTCGACGACGTCAAGAGGGCGGGTGAGTTCATCCTCACCGCTACGGAGGGATTCACCCTCGACCGCTACTGCGAGGATGAGCTCGTCAGGTGCGCGGTGGAGCGGAAGTTCGAGATCATCGGGGAGGCCCTGGGTCGCCTGCTGCGAGTCGCACCCGATGTTGCCGAACTGGTCTCTGACGCCAGGAAGATCGTCGCGTTCCGCAACACGATCATCCACGCCTACGACGGCATCGACGACGAGATCGTCTGGGACGTGGTACAGGCGAAGCTCCCGGTGCTGGTATCCGGAGTGACCGATCTGCTCGCAGTGGAGGTTGACGACCTCTCCGACGAGGCAGTGATCGTCCACCGGTGCGACGACTGGGCGACCGCCGACTTGCTCACCCGTGTGCTTCGCGACGAAGGTGTGCAGGCGGTAACGGTGAACGCCAGCCCGTCGCCGCGCATCACGGGGATGGTCATCCTGCTGGACCGGTTCGACATCGCCCGGTGGCCTGCCTTCATCGTGATCGTGCCTGCGTCACTTGCGGAACGGGCTCAGGAGATCGTGAGGGACTGGCTTGCGGCGAAGCCGCAGGGGGACGAGGAGTAGGGCCGGCGCACGTCGGGGGCGGGCCGGTTGCCACCGGCCGAAGCCCCTGCAGGCAAAGGACGCCAACTCTTGCGTGCGAGTGTACCGACCCACTTCCACGGCGACGCGGTCAGCGAGTCACGGCTGGAGGGGCACCCACATGCAGCGCACCAGCACCCGTCGCTCTTGGTCCCGGCTTGTGGGGCAGTGGCTCGTCTTGCCACTGGTGGTCGCCGCCCTGATCGACCTGGCGGCGCAGGAGTGGATTCAGTACCAGCAGATACGCAGAGCCGGGCCGGTGATTCCGGCATGGTGGAGCGCACGTGACACGGGGTGGCCATCGGGCGCCTCGTCGGCGGCATCCGAGCCCTCGGAGAGCACCCTCGCTGAGCCGTCCGCCTCCCTGTGCAGGTTCTCCGCCACGCCATGCGCCGGGTTCGCGCCGCCGCCACGGACTGACGCAGACATGGCGGCCACGGACGATGAGCTTCGCGCCCTCTACGGCGATGCCGACCTGGCCCAAGCGGCGGTCACTCCGCCGACCCCGCCCGAGGGCTACGACCTTGCTGCCTCGTGCACAGCCGACATCGACGGAGACGGCTCCGCCGAGACGATAATGCTTCTCGGGTCGCCGCCCGGCCAGGCGGTTATGGGCGACTGGGCCGAACTGAGGGTCGCCATCTGGCGGCCGGGGGCACCCAGGCCGGGGGGAATCTCGGCGCCCCTGTTCCGGCCCGCGGACAACAGGGATCCATTCAGCGACGACAGTTGCCCCTGGAGTGACCGGTTCGGGCAGGTCCTGCTCCTCGCGCTCCGGGATCTCGACCGCGACGGGCGCCCGGAGGTGCTTGTGAGGGACACCAACATGGGCGGCGACAACATCGCGGCTGCCGCCGAGGTGTTCCGGGCAGTCCCACCCGCGCATGGCGGGCTGCTCGCTGTGTCGGCAGGCTGGGTGTGGGGGACCTGCGAGTTGACCTTGGCTGACTGGGCCGCAGATGGGCACATTCTGATAAGCAAGACCGACTTTGCTTACACAGCCAGTGAGACATGCCAAGCAGATGTGCCGCTGCAGACAGAGGTGTTCTCCCTTGGCGGCGCCGGCCTAGTGAACGTGAGCAGGCGATTCCCGAGCCACGCAGGCAGCGACCTTCCACATCTCATGGAGATGAACGGCCGGGGTCGGGGCCCGGACCCGGCGCTATGGTACCTGATCGGTCGGCGGTACGACATCGACGGCAACAGCAACAAGGCCAACGACTGGTACCGCAAGTCCGCGGCGGAGTATCGTCAGAAAGCCTGGGCCTCCGATCGCACAGATGAGTGGTCCATGACGCAGCTTAGGCTGATAGAGGCCAGGATAGCGGATCTGCACCGTGGAAGGTGACCGCCGGGGCCGGGTGGGGACCCGGTGTTGCGCGCCACGCCGCGCGGCCCGTCCGCAGGTTGGCGACCGCAAGCCCGCCCGAAAGGCCCACGAACATGATCATCGCTCTCGCTGCCGTACTGCTTACCGCGCCCGCGGGCAGGCTCGTGCGCGTAGACGACTCGGGCATCCTCCGCTGGCAGGACAACGGAGATGAGGTGGCGCTTTTCGGCGTCAACTACTACCCGATGTTCTACGCCGAGTACCAGGAGGTCTCGGCATCGGGCAACGTGCGAGAGGCGCTCGAACGCGACCTCGACCAGTTCGTCCGCCTGGGCTTCGACCTGATCCGCATCCACTGCTTCGATCGCGAGTTCAGCACGCCGCACGGCGGCATCGTGGAGAACGACCACCTGGCGGTCCTCGACCACCTGATCGCCGAAGCCAAGAAGCGCGGGATCTACGTGATGCTCACCCCGATCGCGTGGTGGCCGACGGTCGGCGACATCGGCGGCTTCTCCAGCCTGTTCACCATGCAGCAGATGACGACCGACGAGAAGGCATGGGCAGCGCAGACGCGGTTCCTCCGCGAGTTCGTCACCCACCTGAACCCGGAGACCGGACTCACCTACGGCGACGATCCCGCGGTGCCCGTGTTCGAGCTTATCAACGAGCCGGTCCCTCCCGACGGAACGACGGATGAGACGGTGACGAAGTACATCGACACGCTGGTCGATGCGGTGCGCTCGACGGGCTGCGCGAAGCCGCTGTTCTACAACGGCTGGGGGCCGAGGCACGACGCGCTCGCGAAGTCGAGGGTCGATGGCTGCACGTTCGGTTGGTACCCGACCGGGCTCGGCAACGGGGCGTCGATCACGAGCGACTGCCTCGGTGCCGTGGATTCCTACGACCAGTCGCGCTCGGACGCGCTCGCGAATCGCCCGAAGATCGTCTATGAGTTCGACTGCGCCGACACGCCGAACGGCGAGCTGTACCCTGCGATGGCGCGGTCGTTCCGCGCCGCCGGGATGCAGACGGCCGCCCAGTTCCAGTACGACATGACCGCGACCGCGTGGCACAACGCCCACTGGGTCACGCACTACATGAACCTCACGTACGCCCCGCGGAAGGCGCTGGCGCTGATGGTCGCCGGGCAGGCTTTGCACCGGCTTCCGCGCGGCGGGGACTACAGTCATCATCCCCAGTCGGACAGGTTCGGCGACTTCCGCGTGAGCTACGAGGAGGGTCTGGCGGAGATGGCGGCCGAGGACGCGTTCATCTACAACGCGGACACGCCTGACCGTCCGCCCGCGCCGGAGCGTCTGCGGCTCGTGGCCGGCCGGGGCTCCTCGCCCGTTGTGTCGTACGAGGGCACTGGTGCGTACTTCCTCGACAAGCTCGCCGACGGGGTCTGGAAGCTCGAGGTGTACCCGGACTCGGTGTGGGTGGCGGACCCGTTCGCGGGCGGCGGCCCGGGACACGAGGTGTCGCGGGTCTACTATCGCATGCGCAAGATCACCCTGCGGCTTCCAGACCTCGGGGGCCCGTTCACCGTGCAGCCGCTTGACGAGGGCAAGGCTCAGCAAGTGACAGACGGGTCGTTCACCGTTACTCCAGGTGCGTGGCTGCTGACTCGCGAGGGCGCGGCGGCCGAGCTGCCGCGTGTAACGAGCACTTGGTGGGCGCCTCCGGAGGGCGATCGACCGCCAACAGCGTGGGCTCATCTGCCGGAGCTGCTCCCCGCGGGCCGGGAGCAGACGGTCCGCATTGCCCTCGCCGGGCCTGAGGACGCGCGCGAGCCGGAGCTTCGGCTGGGGGACGGGAGCTCAGTGCCGCTCCGCGGTGTCACCCCCTACGAGTTCGAGGCTGAGATCTCGGGCGACAGGATAGTGGCGCCGGAGCTAGAGATGACGGCGGTCGTGACCTTCGGAGGGCAGCGGCTGGCCTTCCCGGGCGCGGTGCCTTGGGCCGGGGACCGGCCGGACCTGCCGCCACCCGTGAGCGTTATCGACTTCGGGCGCATCGCGCAACCCCCATCCGTGCGCCAGGAGGGCAACCAGATCGGCGGCCGGTGTGAGATCGGCCCGGGCAGCAAACCGGGCACCCAGGCGCTCCGCCTCACGGTCGCGCGCTTCACGGAGGCTGAGAGCTGGATCGACGTCAGGCTGCCCGCCGCCGTGAAAGCAGGCGACCCGTCGCGCTACTCCGAGCTGGTCGTGCGGGCCATGCGGAACGTCCCCCAGACTCTGGCGTTCGAGCTCGCGCTGGTGATGGACGACGGAACGGGGTACGGGCGCCCAGTGACCCTGCCCCGCGACTGGGCCGACGTGCGCCTGCCGCTCGCGTCGCTCGCGCTGCTGTGGGCTCGGACGGGTCCCGCGCTCGATCTGTCTCGCGTGGTGGCGGTCAACATCGGTTTTGGGCCGTACACGGTGGGCAAGACGGGCGATCTGCAACAAGCCTTCACGCTTGAGTCGATCCGCCTGGCGGGCGCGGAGTCCGTCTGGCGCGTGCCCGTCGTTGCGCCCGGCGAGCCGGTAGTTCTGATGGCCGACGGCCATCCCCCGCACCCTCAGCTCCGCGGCCAGGCCAAGTACCGCGCCTTCGAGGTGGCCGGCGCCGAGCTGGGCGCCAGCGCGTTCCGGGTCGAGGCCGACGGGTTCCCCGGCCAGTCTGCGGTCTCCCTGGAGATGAACATCGGGCCCATCGTCTCGTGCCTCGGCGACGCGCTCTCCGGCTACGCAACCCTCGTCGTGCGAATGCGCGCGGGCGACTCTCAGACGAATGCCTGCGAGGTTGTCGTGCGCGAGGCCGACGGCACCCCCTGGGGCACCAACGTGCCGCTCACCGAGGAATGGGCAGACACCAGGCTGCCGCTATCGGAGCTTCGGTTCTTCAAGCACTGGGGCGCCCCGGAGGGCCGCGGCTTCGAAGGCGACGCGCCGCACCCCGAGCACCTGCGCTCGATGCACTTCACCTTCGGCGCGTGGCTCTTCCCGGACGCGGTCAACAAGCCCCACGCCGTTGAGATCGAGAGCGCGAGGTTGGAGAGGATTGGGTCAGGGCGGGAGGATTAGGCCCGCCCTGCCCGTTCGAACCGTACGTGCGGAACTACCGCATACGGCTCCCGCCAGGTTAGCCCGAATTGGGCGGAGGGTGTCGGTTCGCTTGCTGAGGC
>Ga0315280_10004358_pt1 | contig 20991 bp, 15 predicted proteins | sample YL17G06_40_MG_FD_203697 | JGI IMG/M metagenome (GOLD analysis project Ga0315280, IMG submission 203697) | Sediment microbial communities from Yellowstone Lake, YNP, Wyoming, USA - YL17G06_40 | ecosystem: Environmental > Aquatic > Freshwater > Lake > Sediment | place: USA: Wyoming | collected...
CGGGCATGCTCTGGAAGAACCGCTCGTAGACCTGTTCGCGGCTGTAGAGCTTCGCCTCACCGATGATGCCACCGAATCTGGCCTGTATCTCCTCGGCGAGGTCCTGCGCGGCGGAGAGCTCCGTCGTCTTGTGGAAGAAGACTAGCAGCCGGCCCTCTCTGGCGAGCGTCTGGGTCAGTGAGTGCACATTCCACAGCGCGAGCGCGAACGCCCCGAGCACGAACAGGCAGGCTGCCGCGTTGCTCATGGCGGCCGCGGTCATGAGCCCATTGCGGCGGACGTTCTGGCTGGTTTCGAGAATCTGGAACTCGACGGCCCGGAGGTTCACGACCCCACCCCACCTCTCCGCGGGGCCTCGCCAGGCACTGTGGACCGCGTGCCGCGCTCCGGCACGGAATGGTCGTAAGTGGCACGCTCCCTGTCGGCCACTATCCTGCCGTCGGCCAGGGTGACGACGCGCTTGGACATGCGGTCGACGATGTCGCGGTCGTGGGTCGCGACGGCCACCGTGGTGCCCTTGACGTTGATCTTGCTGAGCAACTGGACGATGTTCCAGGATGTGTCGGGGTCAAGATTCCCCGTCGGCTCGTCGGCGAGCAGGATCGGTGGGTTGTTCACGAGCGCGCGCGCGATCGAGACGCGCTGCTGCTCGCCTCCGGAGAGCTCGTCGGGGTACGCGTCGGCCTTGTCGAGCAGGTCCACCAATTCGAGCGCCTTCGGCACTCGCTTGTGCTTGTCGCGCTTGCTCACCCCGATCACGTCGAGAGCGTAGCCGACGTTCTCGGCAGCCGTCTTGCGTGGGAGCAATCGGAAGTCCTGGAACACGACGCCAATCCGGCGGCGGAGCAGAGGGATCTGCCGCCTGGCGATCCTGGTGATGTCGCTGCCCCCCACGATGACCTGACCCTGAGTGGGCATCTCCTCCCGATAGATGAGCTTCAGCAGTGACGACTTGCCCGTGCCCGACGGGCCCACCAGGAAGCAGAAGCCGCTCTTCTCTATGGTCAGGCTGACGCCTTCGAGCGCCAGGACCCCGTTAGGGTAGCGCAGCGACACGTTGACTAGACTGATCATCCACAGGCCCTCCGGTCGGCCGGCCCACGCGATTCGACACCGGGACGCGCCAAAGGGTGCGTCCGCGGGCCCCAGTCTGAACAGCCGGGCCGCGACGGCGGTTCGTGCCGCCCGGGCTAGAGGTTGTTCCGAAGCACGTCCTCGATCCCGGCTGCCGTCATCGCGCGCGGGTTGTACGCGGTGGAGCCCGCACTTGCGCCCTGCCTGGCCAGATCGGGGATCTGCTCCTCGCGAAGGCCCAGATCGGCAAGGCGGGTCGGAACGCCGACGGAGCGACATAGACCGTCAACCCTGTCGGCAAGGTTGAGGGTGTCTTGCAGGTTATCGCCCGATTCCGCACCGCTGATGGCCCTGGCGATGCGGGCGTATCGCGGAGCCGCCGCGGCGGCGTTCGCCCGAATGACCATCGGCAGCATGGCGCCGCACACGAGCCCGTGTGGCTGGCCTGTCGCCACGCCTACCGGGTGAGCGAGACCGTGCACCAGCCCGAGGCGCGCGCTCGCGAGCGCGAGTCCGGCAAGTAGGCTCCCGAGGGCCATCCGCTCTCTCGCCTCCAGGTCCGAGCCGTCCTCGTACGCGCGCGGCAGGGCCAGTGCCGTGAGTTCGCAAGCCAGGAGGGCAACGCCGTCGCTCATCGGGTTCGCGCTCCGACTGACGTAGGCCTCGACGGCTTGGCAGAATGCGTCGAGCCCCGAGTGCGCAGTAGGCTGGGGCGGGAGCGAGAGCGTCAGACAGGGGTCGACGATGGCGACCGCCGGGAGGAGCGCGTCGCCTCGGATCGAGGATTTGAGGCTCGTGTCGGCGTCGGTGATGACGCTGTTGGGAGTCACTTCGGCACCCGTCCCCGCGGTTGTGGGCAGCGCGATGCACGGCAGCCCCGGCTCTTCGCAGCTCAGACCACCCGAGTGGTACTCGACTGCGGGCGTGTCGGTGCGCGCCAGGGCGGCGGCGGCTTTCCCCACATCGATGGCACTGCCTCCCCCCAGGCAGACGACGACCTCGACGGACTCCTCGTCGATAGCGTCGCGCACGGCCTCGACGTCTGACAGATGCGGCTCGGCTCGCACGCCCTCGAAGACGCTGGTCTCGAGCCCGGCCGCCCGCAGAGAGTCTTCGACCGTGGCCAGGTGCCCGGCGGCGCGGGCTGATCCACAACCCGTCACGATGAGCGCGCGCCGCCCGTAGCGCGCGGCTTGGGAGCCGACCCTGCGGGCCTCACCGCAGCCAAAGAGGATCACGTTGGGCGAGCGGAAAGCGAACGGCTCACGGACCGGCACTGCGCCTACCTCCCGGGCGTCGCTCACGCTACGGCCCCCGCAGAGCCTGCGGGGGCCACTGACCTGCCGTGAGCTATCTTACTGCCTGCGGGCGGCGCTCGCCAACAGGAGGTAGTAGGCCATGGTCGCAATGGATGCGATGGCTGCGACGACATAGGTCGAGGCCGCTGCCGTCAAGACTCCGCGTGCCGCGTCGGCCTCGGGAACGGTCACGATCCCGCCGTCGCGAAGCTGCGCGAGCGCACGGCGGCTGGCGTTGAACTCGACGGGGAGAGTGATGATGGACAGCACGACTGCCGCGGAGTAGATGACCCCAGCCGCCAGGAACCACGGACCGGCGTTGCCGCCGCCTCGCCAGAGCATCCCGCCGATCAGGATGAGGATGAACGTGACCTTGTCGGCCGAGATCGCGGCCGGAACGGCGGCCGAGCGAAGCCCCAGCGCCGCATAGCGCGTCGCGTGCTGCAACGCGTGGCCCGTCTCATGCGCGGCTACGGCGGCCGCGGCGATGGACCGTCCCGAGTAGACCTCTGGGCTCAGCCTGATGATGCGGCTCCGGGGGTCGTAGTGATCGCTGAGAGCGCCTCCGCCGGAAGCCTCCACAGCCACGTCCGTGACATCGTTGCGCCTCAGAATCGCGGAGGCCACCTGGGCCCCGGAAACGCCTCTCGCTGTCCCGACTTGCGCCCAGCGCTGGAACGTGCTCCGTAGCCACATCTGCGCTATCGCACCCAGCACAAAGAACGGACACATGAACACGAGCAAACCCATACCCACGCACTCATCACCTCAGCGCCGCCCCCGAGGCCGTTCGGGGCCGTCTTCCGCTCTGTCAGTAACTGACGTAGACCTGGTACCCGAAGTGTACGCTGGTCTTGCCGCCTGCGGGGACCGACAGGTCCCATTCTACCTCGGACAGCGGGTTGACGGAGTACGCACTGGTTGCGACCACGCTCTGCACGCCGCCCTCGCTGACCTCGGTGAATGCGCCGACCAGGCGGCGGCGCACGATCACGCGGGCCGGTTCCGATCGCGAGTTGGTTAGTTCGATCTGGCCGTTCAGCGTGACGCGGTTCCACTCCCTGTTCCAGGTGCGGAGCGCGTTGATCTCGCGCTTCACCTCGACCTCGTTCCGCTGCGCGGTCACGTCCGGGGCGACCGTGAGCTTGAGGTCCACGTTTTGGCCTGGCGACGTGAAGGTCATCAGTGACTGGCCCACAGGGACGCCGGCGCGGGCGCCCGCGACCGACGAGATCGCGGCGGCGCCCGTGGTCCAGGGGCCATCCGAGGTGTTGGTCAAGCGGGCGGCGTGCCAGACCCGGGGCCGCTGTAGCGCCCTCGCCAGGTCCAGATCGGAGATGCGCTCGGACACCGCCTGCTGAATGGTCGCGAAGTCGTCCTCGAGCGTCAGTAGGTAGACGTCCTCGTAGGTGGCGTCCTGATCCCACACGCGGAACAGCCCTCGACCGCCCCGCGGGAGCGTCACATCCTTGACCGAGTAGACGAACAGGTCCTCCTGGGCTCCCGAGCCCGTGTCGAAGCCCTCCATCGGATTGGGCCCCGGCCCGCCCATGCCGGGCATCATGCCACCTTCGCCCATTCTGGGCCCGGCTACGTTGGCCATCTGACTGACCATGAGTTGCGAGTAGCCGCCCCCGCCAGGCGGGCCGCCCTGTGAGAAGTAGGGCGATAGCCCCTCCCAGGTCATACGGACCGAGGTGGGCGAGAGCATATCCTGCAAGATGAAGTTGGGTACTCCGACGATGAGGCCGACGGAGGAGCCCTCCAGGTCGGCCACGTCGTTGATGAGGGTCCCATCGAGCCGGACGCGGGCCTTGCCTTCCGGACCGAGCATCACACCGTAGGAGGGAAGCCAAGAGATGCCCTTCCGCATGTAGGTGAGTGTCACGGGGATGTCGCCGGCAGCCGGCCGGCCGTCGCTCACCACCCGGGCGCGCATCTTCGCCGTCTGCCGGGTCTCGGACCGCGTTCGGGTCGGGGGCGACTCGAATGTGATGTCCTGGACACGGCTGCGGGGGACGAGGACGGTGCCGTTGTCGGTGTCCAGCACGACGTACTCGATCGAGTAGGGCACCGGAGGTGGAGGCACGGTCGGGCCCGGTACCGCGAAGGACGAGGTGGGCCCCGGGTAGCCCGGGTACGGCTGCGGATTGCGCTGGGAGAAGACCGGCCGTGCCAGCTTCCCTGCGTAGGAGTCCTCGCCGCCGGACTTGCTGACGGTCACGTGCACGGTCGCGCCCTCGTTCGCCACGATGATCTCGTCCAGCGTATCCGCGTCCGCCGAGACGGACTCGTCGGTGACCTCGGTCACAGCACGGTCGACGTCGAGACCCTCTTTCGCCGCGCCGAGCCATAGGAGCCCGAAGGAGGCCTGGGGCACCTCGGGCACATCGAACCATCCCTCAGTCAGGGAGACATCGCCGGCTTCCTCAACGAAGCCGTACCCGTTCTTGAAGACCATTACCGACGATACCTTGAAGTCGGCGGAAGCCGCGGCCGCGAGCACCGCGAGCAGCACCAACGAGCCACGCGCAAACCGATGCGCCCTCAACTCCGGCACCCCTTTCATCACGTGCTTGGCTGTAACGCGTCTATGACTCAAGGGGCTTGCACGTGTTTCGATGAACACACATGTCGGGCGACGGCGAGGCAGGTGCGTGCATGACCGATCCTTCGCAGGCTGATGTGATCCATCAGGAGAGGCAGGGCGTTCCGACGTGGGCGGTGGGCATCTGCGCGGCCGTTGGGGTCATGATGCTCACGGCGCTGGCTTCTGTCGGCGTGAAGGTGGCCTCCAGCGGCCTGCACGGAAGGACCGACCTGGTATTCCTGGTGGCGGTGCTTGTCGTTTCGGAGCTAGCACTGTTCGCGTTCCTATCCGGGATGAAGATCACCGTGACGCGCCAGATGCTCACGGTGGCGTTCGGGTCCCTACCACTGCGGCTCAAGCTGCCGATCTCGGATGTTGAGTGGTGCCGGCCCATCACGTACAAGCCGTTGCGTGACTTCGGCGGCTGGGGCATCAAGTACGGCAAGGGCGGCCTGAAGGCATGGACAGGCAAAGGGAACCTCGGCCTCCTGGTGCTGCTGAAAGACGGGCGGAAGTACCTCATCGGCTCGGACGATCCTGAGACCCTTGCCGGAGCCATGCGCGTGGCCGGCACGGAGATCCGGCCAATGGCCGACAGTCTGCAGGAGGGTCTGGATCAGAGCGCGTGAGTCACGTGTCGCGTTCCCGCCTCGCGGCCACGCTCTGCGTGGGCATCCTCGCGACGTCTCTCGCCGCCATCTTCATCCGCATGGCCCAGGCCGAGGGCGTGCCGGCTCTCTCGATCGCGGCGTGGCGCCTCACTTTCGCATCCGCCGTCTTGCTCCCGTTCGCGGCGGCCACGCGACGCGACGAGCTTTGCCGCACGGGGCGGCGTGACTGGCTGCTCCTCGCGGCCTCCGGCCTTTTTCTGGGGCTTCACTTCGCGACATGGATCGGCTCGCTCGACTACACCTCAGTCGCCAGCTCGGTGGTCCTGGTCAGTACGGGCCCCATCTTCGTCGCACTTGGCTCGTGGCTGTTCCTGCGGGAGCCCCCGTCGAAGCAGGTGCTCATCGGCCTCGCGACCGCTACGGTCGGCACGGTGGTCATCAGTTCCGGCGACCTTGGCCAAGGCAGGTCTCAGCTTCTGGGCGACCTGCTTGCGCTGGCAGGCGGCGTCGCGGTCGCGGGCTACCTCATCATCGGCCGGCGGCTGCGTGGCGGGCGCTCGCTCATAGCATACGTCGCGCCGGTGTACGCCGCGGCGATGGTGACGGTGCTGCTGATCGCCCTGGCCGGGCGGCAGCGGATGCTGGGGTTCCCGGCCGCCGCCTATGGGTGGATGCTCGTGCTCGCGCTGGTGCCGCAGCTTGTGGGCCACACGTCGCTCAACTGGGCACTCAGGTACACCTCCGCGACGTTCGTCGGGATCGTCACGCTCGCGGAGCCGATCGCGTCGTCGGTGATGGCATACGTGCTGCTCGCCGAGCCGATCACGCGCGCGACGTTCGCGGGCGGCGCGCTCGTTCTCGCGGGGGTGTACGTGGCGACGAGGGGATCGGACTCGCGGGCGACTTGCCAGTCGCCCTTACGAGGCCACCCCTAACGCGCCCTTCGCCTTCACGATCGCCTCCGCGAGCTTGATGCGCACGCGTGCGACGGCTGTCGGATCGGGGAGCACCTCGCTCGAGCGCAAGCCGCCCGGGTTCGGGATCGGCACCAGGTTCGCCGACGCTTGCAGCGCCTCATCGGCGTAGGACGCGTCCTTGCCTGCCGCGCGAAGCCGCTCAGCCAGGTCCCGGAGGAGGTACAGGTACTCCGCGTCCTCTTGGCCCTCGCGCGCCTGTTCCATCCGTATGCTCGGCAGAGGGCCTGTGACGCCGTAGCGCTCGCCGGGGTAGGCGAGGTAGCCGTCGCCGTTGGGGTAGCGGACCCAGTAGTAGTCCGTGCCCTGGTCGCTCTGGCTGATGAATGTGTGCCAGCCATAGTCCCACGGGTCGTATGTCCACCAGGACATACCCCAGAACTCGTACCCCAGCGAGCCGTACTTGAACGCGTAGCTCGGAAGCAGACGCTCCACCGCGCACCAGGGCGTGTCGATGCACATCTGGCCGTCGGTGGTGAAGAGGATCTGGTCGCCCGCCGCCTGGCGCTCTTTCATCTTGTCGACGGGGAAGCAGCCGTAGTGACCCGCGCCCCACAGCGTGACAGCGCCTTCCAGGGCAGGACAAGGCCGCCACGTGCTCGAGTAGCGGGGTATGTCGGGAGCCACCTCGCCACAGGTCGCGCAGAAGTCTTGGAGGTCCTTGACGACCTGCGGCTGGTCCATGAAGGGCTCGTCAGAGACGTAGTGAATCGCGCGGTCGCGCCAGCCGTGGTCGGTGATGTACCGCACGTACTGGCCGTAGGCGTCCTTGAGGGCCGCGACGTACTCGGGAGTGAACGCCGCAAAGCCCAGGAAGTCGTGCGGGCGGTACGCCCACCCGCAGGCGTAGAAGTCCCACGGCGTGTAGAAGCTGTTGAAGCGGAGCTCATCGAAGCACAGGGCCGCCCAGCGGTCGAACTCGCTGGTGTCCATCACGACCTTGCCACCCTCGAGCCGGAATGTAGGCGGCGGGACCATGTTGGGGCAGAGGCGATGGCTCGCGTACAGGCGGTACCAACTCTCCATGGCCTTGTCTCTGTGCTGGGGATCGAATACCTGGACCTGGCTGGGCCCTTGCCCAAGGTCGTAGATGGCGCGCAGATGAGTGTCGTCTGGAAGCTCGAAGTCCCACACGGTGACGGTGAGGGGCAGATCGAACGTCTGCGTGCCCATCGTGATCCGCACCCGACCGACGTAGTCGCCGGGCGGGGCGCCCTTCGGCACGTGGGCCGTGAACCAAAGCGGCACAGTATCAGCGTGCTGCAGGCCGGTGACGCCGCCCGTGACGGGGATCATCGGATCGGGCCACCAGCCTGCCCAGCCGTCCGATGCTGCTCCGCCCGCCGGCAGCTTGCGCGCGTACGCGGGAGCAGTGCTGCGGTAGTAGGCCGTCGGATAGTCGACCCGAACGTAGCCCACCCGGTGGATCACGATCGGGTCGAGCGTCGCCCCTCCCGGGCCGACCGGCTCGTCGACGGACACCGAAGCCTGCTCGATCTTCACGGACGAGGGGTTGATCGCAAGCTGGAACGGCTCGTACTCGTTCCGGGCGACGTACACGTGGACAGCCTGCGCCGACTGCTGATAGTGGTCCTCGCGGAAGACCTTCACGAGCGGGTCGACGAGGGCCACCGTGGGCAGGCCCCCCGCCGTGCGCCATACCTTGGCCCGTACTACCTCCATGAGGACAACGCCGTCGTAGTAGGCGGTGCCCCATGTGTTCATCGTCAGGTGAAGCTGGACGTCCACGGCGCCCGGTGCGACGGTGAAGACGGTGCTCAGCCAGGTCCAGTCGGTGTTCGCGCCGATGCCCGGGCCGGCGGATATGAACTGAAGCACTTTGCCCTGAGTGTCGTGGGTATGCGCGTGGATGTTGATGGTGCCGCCCAGCTCACCCGTGCGCACGTAGGCCCCGTAGTAGTAGGTGGCACCCGGGCGCACAGGAATGCCCGACTGGCGGGCGCCGACCCAGTTGGGGGCGACCTCCTTGGCGACCGTGAGCCTCATGCAGCCGTCGCCGACGGGTCCTCCCTTGCCCGCGGCCACTTCCACACCCTCGTTCGGACCCTCCGGCTGAGCGCGCCATTCCCAGGCGGCCAGGTCCTCGTCCGTCTCGAACGCCGCGCCCTTGGTCAGGTTCGCCGGAGACCTAACGAGAGCCCGCGGCCCATTGCCGTCTCCGTCCGACCGCGTGAGCTCCGCTTCGAACGTGGTTGCGGACAGCGGCGCCAAGTCGGCAGCGAACAGCAGGCCCTCGCGCACCTGGGCGGCGTCGTGGCCCGTGACGGTCGCACTGACGGTGGAGGAGTAGTCGCCGTGCTCCCGCTTCCAGCCGATGATGGCCGGTCTCATGTCGGCGAGGACGGCTACCCCCTGCCGCGGCTCGTCGGAAGTGTTGTAGACCTCGATCCACGAGCCCACTCGAAGCCAGTCCGCGCCCATCGATGTGAGCTCCAGCCTCTCACGCTCCCCGACCGTTACGCGTGGCGCCTGCTCAGCGGCCTCGAAGCTGAAGTCGTCGTACCAGGCCGTGCCGGTGCCATAGAGCACGGTGCCGATCGTGGCGTCGGTGGAGTTGGGTGGAGCAGTCACCTCGAACGCGATGTGCCGCCAGTCGTAGGTGCCGTCGCCCGCGTTCTCCACACGGTTGATGAGCTGCGGCTTGTCCCCGTTCACGTGGATGAACAGGCCGACCGTGCCGGTGCACCCCTGCGCCCGGACCCAGCCGCTCACGCGGTAGGTGGCGCCGGGCACCACCGGGATGCGTGTCTGAACGTACTTCACCCACGTGGATGGAGCGCCCGCATCCACGTCGCAGCGCGCCGCGCGCATCCCGTCACGCCCCGCGCCGGGCACAATCGAGACCCGATGCGTAGCGTCGGTCTCCGCGGCCACCCACGCGGCCGGCGACTCGATCGCCCCGTCCTCGAATCCGCTGTTCGCGAACCCGATCGGCAGCATGTCCGGCACGGGCCAGGCGCCCGGGCTGTCGGCGTAGACGTACACCGTGGCCGACCCACCGGCCGGGCATACGGCGGGGACATATAGAATGCCGCCGTCCTCGATGAGGCCGGTCGTCTCTGCGGACCCGTCCCGGGCCGTCAGAGCCCAGAGGAGCTCCTGGCCGGACTCATCGCATACCCTCAGCGCCGAGAGTGGCTGCCCGACGATGGGCACGCCGGTGGGCGGATCGCCGACCGGTACGGCCACGGGCGTCCCGTTGAGCGCCTGCCCCTCCGGTGCCGTGATCGTGATCGGCACCCGCAGCCTGTGAGGCTCAGAGCAGACGTAGAGCGTCTCGGGCCAGGGCGGCCCGGCGGTAAGCGTTGCCAGGGTCACGACTATGCTCAGCATCGTAGGGCTCCGATCTGGCTAGATCCGGGTAACCTCAAGCCCCTCGCCGTCTACGGCCACGTTCACGCTCGCGGCGCAGTGAGCCGGGTCCCGGACGAAGGCGAGGTACCCGGTCAGGCGGTCAGCGCAGTTGATGCTGTTGTGGGCAAGCACCAGGCTGCCCGAAGGCATTTTGGCAAGCGACGCCTCAAGAATGTCAAGGTAGACGCCCTTACCCCTCTCGTCGGTGCCGTCCGCGTCCAGATAGAGGAGGCCGATCTCTTCGGGGAAGTCGCGCACCGTGACCCTTGCGTCCTCGGCGATCACACGGGCGACACCAGTGGGGTCGATGCGACGGACGTTGCGCTCGGCGCGGCCCGCTTCGGCGGGGACGATCTCCACACCGATCAGGTTGCGCGCCTCGTAGCAGGCGCCGGGGCCCACTGCGGCGCCGGCGTTCGAGATGAAGGTGTTCCCGCAGAAGACGCCGGCGGCGATCATGTTCGCCGGCTTGCGGATCGCATTAAGGGCGTAGATCAGGCGCTGCATACGAGGCGTGATGGCCGTCCAGGGGATCTCGAAGAGCTTGGCCACCGCCTGCCGGTGCGCCAGGAAACGCTCGTGGTCGTACTCGGTGTGGTCGATGACGCCCGCGGCGCGGAGGTACCCGAGAGCTTCCTTGACAACCGCGATCTCGCTGTCGAGCGCCTCCACTGCGGCGTGTGGGTCACGGGCGTCCATCCTGTAGCTTTGCCAGTCGTCGGCGAGGAAGGTACCGGGCATTGCGCTCCTCTTTCGCCGTCCCCGACCAGCGAGGGTTCAGCGTGCGAGGTCGGATACCTCGGCCCGGCCGGGGCTAGTGCCAGTCGAGGCTCGTGGTAGGCTCTGCGCGCGTGGACAGCAGATCGCTCGGGAGGAGGCTCTGGAGGTCGTGAACAGAGCGGTAGGCGGTCAGGCGATATGTGATTGGTGTGACCGAGACTTTGCCGGACATGACGGCGGCAACATCGGTGTCTGCGGCGGGCGCCGTGTCGCGCGCCCCGCCATAGATCCAGTAATGGTGTCGCCCGTCCCTGTCGTGCTCGACCCGCACCTCGGCCTCGTAGTCGCGCCTGCCCAGGGTGGTGACCGCGAGGCCGCGAAGCTGCGACAGCGGCACGGATGGCACGTTGACGTTGAGCACAACGTCCTCGGGGAGCCGCAGGCCACGCTGCCAGGCCTCAACGAGGCGCGCTGTGACCTGAGCGGCAGTGTCGTAGGCAAGGGCTCGGCCGCCGTCGGGCCTGAGCGCGGACACGGCCAGGGACGGCACCCCTAGGATTCGGCCCTCGATCGCGGCTCCCACAGTGCCTGAGTAGAGGATGTCCTCGCCCAGGTTGGGCCCATCGTTGATACCGGAGATCACAAGGTCCGGCGGAGTCCCGCACAAGGCGTAGACCGCGATGGCGACACAGTCGGTGGGGGTTCCGCTACAGCGGTACAGCTCCACTCCCGGCAGGGGAGGCTCGAGCTCGTCGACCTCCAGGGCGCTGTGCAAGGTGATGGCGAGCCCCATCGCGCTCCGCTGCCGGTCGGGGGCCACCACGGTGATGCGCGCGTGATGCGCAAGTGAACCGACTAGGGCCTGGAGGCCCGGGGCAGCGACCCCGTCGTCATTGGTCAGTAGGATGTGCATGTCACGTCCTCACAGAACGGTCGCTAGGCGGCGTCCGATCGTCTCATGTCCTGCAGGACCAGCTCGAGCTGCGCCACGCCGGAGCGTACCTCGGTGCGGAGGGTGTACAGCACGTCGAGTCTCATGCCCGGCTGCACTTCAGGCAGTCGGTCTCCGCGCCGGTAGAGCAGCCCGTTGATGGTCCTGCCGGCCGCGGACAGCCCGATCTTGAGGTGGCGGTTCTGGCGCCCGAACGTGTACGCGTACTCGACCGCCAGGCCCCGGGTCACGAACGCGGGCCGGGGATTGCCCTGCCCGAAGGGCGCCAGAAGCTGAAGCTGGTTCGTGAGACGCACCGTGATCTGGTCGGGCTCGAGCTCCGCCTCGTACGCGTGGGTCGGCGCCAGCTCGTCATTGCCCAGTACCGTGCGGGCGTACTCATTGACCGCGCGTCGGAAGGCGCCGATGTTCTCAGCGGGCAGCGTGACCCCGGCGGCCATCGCGTGCCCGCCGCCGTGGCTGATGAGGTCGCCCGCCGAGTCCACCGCGTCCGACAGGCTGAGCCCGTCGACTCCCCGCGCGGAGCCCACCGCGATCCCATCCTCGATGCAGAGCACGAAGGCCGGTCGCCCGTAGCGCTCGCGGATGGCGCCCGCTACCAGGCCGGCGACTCCCCTGTGCCAGCCTTCGGCCGCCAGGACGACGATCGGGTCGCCGTCGGCGTAGCCCCGGTCCACGGCGAGGCGGTCGAGCGCGTCGGTCACCATCGCGGCTTCAATGGACTGACGCTCCTGATTGGCGCGCTCGAGCCTGCCCGTGATGCTGTCCGCCTCGTTGCGGTCGCCCGTCATGAGCAGCGTGAGGGCGCTCTGAGCGTGGTCGATCCGGCCGGCAGCGTTCAGTCTGGGGCCGAGAACGAACCCGACGTGGTAGGCGTCGATCCGTTGACCGTCGAGGCCGGCCCGACGGATCAGCGCTCGCAGGCCCACCTTGCGGGTCTGGCGGAGCTGGTCGAGGCCGTGGGCGGCCAGCACGCGGTTCTCGCCGAGCAGCGGGACGACATCGGCGATAGTGCCCAGAGCGACCAGGTCAAGGTATGCGCGCTGGAAGTTGGCGGCACGAACGCCACACGCCTCGGAGAGGGCCTGGCAGACCTTGAACGCCACGCCGACACCCGCCAGGTCCTTGAATGGGTAGCCACAGTCGTCCCGCTTCGGATCGACGACGGCGCAGGCGCGCGGAAGCTCCCCGTCGGGCTCATGGTGGTCGGTCACGACAAGGTCGATGCCCCGCTCGCGGAGGCTGGTCGCGATCGTTCCCGCCCGCACGCCGCAGTCACAGGAGATGACCAAGGACGCGCCGGCCTGTGCGGCGATCTCGGCCAGACCATCGCTGAGCCCGTAGCCCTCGCGCAACCTGTCGGGGATGTGCGCGCGCACGGTGCCGCCGAGCAGCGACAGGCATCGAACCAGGAGACCGGTGGCGGCCAGTCCGTCAACGTCGTAGTCGCCGTGCACAAGGATGGTCTCCTTGTCGGACAGGGCTCGTCGAATGCGCTCGACCGCCGCGTCCAGGTCTCTCATGAGATGAGGGTCGTGGAGCAGGGCCATGCTCGGATGCAGGAAGGCGTCTGCCTCCTCGGCCGTGGCGATACCGCGTCGCGCAAGTGCCTCAGCGGTCGCGTGCTCCACGTCCAGGCCGCCGCGAATGGCGTCGACGACCGCGTTGTCGGTTGGCTTCATGACCCACCGGCTCGGTGGTGCCGGTGGCGGGGTACGCATTGCCGGTCTCCTCGAGGCCCGGGCGGATTCGGGCGCGCCTATCATACCGCGAGCGGCCGGGCTGTGACAGGTGCACAGTGTTGCGCCACAGAACAACCAGGCGATCGGAGGGGTGCTGACCATGAGCCCAGGCGACCCGGCAGCCGAGCCGCCTGTCATCTTGCGAGTGGACGGGGTCACGAAGTCGTTCGGAGGCGTGCGGGCCCTCCGGGGCGTGCACTTCGACCTCTGCCCCGGCGAGATCCACGCCCTGGTCGGGGAGAACGGCGCAGGCAAGTCCACTCTCATGAAGGTTCTTGCCGGCAACCTCCGTGCGGACGCCGGAACGGTGGTGCTCGACGGTCAGCCGCGGCGCTTCGCCACACCGCGCGAGGCGCAAGCGGCGGGTGTGTCGATCGTGCACCAGGAGCTCTCGCTGGTACCCAACCTAACGGTGGCCGAGAACGTCTACACCGGTCGCGAACCGACGATCCGTTGGCTGGGCTTCGTGGACCGTGGCCGCCTCCACAGGCAGGCCGGGGAGCTCCTTCGTGGGCTGGGGCTGGACATGCGCCCGCAAGCCGTGGTCGGCGAGATCTCGGTCGCGATGCAGCAGATGGTGGAGATCGCGAAGGCGCTCTCCCTGGAATGCAAGGTGCTCATCCTCGACGAGCCCACGAGCGCACTTACCGACCGCGAGGTCACGGCGCTGTTCCGCGTGCTGAGGGAGCTCAAGCAGCGCGGCGTCGGCGTGGTCTACATCTCACACAAGCTCGGTGAGGTGTTCGAGATCGCCGATCGCATCACGGTGTTCCGAGACGGCGAACACGTCGGCTGTGTGAGGACCGGTGACGTGAGCACCGACGACGTCGTGCGTATGATGGTCGGGCGGCCGCTGTCGAATCTGTTCCCGGAAAAGGCGGGCGAGGTAGCGGGGGAGCCGGTGCTGCGGGTGGAGCGGCTCACGCGCCGGCCGGCCTTCGCGGACGTGTCGTTCGAGCTCCGAGCGGGCGAGATCGTGGCCCTGGCGGGGCTTGTCGGGGCAGGTCGGACCGAGGTCGCGAGGGCCATCTTCGGCGCGGACCGGCTTGACTCGGGGCGCATCCACCTTCACGGCCGGCCACTGCGGGTCCGCTCTCCCGAGCAGGCCATCGCGAACGGCATCGCCTACCTCCCGGAGAACCGGAAGGAGTTCGGCCTGTTCCTGGAGATGGCGATCCGCGCGAACATCGTCGCGTCCACCCTCAAGCAGCACAGCAGGCTGGGCTTCATGATCCCCGAGCTGCAGAACAGAACAGCCGCGCGAGTGTCCGAGCAGCTTCGCGTGCGCGCCGAGTCGATCGCGTCCGTGGTCTCGAGCCTATCGGGCGGCAACCAGCAGAAGGTCCTGTTCGGCAAGTGGCTGGCGACGGCGGTGAAGGTCTTCCTGGTCGACGAGCCCACTCGCGGGATCGACGTCGGTGCGAAGAGCGAGGTCCATGCGCTGCTGCGCGACCTCGCCAACACAGGCGTCGCGGTGCTCATGATCTCGTCGGAGCTCCCCGAGGTCATCGGGACCGCGGACCGCGTCGTGGTCATGCACGAAGGCAGGATAGCGGGAGAACTGGCCGGAGAGAGGATAACCGAGGAGAACGTCATGTTGCTGGCGACCGGGCACGGCGAGGAGGTGGCAAATGTCGGCGCCGCCTGAGACGCCCTCGCTGGGGCCGCTGACCACTGAGACATCGGCGGGCATCACAAAGCCCATACTAGACCTCCTGGCAAGGTATAGGGAGATCATCACCGTCGCCATCCTCGTCGTCGGGTGCCTGTCATTCCACCTGTTGACGCTGTCGTCGAACCCCGACAACTGGCCTTCGATCTTCGCGAACCCGAGCAACCTGAGGGCCATGCTGGTGCCGATCGCGATGGACGTCATCGTCGCCGTGGGCATGTTGATCGTGCTGGTCTGCGGCGGCTTCGACCTGTCCGTGGGGTCGGTCCTGGCCCTGGCCGGCCTGGCCACGGGGAAGGTCATCAACGCGACCGGGAGCATCCCAGCGGCCGTGTTGGCCGGCCTCACGGTGGGCCTCGTCGTAGGCTCGGTGAACGGGGTCGTAGTCACGCGGTTCGGCGTCAACCCGCTCATCGCCACACTGGGCACGATGAGCGTTGCGCGCGGTCTGGTGCTCGCCGACACGCAGGCGCACGGCAACACGCGTGGCTTCCCCGACGCGTTCAAGGAACTCGCCTGGTCGCCCACGTTCGGCCTGGACGCCGCGAAGCTGATACTGGGGGCGCTGGTGCTGGCCGTCGTGGGCGACATGCTGCTGCGGAATAGCCGGTGGCTCCGCCAGGTGTATTACATCGGCGGGAACGAGTCCGCGGCTAGGCTGTCGGGCATCAACGTGCCGGTGGTGAGGGCATCCGCGTACATGATCTGCGGGCTGCTGGCAGCCTTAGCGGGAGTCTACACCGCCTCCCGATACGGCGAGGCGTCCGGCGAGGCCGGCATGGGCCTGGAACTGAAGATCATCGCGGCCTGCGTTATCGGTGGGGCGAGTCTGTCGGGGGGGCAGGGAACCGTGCTCGGTGCGGTTCTTGGCTGCATCCTGATGAACGTCATCGCGAATGGACTAACGGGCAAGGGGGTCGAGCCGGCGTGGCAGCAAGTGGCGATGGGCACGATACTCATCGCGGCCGTAACGTTCGACACCGCCCTGACACGTCTGAGGCGGACACGGTAGGAGTCTTCAGCCGGCGGCCTGGCCCACCGGCGCCATGACACGAGCGGCGCGGCCGCTCAGTGCAAGAGGAGGAGGCAATGATGCGTGCAGTGCTGCGTGGCAACCGACCGGCGTTGGCCGCCGTGCTGGCCCTGACACTGGTGGCCGGATTGCTTGCGGCGGGCTGTCCGAAGAAGCAGGAACCCGCCGGCCCGACGCCACAGGCCACGACGGCCGGCGGCGTGCCCAGTGCGGCGAACATGCCGAAGTCGGATGAGGAGTACGTGTTCATAGGGATCTCCACCGGGGCGGAGTACTGGCTCGCGGCGAAGGCCGGCCTGGAGGACGGCGCCAAGGAACTCGGTGTCCGGTCGCAGTTCACCGGACCCACGACGCAGAACGCAACCGAGCAGGCCGAGGTCATGGCGCAGATAACCGCCAAGAAGCCGGCGGGGATCCTCATCGCCCCCGGCCGCCCCGACACGCTCACCCCGTACATCAACGCGGCCGTCGAGGCCGGCATTCCGGTCATCTGCCTAGACACCGACGCTCCCCCGCCCGACTGCAAGCGGATCGCCTACTTCGGGACCGACAACTACAACGCGGGCCGCAGGGGAGCCGAGATCCTGGCCGGTCTGATCGGGGGCAAGGGTAAGGTCGCCATCTCCAGCCGGCCCGGGCAGTGGAACCTCGACGAGCGCGTCAGCGGCTACAGGGAGTACTTCGCGGAGAAGGCGCCCGGCGTTGAGATCGTTCAGGTTATCGACGACAAGACCGAGAAGGCCGAGGGCGAGAAGCAGTCCACCGCCCTGTTGTCGCGCTACCCCGACCTGGCTGGGTTTGCCGGTGTCAATGCGGTCAGCGGCCTGGGCATCGCCGCCGCCCTGAAGTCCCTCGACAAGGTCGGCAAGGTCAAGGTCGTGGCGATGGACGGCGACTCAGGCATCCTGGACCTGATCGAGGAGGGCGTCATCGACGCCTCTATCGCGCAGCGGCAGTACTGGATGTCATACATCGGCATCGCATATCTCTATGGGCTGAACCACGGAGTGTTCTGCAAGCCCGGTGAGACCAAGGCGGGCGCGGAGCCGATTCCGGCCGTGATAGACACCACGGTCGTCGAAGTGAACAAGACCAACCTGGACCAGTTCCGCACCCCGAGCCAGGGCGCGAAGGAGACCTTGCGCCAGGACTTCAAGGACGTCATGGCCAAGGCCAAGGGTGAGAAGAAGCCTGAGCCGAAGTCGGAGAGCTAGGCGGCGGAACTGCGGGTGAATGGCGGATGCCTGCGGCAATGTGGTATGTTGCCGTTGTGGATTGGCCTGAGTACAATGGTTCCTACAGGAACCGGAATACGCTTAATCCGCGGCTTTGTGGCGCCTAACGGGACGACACCTGGCGCGGTCGAGAGATAGGAGACGACAGCATGAAAGAGCAGGTAGAGGCCGCGCTCGAGGAAGTAGCGCTGGGCCTGCGAATGGACGGCGGGGACATCGAGCTAGTCGACATCGACGAGGACAATGTCGTGCATGTGCGCATGAAGGGCGCGTGCCACGGTTGCCCGAGGGCTCAGATGACCCTCAAGATGTACGTGGAGCAGTGGCTCATGGAGCGAGTGCCGGAGGTCACCGGCGTCGAGCAGGTCCTCGAAGTCATGGCGTAGTCAGCCTCACGCGGACTGAGCGGGGCGGGCACGCGGCCGCCCCGTTCGCGTGTACGGATCCGCCTACTGTTGGGGCTTGAGCTGAGAGGCGCGGATCTTCGCCTCGGCCGCCTGTTCCTTGGTTAGGCCCGGCATCTCGGCGTACTCAAGCCAGGTCTTGGCAGCAGCGATCTTGTCGTCGATGCGCTCGTAGGCAATAGCGAGGTTCCGGGCCGCCACGGCGAGCGTCGGGTCGGCCTCCAGCGCCTTCTGGTAGTGCCCAATGGCCTTCTCGGTGTCCCCCATCGAGATCAAGATGACACCGATATTGCAGTGAGCCTTGGCGTGGTTGGGGTTCAGCTCGAGCGTCTTGCCGTATTCCTCCAGCGCCGCCGACAGCCTCTGCTGGTCGGCGTCTCGCTTGGCGATGTGGTGAAGCGCGAGCGCGCGATTGTAGTGAACTTCCGGGTCCTCGGGGGCTGCCAGGACGGCCTCGTCCAGCAGCTTGAGTGCGTCATCGGCCCGCTCCTGCTTGATGAGCATTGACGATAGGTTGAACCTGGCGAGGCGCCCCACAACGCCCTGCGGGTCCAGCTCCATTGCGCGCCTGAAGGCCGACTCCGCGTCCGCGTAGCCTTGCTGCTCGCGTCGGATGAGGCCCAGGGTGTTCTGGAGCGAGGCCGACTTCGGGTTTGCCTGCAGGCCCGCATTCACCTCGGCGAGGGCATCCTGGAGCATTCCCGCGCGCTGATAGGCCTGCGCGATCAGCTCATGTACCGCGGTCGGGTCGGCGCCGAGCTCGGCAGCCCACTTGAACGCAGCCTGCGCGTCCGACTTGGCGCCCCGCACAAGGTGCAGACGGCCCAAAGTAATGACCGCGTCGACGTACTTCGGCTTCAAGACCAGGACGCTGCGGAGCAGGTCCTCGAGCGCGGGGACCGGGTACGGCGGCGGGACGCTCTCGAGCAGACCTATGAGCTCCTCGACGGTGCTCTCGGCTCCCGCCTGCGCCCCCGCGGTGTCCGCCGCGGCGGCCGAAGCAAGGCCTTTGTCCAGCATGCCGACCGCACTGGCGACCAGCCGGTCCACGCTTGGGACACGCGCCTTGCCGTCGGCGAGGGGAGCGTCGGTCACGAGGTGCAGCAGGTAGCCGGACATCGCGGATACGGCCTTGTCGCGCTCACCCTCACCCATGATGTAGTTGGGGGTCCGCACGAACGACGAGTCGGACTTCCTGAAGGCGACGCCTTGTGCCCTGGGCTTGCCGTCTTCGCCGATGGTGACGGCGCCGCCGATGACCCAGTCGGCGGCTAGTGCTCCCGCGATGAGCTTGAACCTATCCTCGCGCAGCGCCGTCAGCGGCGCCTTCGCCGCCATTGCGGCCTTGGCGAGGAGTCCGTCCCGGCCCAGGTTGAGAGACTGAGCCGTCGCGAGCTGGTCCATCAGGCCTATCCAGAACCGGTAGCCCAGCCCCTCCTCGACCTTGTCCGCCACCGCGAATGGGAGCGCGCACACCTTGGCCGGCGGCGGAGGGGGCGCCGTAGTGGTTGTGCTTCCGGTCGCCTGAGCCAGTGCCGTCGTGGGGACCGCCAGCGCGACAAGAGCCAGCAATGCCGCACCGGAAACCCACCCCTTGCGCATGGTGTTCCCTCCGTTCATCTCTCGACCGCGTGCCGGGCGCACCCGGAGTGAGTCACAGCATTCCTGCACCTGGAGCCGCATTCCTGCCAAGGTCCACACCCAATGGCACGACCTCAATCGGCTCCCCCACGCCAGTAGGCCACTGCGACCTCGTCCTCCACGCCCGGTGTCCGACCCGGTCGGAGCACCGCGAGCGCGCCGATGCAGCCATCTCCGGCCAGCGACACTGCGCCGGCCGCGAGCAACGCGCTGCCAGGCCCCGGGGCGTCGTCCAACAGGATGACCGCGCGTCCGCGGCGAGCCCACGCGGCCTCCGCTGCGCCCATGCCGCCGGGCACCAGGAGGACCACGTTTCCCGGCACTCGGGCCAGGATGGACGGCTCGCCCAACGCGCGTGCGGACATCATCAGCCTGAGATCGGGGTCCAGGCCGCGGGCCAGCAGGGCCAGCTCCCTAACGACGCTCGCAGTGGCGTCGGCGACCGTGACGCCGGCTGCGGTGCAACGCCGATCACGGCCATGGGCGGGGACGGGGCCGAAGTCGAGCAGCACCTGCGACGGGTGAGTGGACGCGATGAGCCGAGCCATATCGTCGTGCAGACACGCGAGCAGCTCAGGGTCGGCAGGGCACGCCGGAGCCGACAAGGTGCCGGTGGCGGAGACGTAGTCGTAGGTCACCCGTACAGTCTGCCCGTCGGCGATGCGGCCACCCTCGGTTCTCACGATCGACCAGCGGCGTGCCGACGGGCTGAATCCGCCAGGCCCGAACGAGGTGTCGCCCGGAACGAGTAGGTAGTCTGCGCCCTCCTCGAAGACCCGCGCTGTGTCGGGGTCCGTAACCTCCGGTCGAACGGCCGTCGTTGCCAGCACGTTCGGGTGAGATAGAGCCGTCGGAGTGCTGCCTACCAACACGAGATCCTCGGTCTCCGCAGGCACGCCGTCGGCTAGCATGGGGCGGTCCCGCAGCACCGCTACGCCCCACGCGCGGAGGACTGGAACCGGCGTGAGCCCGAGGGGCTGAGCGCTCGCGAAGGCATCGACCAGCTCGTCGGCCATGGCCGGGTCGCGCAGAGAACCTGCATGGGGCCCATCCAAGACCACGTGTGTGAAGCGGCACGCCACGAGGGACTGCAGCGCCGGCTCGAGCTCGCCCTCGTGGTCGAGGTCGATCTCGGCGCCTCGCCATTGCAGAGCGGGGGCGCCTTGGGTGATCCCGGCAAGCAGTTCGGCGCCGGTCGGCGTTCGGCACACGCGCTCGGCGGCCTCTTGCAGCCCCCACTGAGCGCCGGCCGGATCGGCCGCGGCCAGCTCGGCCCCATCCGCGCTGATGGCGAGACGGTAGCCGTGTGATGGGAGGCTTTCGTCGCGGACCACCGGCACCTCGACAAGGTCGATCGACTCGGTCGCCGGCGCGGGCACTCCGGCCACAAGGCGATGCGCGGCCGAAAGCTGCCCCGGAGATGACAGCGAATGGTCAACGAGGAAGCGGAGGGCCCCGAGAAGCTCGAGCGCAGGCGCCCCGGGCTCGCGCGTCTCCTCCGCGAACCGGAGAGTGTGAGGCCCGACGCGCAGGCTGTCCAGGTCAACCGAGCCCCCGATCGCGGTCAGGGTGACCGACGCCCCCTCGTTCACCCGGATGCAGATCGGTCCGCGCCACCGCCAGCGCCGATCGAGCGGCATCTGGGCGACCGTGGTCGCGTCCGGCCCGCC
>Ga0315280_10004360_pt1 | contig 20986 bp, 19 predicted proteins | sample YL17G06_40_MG_FD_203697 | JGI IMG/M metagenome (GOLD analysis project Ga0315280, IMG submission 203697) | Sediment microbial communities from Yellowstone Lake, YNP, Wyoming, USA - YL17G06_40 | ecosystem: Environmental > Aquatic > Freshwater > Lake > Sediment | place: USA: Wyoming | collected...
CGGCGTCTCCACATTGGATGACGACACGAAGGAGCTCTGCGCGCTCATCATAGGGAATCTGGATGAGGACGGGTACCTGTTAATTCCGCTCGATGAGATGGCGCAGCAGAACAACGTGGAGCTGGGCAAGCTTGAGGCTATTTTGAAGATTGTTCAAGACCTCGACCCGAGCGGGGTCGGCGCACGCGACTTGAGGGAGTGCCTGCTGATACAGTTGAAGTATTTAGGCGCTGAAAATTCGCTAGAGGCCAAGCTCGTTGAAAATCATCTGGAGGACATGGCGAAGAAAAACTACAAGAAGATTGCGAGGGAGCTCGGCGTTGGGGAGATGGAAGTTGCTGATGCGGCGAGCAAGATCGCCCAGCTCGAACCCAAACCTGGCAGGCCATTCAAAATTGGGATACCTGAGGACATAACGCCGGATGTATATGTTTACAAGGTTGACGACGAGTTCATCATTCAGCTCAACGAAGACGGCCTGCCGAAGCTGAGGATAAGCTCGTATTACAGGAAGCTCGTTTCAAGTCCTCAGTCGGATTCGTCAGGTGCGCAGGACTTCTTGAAGGAAAAGCTGCGAAGCGCGGCGTGGCTGATAAACATGATTCGCCAGAGGCAGCGGACAATCTACAGGGTTACGGAGAGCATACTTAAGTTCCAGCACGACTTCTTTGAGCGTGGCGTTCAGTATATGAAGCCGATGGTTCTCAAGGATGTCGCGGACAATATCGGCATGCACGAATCAACGGTCTCGCGCGCGACGAGGGGCAAGTGGATTAACACGCCGTGGGGAGTTTCTGAGTTCAAATACTTCTTCAACAGCGGCATCAAGTCTTCCTACGGTGCGATGGCAGCGGTCGCGGTAAAAAATCGCATAAGGCAGATATTGGCGAGTGAAAACCAAAAATCCCCTTATAGCGATCAGGAGATCGCCGATATCTTAGCTAGGGAAGGAATAAAGATATCGAGGAGGACTGTAACCAAGTATCGGGAGATAATGAACATTTTATCGGCGTCACAAAGAAAGCTAAGGGGGAGCAAGCGATGAACGTAGATATCACCTTCCGCCACATCGAATCGACCGATGCACTCAAGGAGTATGTTCAGAGACGGATTCAGAGGGTGGAGCGGTATTTGAACCGAACGCTCGTCGATGCCCATGCTATCTTGGGGATGGACAATCGCAAATCGACTCCCATGCACTTTGCCGAAATCGTCCTTAACGTCAGTCGCAATACGCTGAGAAGCAAGGTTAGCGACCCCGACCTGTACCGTGCAATCGATGGGGTTGTGGAAAAGCTGGAACATCAGGCGAAGAAATATAAAGCCAGACTTGCTGGTAGATAAAAAATAAAAGTTCTATAATCTTTTGATTTTGACCGCTAGGGGAGCGAATGAAGCTTGCAGAAATTGTGCCTGAGCAAGCGATTATTCTGGATTTGAAACCGAATAATAAGGTGGCGGTGTTGCGCGAGCTCGTTAAAGCGACAAAGAGGGTTGAAAAGGAGCTTGATGTTGACGAGGTCGTTCGGATACTAATTGAGCGCGAGAGGCTCGGCTCAACCGGCATCGGCGATGGCGTCGCGATTCCGCACGTTAAAGTGGGCGGGATTAAAGAGGTCGTTGCGGCTTTCGGACGCAGCAAGAAGGGGGTCGACTTCGACGCGCTCGATGGCAAGAGAATAAGTCTTTTTATAATGCTCTTAGCGCCGCTTGATTCGGCGAATTTGCACATTGAGGCTTTAGCAAGGTTCTCAAGGATGTTAAAAGATCAAAAGCTGAGAGGGGAACTTTTATCGGCGACTAGCAAGGCTATGGTTTTTGCGGTATTGAATAAGGCGGACGAGATGGGTTGAAAAAAATGGCAGAGCTAAAAGTTAGAGACCTCTTAAAAAAGCACGAATACGATCTCAGATTGGAGCTGCTCGCTGGAAAGGCCGGTCTCGATAGACCTATCGCCGTTCCGTATGTCCAAAAGCCGGGGCTTGCGCTCGCTGGTTATACGAAGTTTTTAGTCAAAAACCGAGTTCAGGTGTTCGGCAAGACCGAGATACAGTATCTGCGCGAGCTGGATGAGTCGAAGCAGAAAAAGGTCGTGCGCGAGACATTCAAGCACGAGGTCGCCTGCTGCGTGATAACGAGAAACCAGGACGTTCCGAAGGCCATGATGGAGGAGTCGGAGCGCGCGAAGATACCGGTCCTTAGGACTCCGCTTCTAACACCGCACTTCATTCAAAACATAACGAGGCTTCTTGAGACGAAGTTCGCGCAGCGCGCCTTAATTCACGGGGTTTTAATAGACGTCTTTGGCGTCGGGATTTTATTCCTCGGTCGCGCGGGAATTGGCAAGAGCGAGTGTGCGCTCGATTTGATTTTAAGGGGACACAGGCTTGTTGCGGACGATGCGGTCGTCTTAACAAGGGCGCCGTCTGGGGACATACACGGTCAAGCGCCCAGGCCGACGAAGCACTTTTTGGAGATACGCGGGCTCGGCGTGATAGACATCAAGCAGCTGTTCGGGATATCGGCCACGCGCGACAGGAAGAAGGTGCAGATGGTCGTCCGATTGGAGGACTGGGACGAGAGCGTCGATTACGAAAGGACGGGGCTTAAAGAGCAGTATGAACAGATCCTGGGCGAAAAGCTGCCGCTCGTCGTTTTGCCGGTCAGGCCGGGCAGATACCTTACTCCGATCATTGAAGTGGCGGCAAGAAATTATCTGTTGAAGAGGGATGGTTATTTTTCTGCGATCGAGCTGGAAAATAGAATCTTGTCCTATATGAAGAGGGATGAGGTTAAAGAGGAAGACTTGGACGAAGTGGAGGGGGATGTCGAGTGAAGGATACTCGAATTGTGGTGATAACAGGCCTGTCCGGTTCGGGAAGAACCACGGTTAGCCGGGCGCTTGAGGATATAGGCTATTTCTGCGTGGACAACCTGCCGATCAGGTTGCTCCCCGTATTTTTGGAGATCCAGCTCTCTGGGGCGAACGAGATTACAAAGGTCGCGTTCGTGATGGACACGCGCGAGCGAGAGTTTGTCGAAAAGTTCCCTGAGATATATGGGGAGCTCGGGGAGCGGGGATTCAACATAGAGATTCTGTTTCTCGACGCGAAGGACGATTCGCTGGTGAGACGCTTTAGCGAGACTCGAAGGCCGCATCCGCTTTCGGAGTCGGGCTCGGTCATAGATGGAATAAAAAAAGAGCGGCAGCTTTTGGAGCCCGTGCGCCAGCTAGCGCAACACGTCCTTGATACGAGCGAATATAACATTCATGAGCTCAGGAAGCGGGTTCAGGAGCTCTTCAGTCAAATCGCTCCGAAGAAGTTGGTTATTACCATATCCTCATTTGGCTATAAATACGGCATCCCGTCGTTCAGCGACATCGTGTTCGACGTGAGGTTCTTGCCAAATCCTTATTTTGTAGAGCGGCTGCGCGATAAGGACGGGACGGACAAAGAGATCGAAGCTTACGTGATGAGACACGACGAGGCGCAGGCTTTTTTGGAGAAGGCGAGTGATCTGTTAGATTATTTTATCCCTCTTTACGAACGCGAGGGGAAGACTTATCTTACTGTGTCCATCGGTTGCACGGGCGGGCGGCATAGATCGGTAGTGATTGCCGAGAGGCTCGCCGAGAGGATAAAAGAGGGTGGGCACAAGGTCTTTGTAGAGCACAGGGATTTGGAGCGAGGTTGAGATGATTGGGATAGTCGTCATCGCACATTCTGACTTGGCCGAGGCGCTGGAGCGCGCTGTCGCTATGATATTTGGCGAGCGGCCGAAGGCGTGGCAGAGCGTGTCCGTTCTTCCAAGCGATACTCCTGAACAGATAATGGAGAAGATCAAAGGCGCTGTTGGCAGGGCGCGCACGGCGAGCGGGTTACTCGTATTCACCGACATGCTTGGCGGAACTCCGTCGAACGTGTCTATGCCATTCGTCGAGGAGGGAAGGACGGAGCTCGTGTCGGGCGTGAATCTGCCGATGGTCGTAAAGGCGCTTCAGGAGCGCGAGCAGAAACCTCTTCCTGAGCTTGCTGAACGGGTAAGGCAATGGGGAAAAGAGAGCATACATCGGGCGAGCGAATATCTAAAGTCGCATTGAAGGTTGAGCGCGAGCTAGAAGTTATAAATGAGCTCGGACTGCATTTGCGCGCTGCGGTCGAGATCGCAAAGCTGGCAAGCAAATTTGGAGCTGAAATATTTTTTATAAAAAATAAGAGCAAGGCGAACGCTAAAAGCGTGCTGAGCGTAGCCTCTCTCGCCGCGCTAAAGGGGGCCACGCTGAAGCTTGTCGCCGAAGGGAAAGATGCGCAAGAGGCGGCGGAAGCAATGGCTAAATTATTCAAAGCGCGATTTGGCGAAGAGCGGTAGATGAAGAAAAATCTCGTTCTAAAGGGATTGCCAGGTTCGCCGGGAATTGCGTGGGGCCCAGCGTATCTTTTGGACCCATTAGTTTTTGATATACCTAGATATAGCGTTGAGCCGTCATGGGTTGAGAGCGAAATCGTTCGCTTCCGAAATGCGGTCGGCGAGTCGAAGAAGCAGCTGACCGAGGTTCAGGTTCAGCTGGAGAAAGAGGAGGGGAGCAAGGATTTAATCGTTATAATCGGGACGCACAAGGCTATCCTTGAAGACGATAGGCTGCTCGAAGAGATCGAATCGTTTATTCGGGCTGAACGCGCGAATGCGGAGTGGGCGGTCAAAGAGATATTCGATAAGCACATGCGCTTTTTCAACAAGATCAAAGACGAGTATTTGAGGGAGCGCAAGAGGGATTTGGAGCAAATCTCAAAACGGCTCATTCAGAACACGATGGGGATTGAGGCGAGACCGAAAATAGAGATCGGCGATGACGAGCAGGTTATAGTCGTAGCGCACGATTTGGCGCCTGCCGACTTGGCACACCTGGATAAAAGGAAAGTTGTTGGAATTGCGACGGACGTCGGCGGAGAAGCCTCGCACTTTGCAATCCTCGCTAGAGCGCTTGGGATACCAGCGGTCGTCGGCATCAAATATGCGACGCGCGAGACGCGCTCTGGCGACACCGTTATCCTAGACGGATTTTTGGGAAGCATCGTTATTAACCCCGATGAATCGACGCTCGAGCGCTTGAGATGGCGCAAGAGCAGGTACGAGGCTCACAGAAAGGAGCTGTTCGACCTCCGCAGCTACCCTGCGGTTACAAAGGACGGGCATGAGGCGAACATAGAGTTCCCCGAGGAGATACCATCGATGATAGATCACGGCGTTAAAACAATTGCGCTTTTCAGGAGCGAGTATCTTTTGCTCACATACGGCCGACTCCCCACGGAAGAAGAGCACTTCAAACTCTACTCGGAAATCTTGCGGTCGGTAGCGCCGAATTATGCGATCATCCGCACACTGGATGTAGGTAGCGACAAGTTCGCAGAGATATTTGGCATAGCTCTTGAGGCCAATCCTGCCTTGGGCCTGCGTGCAATTAGGCTGTGCCTTAAGAGGAGAGAGATATTCAGGACGCAGATACGTGCGCTTTTGAGAGCGAGCGTGCACGGGAATTTGAAGATAATGTTCCCGATGATTTCGACGCTGGATGAGGTGATTGAGGCTAAGGGCGTGATTGAGGAAGCGAAGGCTGAGTTAGACAGGGAAGGGATACCTTATTCGAAGGATATTAAAGTCGGAATCATGGTGGAGGTTCCAAGCGCGGTAGCGATAGCGGATATTCTGGCGAGGCACGTCGATTTCATGAGCATCGGCACGAACGACCTCATACAGTACGCGCTCGCAATCGACCGCACAAACGAGCGCGTATCATATTTATTCAGGCCGCTGGACCCCGCGATATTGAGAATGGTAAAGACCGTTGTTGACGCGGGTCATAGCGCTAAGATTGAGGTCGCCATGTGCGGAGAGATGGCGGGCGATCCGTTGTACACAATGTTGCTCATCGGCTTTTTGATAGACGAGCTTTCGATGACGGTCCCCAATACGTTGAGGGTTAAAAAAATAATACGCGAATCGACCATCGAGGAGGCAAAAGAGATTGCCAATCGCGCGCTCACTTTTGACAAGGCGATGGATGTCGAGAAGTTCATACTCGAAGAGGTCAACCGCAGATTCCCAGACGAGCTCGCTGAGCTTTCTTCTGCTTCTAGTGCAAAAGAACTTTTTAATGCTTGACATCACCTGACAAGTTGCCCTACAAAATCAGCAAGGCTTCTTAAAGTAGGGGAACTGTCGATATTGGCGGGGTAGAGCGATGACCAAAAAAAGTTTGATTGTGTTTATTCTGGCAGTAGCAACTCCCGTGCTCCTTATGGCCGAGACGCCGGATCTGGCTTCTGGCGCGCAGCAATCAGAGGTGGTTCAAACCCAACAAGCTGCGCCTTCCCAAACGAGCTTGGCTGAGCAGCAAGCGCCTGCATTCACGCCGGTTCCTGCCGGCAACGTGAAGGCATACGATACGCCGGACGACGGCGGCGGCTCGGCTTCGGTTGAATGGACGAGTCCGCCTAAAGACGCGGCAAAACATTTGGTGAGCTTTGAAATCCTGCGCGCCGATTCGCCTACGGCTGAGTATTCGCAGGTCGGCATCGTGTCGTCATCTGATACAAGTTATGCCGACTCAAGCACACAGGATAAGAAGGATTACTGGTATAAGGTTGTTGCCGTATATTCCGTCGACTCGACTTCGTTCAAGGCTGAGAGCGAGGCGGTTGGTCCAGTTCGATCGAAGGGGCAGTGGTTTGACAAGAAGAAGGGCTATTTCGGAGTTCTCATCCTGTTGATTTCGGTGGCGATAATCTACTATATCGAAATCATAAAAGCTGGCAAAAAGACGTTTATACGCAGGATCGCGGGGCTTGAGGCCATAGACGAGGCAATCGGCCGCGCTACGGAGATGGGCAAGCCGATAATCTTCGTGCCCGGCATTATGGATATGAACGACGTCCAGACGGTCGCCGCGATCATCGTGCTTGGTCGAATTGCGAAGACGATAGCTGAATACGATGCGAAGCTTTTAGTCCCGACCAGCCACTCGCTGGTCATGACGACTGCAAAAGAGACGGTCCGCGAAGCCTACACGACCGCCGGCAGGCCGGATGCCTATTCTGACGATATTGTCACATACCTTACCGACGAGCAGTTTGGTTATGTTGCAGGCATCAATGGAATCATGGTGCGCGAGAAACCTGCAACCTGTTTGTATCTGGGGTCCTTTTACGCTGAGTCTCTGATTTTGGCGGAGGTCGGCAACTCGATCGGCGCAATTCAGATCGCGGGGACGGCTCAGCCCGCGCAGCTCCCGTTCTTCATCGCAGCATGCGACTATACGCTGATAGGCGAGGAGCTGTTTGCAGCGAGCGCATATTTGTCGATGGAGCCGCGTCAGCTTGGGAGCTTGAAGGGGCAGGACGTCGGCAAGGCAATCGCGATGCTGGTTATTATGCTCGGGACGCTCGCTGCTACAATCGCGGTGTTCGGCGTCGGCTGGGCTCAAAAAATAGTCGACTTCTTAACTGAGAAAGTTTTTGCTGCCATATAAGGCGGGGGTTATAAGATGAAACGAACTATACCGCTTGCAATCACCTTCATAGTAGGGGTCGTGCTGATCGTTTCTAAGTTCATCCCGCACATGCCGTTTGGAACTCTCGGCGAGGACTTTTCGGTCTATTTCGATATCATCGCGACCTTCGCGTTCATTCTTGGCGGCGGCAATTTATTGAAGGTTCATGCCGACACCATCTATCGGCAGAGGTCTGGCTGGGGATATTCCGCTATATGTCTTATCGGCTTTTTTATCACCATGGTAATTGGCCTTTTGAAATTCGGCGCGGTTAACGGAAGAATCGTTGTTGGATGGCCCGGCGATTGGAAGGGCGACATAGCCGATCCGGCGATATGGTTCAGCAGCATTTACGAATATGTGTTCAAGCCGCTCGCGGCGACGATGTTCGCACTTTTGGCGTTTTATGTCGCAAGCGCGTCCTATCGAGCATTTAGGGCAAAGAACGTAGAGGCTACGGTGCTGCTTGTTGCTTCTTTTATAATCCTTTTGGGTCGGACATTTATAGGCAAAGCCGTTTCATTCTGGGTGCCTATAAACCGGCCGGGCCCCGACATTCCAAGACTCGCAGAGTGGGTCATGGACTATCCGACCAGAGCCGGTCAGAGGGCGATAATGATCGGGATTGCGCTCGGGATAGTCGCCACCTCGCTGAAGATCATACTTGGTATAGATAGGACATATCTCGGGGTAGAGGAGGAGAAGTGATGGGGAAGATATATGACAAGATAAGGAACTTGGATCGCAGGGTCGTATTCTTGTTCATAGCGCTTGCTGTGATAATACCGCTTCTTTACGCCGTCCGATTTCCCGAGTTCCCGACGCCGATGGCTAAAGGGGTTTTTGACCATATCGAGCGCATGCCCGAGGGCTCGCGGGTTTTGATTTCATTTGACTACGACCCCGCGAGCGAGCCCGAGCTTGAGCCCATGGCAATCGCGTGGATGAGGCACTGTTCGATTAAAAAGTTCAAGATATACATCATGGCGCTGTGGCCATTAGGCCAGAACATGGCTCAAGGGGCTATCAAGAGGGTTATATTGAAAGACTTCCCAAACTATAAGTACGGAATCGACTATGTGAACATCGGCTACAAGAGCGGCGGGCAGGGCGTTATCAACGTCATTTTGACAGATTTTGAGAAGCTGTATCCTGTGGACGTTACCAACAGACCGCTAAAGAGTTTTCCTCTATTTAAAGAGGCCAATAGTTTGAAAAGCATGGACCTAATCATCAACATAAGCGCGGGCACGCCCGGCCTTAAGGAGTGGATACAGTTCGGAAGCGACCCGGCGGGGACGCCGATAATCGGCGGCTCGACTGCGGTTCAAGCGCCGCAGCTCTATCCCTACCATCCCAAGCAGATACTGGGGCTTCTGGGCGGGCTCAAGGCTGCGGCTGAATACGAAAAGCTCCTGGGCGACAAGTATCCGCAGTATTCCGATGTCAAGTTGAACAAAGGGCGCATGCGAATGGGTGCGCAAGCCATAGCGCACATAGTCATCATGGCATTCATAATCATAGGGAACCTCACGTTCTTTATAGATAGAGCAAGAGGCGCAAAGAAAGGTTAGATTGGGGGCTGAAATGAAAGGGAAGCTCAAGAAGATAATCATTTTAGCGATAATATTCGGCCTGCCGGCGGTTATCGGCATAGTCCAGATGGCGAGAGGGAAGGTTTTGTATACCAGCTTCGGGCAGGCGCTGGGCACGTGGTTCGGCGCATTCTTGACCCTTGCGATAGTAAGCTTCCTTTATGACGACAACCCGCTGTATCGATTTTCCGAGGCGCTGTTCATTGGCGTTTCGGCGGCTTACTGGATGGTGATGGGCTTCTGGACGGTTTTGATCCCCAATTTATTTGGCAGGCTCACGCCGTGGCTGGTCTCCTCGATAATTGAAGGGCTTGAAGGGAAGAAGCCAAACTATTTTTACCTGATCCCTCTCATCTTCGGCATTCTTTTGCTCATGAGGCTATCGAGTAAATTTGGCTGGATAAGCAGATGGGCGCTCGCGTTTATCGTCGGCACGACGGCAGGCCTGAACTTCGTGCAATATGCCATAAGCGACTTCACCGAGCAAGTAAAAGGCTCGATAATCCCGTTGATAACGCTCAATGGCGGCAAGTTCTCGATTTTGGGCACGTTTTCGAACACCGTCCTATTTTTGGGGATTATCTGCGGATTGATATATTTCTTTTTCTCAGTTGAGCATAAAGGCTTTTTTGGGGTCGCGAGCAGAATCGGGATTTGGATACTGATGATCAGTTTCGGTGCGAGCTTCGGGTTCACAGTCATGGGCCGTATCGCGCTTTTGGTTGGTCGAGTGGAGTTTCTGTTGTATGACTGGCTTGGGCTAACGCCGGGAATGTAGTGACATGGGCTATTATGGTGGTGCCATTGCTTCGCTCTTTTCGCAATGATTTGAGAAAAAAGGGGGAATAGCATGCAACCGTATGTGCCGCCAGAAAAAAAGATGGCCGAGTTCACTCCGAAAGCGATTATTTTGGGCTCAATTTTGGCGATCATCATGGCTGCTGCAAACGCATATCTCGGACTCTATGCGGGCATGACCGTTTCCGCTTCCATACCTGCAGCGGTCATTTCAATGGCGATTTTGAGAGGCATTTTCAGAACGGGGACTATTTTAGAGAACAACATCGTCCAGACGATTGCATCGACAGGCGAGTCGCTTGCCGCAGGCATAATTTTTACCGCGCCCGCGCTTGTCATCACAGGCGTCTGGAAGGATTTTAAATACTGGCCTGTTACGTTAATTGCGATCTTGGGCGGTTTGCTCGGCGTTCTATTTATGATCCCACTGAGAAGGGCTTTGATCGTTGAAGAAAAGGAGTGCACCTACCCTGAAGGCCTTGCTTGCGGAGAGGTTTTGAAGGCGGGCGAAGAGAGGGGGGCGCAGGCAAAGTTCATATTTTTTGGCATTTTAGCTGGGCTTGTTTTTAAGTTTTTCACCGCCGCCTTTCAAGCTATTAAAGGGACAGTTGAGGGCGCGATTCGTGCGGGCAAATCGATTTTCTATTTCGGCAGCGATATGTCGGTCGCGCTTTTGGGAGTCGGCTATATTGTGGGCTTCAACATCGGGATGCTCGTGTTTTTGGGCGGGCTGATTGGCTGGTCCATCGGCATCCCAGTCTATACTTTTATTCACGGCTTTAGCGGACTGGAATCAAACGCCCCGCTCGATATAGCATGGACGCTGTGGAAGAGCCAGATTCGATTCATGGGCATCGGCACGATGGTTGTCGGCGGACTCTGGTCGATCTATAAAGTTAGAAAAGGGATCGCGCGCGGCGTCAAAGGGGCGGCCGGAGGCTGGAAGCTCGGCGAGGGCGCGGAAGTCCTTAGGACCGATATTGATATATCTGCGAAGCTGATAGTCCTTATGCTGTTCGGAACAATCATTCCCATTTTCATCCTCTATTTTGCGCTGATTAAGATCGCATCCGCAGCGATTGTTGCGGGCGTTGCGATGGTCATATCGGCGTTCTTCTTTGTCGCGGTATCGAGTTACATAGTCGGGCTCGTCGGCAGCTCTAACAACCCGATCTCTGGAATGACTATTTGCACAATACTTTTTGCGAGCGCTTTATTGCTCGCGCTCGGCATGAAGGGCAACGAAGGGATACTATCGGCGTTAGGCGTTGCGGGCGTCGTCTGTTGCGCTGCCGCCTGTGCTGGCGACATTTCGCAGGACTTGAAAACAGGCCACGTCGTCGGCGCGACTCCATACAAACAGCAATGGGCGCAGCTCTATAGCGTTATAGTGTCTGCGGTCATCATCGCGCCGGTGCTCGTCGTTTTGCACTCAAGCTATGGAATCGGCGTTGAGGTCAAAGCGGGCGTTCCATACCTTAAAGCACCGCAGGCAACCCTTTTTGCGAGCATAACAACGGCTCTGTTCACAGGCAAGGGATTGCCGTGGGGGATGGTCATCACGGGCGCGCTGATTGGGATTGGAATAATCATCCTTGATGAGATTTTAAGGGTGAGAGGCGCGAAGTTCAGGGCGTATGTCATGCCGGTGGCCGTAGGGATATATCTGCCGCTGAGCCTGTCCGTGCCGATATTTATCGGCGGGATAGTCAATGCGATTGCAAGAAGATCGATCTCGGGAACGGACGAAAGCTCTGCCGAAGAGGCAGTTAACACAGGCGTTCTGCTCTCGGCAGGCTTTATCGCTGGCGAGTCGTTGATGGGGATATTTGTCGCCCTTCTGATATTCGTTGGCATGCAGCTTCCAAAGACTATAATTGAATGCAACATCATCAGCCTGCTCGCATTTTTTGCCGTCGTAGCCATGCTTTGGGCGATGGCGAGAAAGCAGAAAAAAGCGTGATGAAAAATATTCCAAGGTTGTGATGAGGTACTTTAAGGCCTTTTATGAGGAACAAGAGGACATCATCGGAGTTGAGATTTTTAACGCCTCAAGCCTGCTCAAAGAGATAGTAAAGCCGATTGAAAAGAGGCTTGCAGAGCCGCGAGGTGGCTGAAAAGGGAGAGATAAGATACGACTCGCACGGCCTGATTATGCTACTGGTGCGAGGTAGTCTTTTATTAAGTTGGGAATTAATAAATTAGCCTAATATGTTGTATGATAGAGAGTGAAAAGATAGGCAAAATGTCAAACATTGTAGATAATTTGATAAAAGCGCTTCAAGGCGAATTTAATAAGATAAAACCGCGTATCCTTGTAGTAGGTATTGTAGGAGGTGTCTATCCATCAGATGTTCACGGCGATATAGACATATTTACCGTTTTGGCAAGAGATAAAGAAGAGCCAAAAGAGTTGGCTTTTCGTCATTCTCAACTTATCTCAATATTACAAAGAGTAGGAGATACCATTGCAAAGGAGGGCGGAAGTCTAATTACTTTTACAGAATTTAGAATGGAGGAATTTTCTAGATACACGTCAATACACAATAGAAAAAGTGGTAAGAATCTTTTTATACACCTGAAAGTTTATCCGACTCCCTCAGAAATAAGATATTGGCAAAATAGCGCTGTTGCAAAAGGGTATTTTAAAAATATATTCAAAATACTATACGAGTATGGAAACGGAGTTTCATATCTAAACAAAGTAATTGATTCATTGCCAGAACCTTCGCTGCATGAGCGGCTTGAGTTTCTTCGATCTTTGTTTTACGAGACCTACGAATATTTGAAATTGAGTAGAATGCCGCGGAAGTTACTAAAATATGAAGGGTTTAATAAATTAGCATATATCGTAAAGTATTTATCAATAGAACTGTTAAACCAGAAGGAATATTGCGTGAAAGCGCAGATGACTTGGAAAGAGGTTTATAAAAGCAGGGCGAAGCTACCAAACCCAGTAAGAAATTGCATTGAGTTTATTGATAGAAATCTGAATGCTACAAAATTAGATTTTCCAGTAAGCGTTTTGAGACAATATTTTAAGGATACTCATACCATAATGGATTCATGTTGTTATAGTTTAGGGGGATGTAGGTAGAAATGAAGGTACCCCTTGGCTTTGTTAAGTTTTTATTATTAGCTGAACGTATAATCGTTGGGCTTGCATTTGTGGTGCTTTTAGGTTTAATGATATTTTCTAATTTTGTGGAAATGGCTTTCTTAAAAGTAAACTCAAACATAGCTATACTAATTTTGGTTGGCATATTGTTTCTGGCAGGATTCATTCATACTATGTTTGAATATTATAATAAGCGAGAATCCTGCCTTAAGGCTTTAGGCTCTTCAGATGATATAAAATATTTTTTTAGTAAAATGTTGGACGACGTAAGAGAGGAGCTATATGCTACTCATATTTTGGCTTTGCCATTTAAAGAAGACAAAGTATTGAATTGTGCTGAAAAAAACGAGTCTTTAAAGAAGAAAGTACGGATAAGCAGAATAGTAGCTATCCAAAATCAAGAGGATTTGAAAGTAGCTGATGCTACGCTACAAAAAATCAAAAGCCTAGAGCATGTTGACATCGATTTGACTATTATCAATCCGAACACTACAAAACTTCTTTTAGATATTCCCAATGTTGTTATAAAAGACAATGAGGAAGCATTACTCATATTTCCTTCGAGGCTAGAAGGTAAGACAAGGGGATTGTATATGAGAGATAAGATAGCTGCTGGAGATGTATTGAGAAATTATTGGCTAAAAATTAAGAATGTTGGTAGTCCTGCTACAGAAGTCTTACTTAGAGAGATTGAAAGAGAAATTAAAGATGGCGAGCAAACTAGATAAAAAGCGCTACGTGCTTTTGTTGTTAGGTTGGGCCACATGGATATATTTAATATTGAGGAACTTCAAGCTGAAAAATAACGGGCTTCAAACCCTCCTCCCTCTCCAAATCATATAAATCGCGGGATAGATAATCAGCTCGAGGATTGTTGATGTGACGACTCCGCCGATCATGGGTGCGGCGATGCGTTTCATGACGTCTGCGCCCGTTCCGTGGCTGAACATTATCGGTATAAGCCCTGCCAATATTACGCTCACCGTCATGATTTTTGGCCGTATCCTCTTCACCGCGCCATACATGATGGCTTCTTTTAAGTCCGCTAACGATTGCAGCTTCCCCTCTTTCTTCCATCTATCGTATGCGAGTTCGAGATATAAAAGCATCACGACGCCAGTCTCTGCGTCGAGCCCCGCGAGCGCGATTATGCCGACCCAGACCGCGATGCTCATGTTGTAGCCCAATATATATAGAAGCCAGAACGAGCCGACCAATGAGAACGGCACGGCCAATAGCACGATAAACGTCTTCGTCACCGATTTCGTGTTGAAGTATATCAGCAAGAAAATCAGAAACAGCGTCAGCGGAATCACAATTTTTAGCCGTTCGTGCGTTTTGACCAGATACTCATACTCGCCGCTCCACTCAAGCCGATAGCCCTGCGGAATCTTCAGCGATGCGACATGCTTTTTGGCGTCTGCGACGTAGCTCCCGATGTCGCGCCCTGAAAAGTCTATGTATACATACGACGTCAGCATCCCCTCTTCACTTTTTATAGCCATTGGACCTCTGACAATTTCAATGTCTGCCAGCTCGCCGAGCGGGACTTGCATGACGCCATTATCGGCATTTGACATCTGCGAGCTTTGCTCTTTCATCCCCATCACGGGCACGAGCACTCGTTTTAATTTTTCTATATCGTTCCTTAGCTCGCGCGGGTAGCGGACGTTCACCGGGTATCGCTCGCGCCCCTCGACCGTTGTTGTGATGCTCATCCCGCCGATTGCGGACTCGATTACCATTTGCACGTCGTCGACCGCAAGGCCGTATCGCGCAATTTTTTCGCGGTCTATCTTGATGTCTAGGTAATAGCCGGTGGTAACCCGCTCGGCGTAAACGCTTCGCGTGCCCGGCACATCTCTGATTAAGTTTTCGAGCTGTATACCGATATCCTCGATGGTTTTCAAATCCTGCCCCATGATTTTTATTCCGACGGGCGTCCTTATGCCGGTTGCGAGCATGTCGATTCGCGCTTTTATCGGCATCGTGAACGAGTTTGCGACGCCGGGGATTGTCAGCGCATCGTTCATCTCGTCCTTGAGCTTCTCTACGGTCATTCCAGCTCGCCATTCACTCTCGGGTTTCAAATTTATGACCGTCTCAAACATCTCGAGCGGCGCCGGGTCTGTCGCGGTTTCCGCTCGACCTGCCTTCCCGAATACCTGCGCAACCTCCGGGATTTTTTTAAGAATTTTGTCCTGCAATTGGAGCAGTTTGCCGCTTTCTGTTATTGAGATGCCCGGAACCGTCACGGGCATGTAAAACAGCGAGCCTTCATACAGAGGCGGCATGAACTCTGTGCCAATTTTTAATATTGGGTAGATTGTGGCTGCCATGATGACAACGGCTATAGCGATGACGATGTATTTGAATCTGAGCGCGAGCTTCGCTATCGGCTCGTATGCCTTGTGGAGTATTATGCTGATCGGGTTTTTATCTTCGTGCCGTATTTTCCCGCGAATTAGAATGGTCATCAGAACGGGCGTTAGCGTTATGGCGAGGAATGAGGAGAATAGCATTGCGAACGTCTTCGTATATGCGAGCGGTTTGAATAGCCTGCCCGCCTGAGCCTGCAGCGAAAATACGGGCAAGAATCCGACGGTTATCACCAATAGCGAGAAGAAAAGAGACGGCCCGACCTCCTTCGCCGCCTCGACTATTACGTCCAGCCTGTTGCCGACACGTCCTTGCGATTCCCACTCCTCGAGCTTTTTGTGCGCGTTCTCGACCATGATTATCGAGGCGTCGACCATCGCGCCGATTGCGATTGCAATGCCGGACAGGCTCATGATGTTCGAGGTCACCCTTATGTAATACATGAGGATGAACGACATCAAAATTGCGACGGGCAGCGTGAATATTACGACTAGCGCGCTCGGCAGATGAAACAGAAACACTAAGCACACGACGCCGACGGCAATCGACAGCTTTATAATTTCGTCTCTTAACGTGTTTATCGCGCGATGAATGAGGTCGGTTCTATCGTAGGTAACTACAATCTTCACGCCCTTTGGCAGGCTCGGCGCGACGTCGTTTTTTATCTTTTCTTTGACGCGCTCGATTACGTTTAAGACGTTCTCACCGAACCTGACGACCACGATTCCGCCGACGACCTCGCCCTTCCCGTCGAGGTCGGCGATGCCCCTTCGTATATCGGGGCCGAGCTGCACGCGCGCGAGGTCTTTTAAATATACAGGCGTGCCCGCGCCATCGGTTTCGATTGGTATGTTTTTCAAATCATTGACGCTTGTGATATACCCCTTCCCTCTGACCATGTATTCGGTGCCGGCGAACTCAATCACGCGCCCTTCAACGTCCTTGTTGCTCGCCCTTATGGCAGATAGAACCTTCGTTATAGGAATGTCGTAGGCTTGAAGCTTGTTTGGGTCGATTATTGCTTGATATTGCTTCACGAACCCGCCGACGCTCGCGACCTGCGATACCCCTTCGACGCTTTCGAGCGCGAATTTTACATACCAATCCTGAAATGAACGTAGCTGCGCTAGATTGTAGCTGTTTGTCTCATCGACAAGCGCGTATGAAAATCCCCAGCCGAGGCTCGTGGCGTCCGGGCCCAAGACGGGGTTTGCGTCGGGCGGCAATCGATTCTTCACCGCCTGAAGATACTCAAGAACTCTGCTTCTCGCCCAGTATATGTCCGTCCCTTCGTCGAATATCACATATATGAACGAGCTTCCGAAAAATGAAAATCCCCTCACGACCTGCACCTTCGGTGCGGCCAATAGCGTTGACGATATCGGGTATGTTATCTGGTCTTCGACTAAATCGGGGCTCTTGCCGGGCCATTCAGTGTATATGATTACCTGTGTATCGCTCAGATCGGGGATTGCATCGAGCGGCGTGTTTTTTAATGAAAAATATCCCCAGCCGAAAAGAAACGCGATCAGGACAACTATGATGAACCTATTTTTTGCGCTGTATTCTATTATTTTTGCAATCATTGCCGCACCTTATCTGTCATGCTGAACTCGTTTCAGCATCTCGTTCCGCTTAGTGCGTCCTTCTGTTATGAGACCCTGAAATAAATTCAGGGTGACGCAGTGGAACAGGATATTGCGAACATCCAGCATATTAGCGTTGCTCAAGGGGTGTAACTCCTTTTAACACCGCCTCCGAATCGATCAAGAACGTTCCGGAGGCCGCGACCTTTTCGCCCTCTTTTAATCCTTTCAGCACCTCGACCATCTCGTCTGCTCGGAGCCCGATTTTTATCTCCCGCGGCTCGAAATAACCGTCGCCCTTGTCGACATACACGACCTGCCTTGCCCCCGTGTCGATTATTGAATCCTGCGGGATGACGAGTTTTTTACCGAGGTCTATTTTTATCTGGACGTTGGTGAACATTTTTGGCTTCAACTCTCCATCCGCGTTTTGAATCGAGAACCGAACCTTTACCGTCCTCGTCTTATCGGAGAGCGTCGGATAGACATACTCTATCCTTGAGTCGAACTCTTTATTTGGGAAATAGCTCAGGACGATCTTCGCCGGCTCGCCCTCTTTTATCAGCGCTAAATCGTATTCGTATACGTCGGCCAATATCCAGACTGTTGATAAATCGGCGATGTCGAACAATTTTTCGCCCGGCATCATGCGCATCCCCTGAATCGCCATCTTTTCGACCACGTAACCGTTTACTGGGCTATAAATCGTCAGCGTCCTTATCGGGCTTTCGGTCTCCTCTATTTTTTTAATTTGCTCGTCGGTTATATCCCAGAGTTTTAATCGCGTTCTCGCGGCTTCGATCATAGAATCTGCATCCTTTAGAAGTAATTGGTTGACCTGCTGGTTCTGGTCGGCATTGGAGGATTTTGCCCACTTGATGGTGTTGATGAGTTCCTTTTGCGTGGCGAAAAGTTCGGGGCTATAAATTTCTGCGAGCGGCTCGCCCCTTTTGACGTATCTGCCCGTGTAGTCTACATATAGCTTTTCGATCCACCCCTCGACTTTGGTGTTTATCGTTGCGAGCTTCGTCTCGTCGTATTCGACGCGCCCGACCGTGCGAATCGTCTTTACGAACGGCTTGATGGCGACCTCGACCGTTTTGACCCCGATCATCTGCTGCTTGTCCAGAGGTATTTCGACCGTTGGCGTTTCTTCTTGTGATTGTTGCTCCGGCTGCTGCTGAGTTTCAGTAGCTTCCGTGTGTCCCTGGGGGCTTTCGGCGGCACCCTGTCCGCCAGAAGCGGATTGTTTCGGATTCTCATTTATGCCCTGAGATGAGTTCAGAGCGATAGTTGAATTGGAGTCTGTTACCCTCACCTTTTTATTCAATTTTATTATGTAGGAAACGACTACAATTTCAGCAATTATTGTTGCTGCCAGAACAAGGATCATCGTTTTTCTGCTCATCTTTTGTCACCCAAACCGGTTAATGCCTCGATTCTTGCTATCGCCTTCTCCCTTTCCGCGAGCTGCGTCCAATACATAAGCTCGTAGTCGACGAGCGACTTGAGCCTTGAGATTACAGTTATTTCTTCCACCTGCCCCGTGGCGTATCTGGCTAACGCGGCATCGAAGTCCTGACGCACCTTCGGAATGAGGCCGTTTTCGTATAGGTCCACGAGCTTTTCTGACGTCTTAAGCATGGAGTAGTTGTCTTTTATAGCTGAGGAGAGCATAAGTTTTGTGGCTTCGAGGTCGCTCTTGGCGGCCGAAAAATCTTCGGTTGCCTCCAAAACGGCTTGCCTCTGTTTTTTCCAGAAGAATATGGGGATGTTTATGCTGGTCGTGATGCTCCACATGTCATCGAAGTTATCTCCGCGCTCGTAATAGTTCGCAGAAAATGTGAAATCCGGGAGATACTCTTTTTTCGCCATCTTGACCTTCGACTCGCTTGAGTCTGTCATCTCATCTTTGGCTTTTATCTCGGGCGACTGCTCTAGGGCCATTTCCAGGAGGTCGTCGAGCGTATATGTGAATTCGGTATGTTCGAGCTTAGCCGGCTTGCCGAGCGGCGAGTTCACGTCTTTGCCAATCGTTGCGTTTAGCATGGCGTTTGTCGCCTGGATTTTTTGATTCAGCATCTGCTCCCGTTCGACGAGCATGTATTTTTCCGTCTGCGCCATGATTAGCTCCTCTTGCGGTGCCATGCCCGAAGAATACCGTGCGCTGGCCGCGTCCTCTATCTTTGAGAATAGCATCGAGCTGTCTTTGATGAGGTCGAGGTTTTTGTATGCGAGAAATAGGTCGTAATATAGCTCTTTGACACGCGCTATTACGCTCAACCGCAGCGATTCGTGCATCTTTTTCGCGCTTTCAAAATCGCTTGTTGCCATCTTCCCCTTGGTTGAGAGCTTCGTCGGGAACGGGAACATCTGAGACGCGGAGAACATCCACATCGCATCTGGCATCATGCCGTATGTATACTGGTCGAATCCTGCGTTCTGGTAGCCGACCATGAACATCGGGTCGGGCAGGCTTTTTTCTTGCGGTATTCTGTGCTCCACTGCCGACACGCGCGCAAGCGAGGCCTGAATCTCTGGATTGTTCGCCAGCGCTTCATCAATCAAGCTTTGAAGGTCGATGACCTCGTTATCTGCAAAGGCGTGGCTTGCCGTAAAAAGCACAAGCCCGACAAACAAAAATGAGAGCATTAACCAATTAGCAAAATAGCCCTTTTGCATTATTACCCTTTTTCAATCTCTATTGCCTGACCCCCGACATCCAATCCCTGCTTTTTACTGCACATCCACGTTGAACTTTGCCGTGGCAATTTTTTCCCCGCGACTTATCTTTATCGCTACGCCCCACGAGCCTGACATCGAGAAGTTTAGCGTTGCCGCATATTTATCGCCGTTAAGTTTTGCGTCCGCTTTGTAGTTCATCGGCGGCATGCCGGGCATAGCTGGCATGGTGTATTCGACGACTACCTTAGCGTCCGTAACGGCTTTGCCCGCCGCGTCTTTTATGTATATCTCGGCCTTGTTCTCGCCGACTATGGGCGGGTTTTTGTCCATCTTTACCGTTACTTGGAACTCGCCCGCCTGCTTTGTTGTCTCAAACCCCTTTGCGTAGGCGAGGCTTGCCACGAGCATCAAACCCAATGCAATCACGAGCAATCTTTTCATGACTTCCCTCCACCGATTTAACTTCTATGGCTGACTAAATTGCTTTAATTATACACCTTTCGCTCTCTTTTATGAAAAATCTACTAATTTACTAGACAATTGTCAAGGGGCATTAGCGCGACAGTGCGGCAGAGCGGCAGAGCAGCAGAACGATAGTGCGACAGTTGGTAGCCGCAGACTTTAGTCTGCGCGATAGAATGTTGACATTGTCTTTTACCTCTGAAAGATTAAAATTAGTATATCGACAGCGGGGGGAGAATGATGAGAAAGGCAATATGCCTTGTTTCGATGTTGCTCCTAGCCATCGGACTGGCGGCGTTTGTGGCGGGCTGTGCGGGTGGAGGTGGCGGCGGCGGAGATGACGACGATGACGACACAGATGATGACACAGCCGAAGGATGGCACATCTACACAATTGACTCAACTGTAGATGTGGGCGAATATACCTCGATAGCACTCGACTCAAATGGCAAGGTGCATATTAGCTATTATGATTGGGATAACGGTTATCTCAAGTATGCCACAAACAAGACAGGCTCGTGGCAGTATTTCTCGCTCATTTTGACAGGACCTTATGACGGACATAGCTCTATAGCGCTCGACTCTAACAACAAGGTGCATATAAGCTATTATGATGTGACTAACGAAGACCTCAAGTATGCGACAAACGCTAGCGGGTCTTGGGCATATTACACTTTGGATTCAGATGGGTATGTGGGCAGTCCTAACTCGATAGCCATCGATTCAAACGACAAGGTGCACATTAGCTATTATGATAAGACAAACGGCGACCTCAAATATGCGACAAATGTTTCAGGCAGCTGGCAAAAATATA